>Ga0315908_10000177_pt1 | contig 51718 bp, 39 predicted proteins | sample LakEriMetagenome_12_FD_203520 | JGI IMG/M metagenome (GOLD analysis project Ga0315908, IMG submission 203520) | Freshwater fungal communities from buoy surface, Lake Erie, Ohio, United States - Buoy 4 MA124 | ecosystem: Environmental > Aquatic > Freshwater > Lake > Lake biofilm | place: USA...
ATATTGATGCGTGGAACACCGAGGCTGATCCCGATTGGACGATCTTTGGCCTCATGCGTTACCGCAGCCGCCGCGATATGATTAAGCTGGTTAGGGACCCCGCGTTTATGGAGGGCCATCCCGATAAGCTGCTCGGGACGCTTGCGACATTTTCATTCCCGACACAGCGGGTCGTGTCGTTTTACGTCAGCCCGCGCGTCACCGTTGCGCTCATCTTGGCGCTTGCGGCGGCTCTTGCGCATCTGGCCGTCTTAACGGTCACCGGATGAACGCTTTCCTGCCACCCAGTACAAATATCCACTATCGTGGATCCCGTTACTCTGCGTGGTTTTTGGCGTTCTATGGTATTGGCTGGATCGTACCGGGGATGATCCACAGCTTCCTGCCTGATGGCGGTGCGGGCGTGATTGCAGGGCTTGATCTCAGCCACAATCCAACGATGATTTTCGGCATGTTTGCTTGGGCGGGCGCGACGCAGATTGCGCACGGCGTTGTTACCCTGCTGGTCGCATTGCGCTACCGCGCACTCGTGCCACTGTTTCTGTTGCTGTCTCTGATCGAGCGCCTGTTGCTGAGCTGGTCGGGCTGGATAAAGCATGTGCCCGTCAGCGGCCATCACCCGCCTGAACATTATGCCAGCCTGATTTCGCTACCGATAATATTATTGTTTCTTTGGCTATCCGTGCGGCGATCACAGCAAACCCAAGCGGAGAGCCCAGAATGAAAAAATGGACATGGATCGGGGCATTGGCGCTGTTAATCGGCGCGGGCTATTTGGGTTTTCAGCAATATAAAATCTATATTCCCGGTATCATCAGCGAATGGCGCGAACCGATTGGCGAAAACCGTCCCGTTGAATGGGCGCAGGGTCCTGCGGTCGCCTCCGCTGGCAAACATCCGCCAAACGTCATCCTGATTGTGGCTGACGATTTGGGCGTGAACGACATTTCGCTATACGGTGGCGGGGTTGCCGGTGGCGCGGTGCCGACCCCCAATATCGATTCCATTGCCAAACAGGGCGTCAGCTTTGCCAATGGCTATGCCGCCAATGCCACCTGCTCGCCTTCGCGCGCAGCGTTGATGACGGGGCGTTATCCGACACGGTTCGGTTTTGAATTTACCTCAATTCCAGCAGCATTTGCCTCAAATCTGGCACATAATGATGGGAATTCACCCTATCCGACTATCTATCATGAAGAACTGAACCGCGACCTGCCCGCCTATGCCGACATGGGCGTGCCCAATGCGGAAATCATGTTGCCCGAGATATTGAAAGCGCAGGGCTATCACAATATCCACATCGGCAAGTGGCATCTGGGCGAAGCCAAACCCTTGCGGCCAACGTCGCAGGGGTTTGACGAAAGCCTTGGCATGCGGGCGGGCGGCGATTTGTTTATGGCCGAAGATGACCCGCAGGTCGTCAATGCAAAGCTGCCATGGGATCCGATCGACCGCTTTTTATGGGCAAACCTGCCATATGCGGTCTATTGGGGGAACAATGCGCGCTTCCGTCCCAAAGGCCACCTGACCGACTATTTCACCGACAATGCACTGGCCGCAATCGACGCGAACAAGAACCGGCCCTTCTTCATGTATCTCGCCTATAATGCGCCGCACACACCGCTGCAGGCGCTGAAATCGGACTATGACGCGCTGCCACAGATTAAGGACCATACCCAGCGCGTCTATGGCGCGATGATGCGTCAGCTTGACCGGCGGATTGGCGACGTCCTGCAAAAGTTGAAGGACACAGGGCTCGACGACAATACGCTTGTTATCTTTACCAGCGACAATGGCGGGGCTTGGTATACCGGCATCAAGGATCACAACACGCCCTATCGTGGCTATAAAGGCACCTTCTTCGAAGGCGGCATTCATGTGCCGATGATGATGCGTTGGCCGGGCAAGATCGCACCGGGGACGGTTCGCAACGATGTCGCGCAGCACCTTGATATGTTTGCAACCATTGCAGCGGCAACCGGTGCGCGCGTACCCAGCGATCGCAAAATGGACAGCTTCAACCTGTTTGGCACCGGACCGAAACGCGAAGTGACCTTTTGGCGTTCGGGGCATTACCGCGTGGTGCGCGCAGGCGACTGGAAATTGCAGATATCCGAACGTCCCAACAAAGTGTGGCTGTTCAACCTCGCCACCGATCCAACCGAGCAAGTCAATTTGGCCACGAAGGATCCGGCGCGCGTGGCGCAACTGCGCAAGTTGATCGAAGCGCAAAACGCAGGTTTGCCCAAGCCCCTTTGGCCCGGCCTACTTGAAGGCGCGATCCGGATTGATGTTCCGCTCAACGCGGCATGGAAAAAAGATCAGGAATATGTCTATTGGGCCAACTGATCGCTTGGTGGTGTTTGCAGAAATATAGCCTATGCGGGTTTGCGTCGCAAAAGCGTTTTGCAATTTTTTAATATTTCTATCAGGCTATTTCTTGGGCGAACCGCGGGGGATAAATTTGTGACAGTTACGCAGCTCATTAACCAAAATTGGGTTATCATATCCCTTGTCGCTTTTGGGCTGGGCATCTTGTTTGAACTGGGCGCCATTCGCTTCCTCAAACGTACGGGTAACGTGCCGGCAAAAGACTCCTTGCTGTCCATATTTCTGGGGCTCGCAAGTGACCCGGTAAATGCCATCTTTGCGTTCATCACCACCGCCGCTTTATTTGCGGCAGCCCCCTTTGCGGTTGGCGAAATACCCATCACCTGGGGATCGTTCTTATTGTGCTTCGTGCTCGATGATCTGCGATTTTATGTGCACCACCGCATATGCCACCGCGTCCGTTGGGGTTGGGCCATGCATGTGGTCCATCATTCATCCACCAATTTCAACATGCCCATTGCGCTGCGCCAAAGTTGGATGAAGCACTTTACCGGAACGATGATGCTCAAAATCCCGCTGATTTTAATCGGCTTTGATCCGGTATTGGTTGTTTTTTGCGGAATCCTTAACGCAACTTACCAATTCTTCCTTCACACCGAAACGATCGACCGTATGCCAAGGTGGTTTGAATATATTTTCAATACGCCGAGCCACCACAGGGTGCACCATGGCCGCAATCCAGAATATCTAGATGCGAATTTCGCCGGTACGCTGATCATCTGGGATCGCATGTTTGGCACATTTGTCGAGGAAGACCGGGCTGTGCCGGTTGACTATGGCTTGGTCAAAAATCTTGAGACGTTTAATCCATTCACAATCTTAACGCACGAATATGTCGGTATAGTGCAAGACGCTTCGCAGCGCGGACTGAGCCTGTGGCAGCGCTTTTGTTACATTTTTGCGCCGCCCGGTTGGAGCCATGATGGGTCACGATTGACGTCCGAAGACATTAAGCGTGAGGCTGGTTTGCTCCCCGCTAGCAATGCGCCAGAATCGGTTTCGCGCGCATGATGCCTGCCCATTACGCTGTATCCGACGCCGCCATTGTGTTGGTCACGATTTTTGCTGGCAATGCGCTTTGGCGAAGCGGTCGACATTTGTCGGCATTTGCGATGGCCTGCTTTGGCGTAGCGGCCTTCATCGGCGTGGTGCGTTTTGGGGCCGGTTTGCAAGATCAGCTCGCCGCTTTACATGGCGGTGCGTCTCAATTGTTGGGCCTTGCGGGCGCCGTTGCGATTTTATCCAGCTACCTGTTCCGCCCTGCAGATAGACACATAATATCGATAATCGCACTCATCCTGTGCGCGGCGACCGCGATCTTTTCGTTAGCGCAACCTTTACTCGGCCCTGTGTTCCTTTTGGCCTTGGTGATTATGCTTTTTGCATCAGTCGCCCGACCTGGCCGTTTGGGGCGGTCGTGGCTTATCCCAGCCGGTTGCGCCCTGATGCTGGCAGATACGTTGTTTATCCGACGCGCAGCGTGGCTTGATGAGGCTGTGGCGTGGCACGTGTATCACATGGTCATTGCGTTAGCGCTCGCCGCACTCGCAAAGGGTTTGATGTCCACCGAACGGGACGCGCACTGATCCATCGTCGTTCGATGTGCGCCGCGATTGCCTATAATTGACGTTCGATCTCGCGAAGATCAGCGTCGCTTGGCGTCCAACCGCTCGCCATTATGCCACCCGCGCTGAACAAGGCGGCAGATATGCCGTGCGCGCCTGCTTGGGCCCATGTTGCTTTCAAAACCTCTGCCAAAGGGTCATCGACAAAGCCATTGTCGCCGCGAATATGGCATAGCCATCCGCTGATGGCGGTCAGGATAGACGGGCATCGTTTGCCCTTCGCCTGTTGACTGGCCAGCGTGGCCAACCAGCGCTGGGGAATTTTCTGGCTACCATCCATCGCAATCTGAATGAGCCGGTGGTTGAGCGCGGGGTTTTGAAACCGCGCGATCAATGCGTCGGCATATGCGCTCAGGTCTTGTCCCGGCGCCGGCTCCAGACTGGTCGCCGCTTCATCGCGCATCAGTATGTTTGCCAAGCGCGCCAATTCAGGATCAGCGATGGCCTGATGCACAAATTCATGACCGCGCTTCAAACCCAAATAGGCAAGCGCGGAATGCGCACCATTTAGCAGACGCAGCTTTGCCTCTTCATAAGCATGGACATTGGATGTCATCAACGCGCCATGCTTTTCCCAAGCTGGCCGCGGCCCGGCAAAATTGTCTTCAATCACCCATTGGGTGAACGGCTCTGTCACCACCATGGCATCGTCGCGCAGGCCGGTGAGTGCTGCGATGCTTTTCCGGTCAGCATCGGTGGTTGCGGGAACGATGCGGTCGACCATCGTCGATGGGCATGCGCATTTTTCCTCAAACCAGCTGACAAGCTCCGGCGCATGACGATGGAGATATTCGCGCATCAGTCGTTTCAACTGCGCGCCATTTCCCGCAAGATTATCGCAACTCATCAAGGTTAGGCCGGGTAGTCCGGCGTCACGGCGCTTCCGGAATGCTTCCGCCAGATAGGCATATACCGAACCCTTATCCGCGACATCAAAGTCAATGGCGCCGTCCGGCGCGCGGCAATAACCTTTTTCGGTGATGGTGAAGCTGACGATATGCGTCGCTGGATTGGCCAAGGCAGCAATAAGCCGGTCGCGTTCCTCCGCAGCGACGATCACATCTGCGACCGAACCCATGACGCGGACCTTGCTGCCGTCTGCGCTCTGTTCGACGAGCGCATAGAGGCCATTCTGCGGGCGCATTTGGTCGCGCACATTGGCCGAACGCAGCGACACCCCCAAGATGCGCCAATCACCACTTTCTGCGGCCATGGCATCGTCGGTATAGACGGCCTGATGCGCACGGTGAAACGCGCCGATACCGAAATGCACAATGCCAACGCCGCGCGCACTGCGGGCATATGCTGGCTGTGCAACTGTTACGGGCAAATGGGAAAGATTGGCGTCAGAAAGCCTCATAATTTATACGCTGCTTTCGCCAGATTATAGCTCAGGTCCACCGCAAGCTCGGCTGCTTCCCATTCTTCCATGCGGTGTTCGGCAACCAATTGCGCGAGAAAGCCGCAATCGATCCGGCGGGCAACATCGTGGCGCGCTGGTATCGACAAGAACGCGCGGGTGTCGTCATTGAAGCCAACCGTGTTGTAGAAACCGGCGGTTTCCGTCATCTGGTTCCGGAAACGGCGCATCCCTTCAGGGCTGTCGTGGAACCACCATGCAGGCCCAAGCTTCAGCGCTGGATAGTGCCCCGCCAACGGCGCCAATTCGCGCGCATAGGCGGTCTCGTCCAGCGTAAAGAGGATGATCGTCAGGTCGGCATTGTTGCCATGCTTGGCCAGCAGCGGGTGCAGTTCATGCACATAGCCAGTGGCCGTCGGAATATCCGCCCCCTTGTCACGTCCAAATTGATGGAACAGCGACGGGTTATGGTTGCGGAACGCACCGGGATGGATTTGCATAACCAAGCCGTCGTCCACGCTCATGCCCGCCATTTCCGTCAACATCTGCGCGCGGAACAATTCTGCGTCAGCGGCGGAGCATGATCCACGCACGACACGGGCGAACAAAGCCTCTGCGTCGGCCGGCGACAAATCCGCCGTACGCGCGGTCGGATGGCCATGATCGGTGGACGTCGCCCCCATCGATGCAAAGAAGGCGCGGCGCTGGCGGTGCGCGGCCAAATAACCCGTCCAGCTGAAACAATCCTCACCGGTCAATGCCGAAAGGGTTTTCAGATTATCGACGAAGCCTTCGAATTCGGGGTCAATAACTGGATCCGGGCGATAGGCCGTTATAACACGACCGGACCAGCCGCTGTCGCGGATCGCTTGATGGTGACGCAAATCGTCGAGTGGGTTCTCGGTGGTGGCGATAACCTCAATATTATAACGCTCAAACAATGCCCGCGGCCGGAAGGCACTGGTTTCGAGCTTTGCGGTAATTTCGTCATAATAATGGTCTGACGTGTCTGCCGACAATAAAACATCCAAGCCAAAGCTCTCGGCAAAGACCCAGTCGAGCCACATACGCGAGGGCGTTCCCCGAAACAGATGATAGCGTTCGGCAAACAGTCGCCAGCTTTCGCGTGGGTCCGCATCGGGATTGCGGATGCCCAGCGCCTCAAGCGGAACGCCTTGCGAATATAACATGCGCAGGACGTAATGATCGGGATGCAGAAGCAATTCCGTCGCATTGCCAAAAGACGCATCGGTCGCCCACCACTCCGGGTCGGTATGGCCATGTGGGCTGATGATCGGCAAGCCAGCGACTTCGGCATATAGCCGGCGGGAGATATCCCGAACGGCAGAGTCCGTCGGGAAAAGCCGGTCAGGATGAAGTTTCAAGGGCGTAGTCACGTTAAAGCCTCATAGGTGAAATTGCGAAAGCGGACTTCGCCTTGTCCGGCGGCATAGAGCGCGGGGCGAAGTGAAAGGAAGTCGTAAGCGACGTTATGGTGGTAGCCCGATACTTCCATCTGAACATCGAACTTGCGCCATGTCTTGCGGCCATCATCGCTGGTGTGAATGGTCAGGATGTTGCGGTCATTCGTCAGACGTATCGACAGTTTTGACACAGCGCTGCCGCCGGGGTCACGTTGGCCAGGAATGGCGCCGCGCGGCCGTTGCAGGCCATAGCGATGCATGACAAGGCCCTTGCTGCCAAAACCCAATCCTGCATAAAGCCGGCGATTGTAGAACAGCAATATGCCGCCTTCCGTTCCGGGATCGGTTTCAATATCCACAATGACGCGATACGCCTGATCACCTACCAGCGCGCATAAGGGCGAACAATCTGACGGCGTCTTGCCCTTGGCCGCCATATGCAGGGTGCCGTCCACCCGCTTCAGCCTGTTGGCTTCGTTCTGGGCTGGATCATAAAACGCCCATTGCGTGCCCATTTTGTCGGTCGAAAAATCATCCGACAATGGCGCACCATGGGGTTGAGGGCCGATGTCGCGCGGCTTCTTAATCGGGCGGGACAAATCACCCCCCAATGGACGCGGCCAGCCATCGGCGTCCCATTTTACGGGCTCAAGCAGCGTCTGCCGGCCCAAGGTCCAATAGCCATTTTCATAGCCATGATACATCATCCAATATTTGCCGCCCGGGCCTTCGAACAATGTGGCATGGCCACGCGACCACCATTTTTCACGTGCCGAAAGAGTGCGGATTAACGGATTGCGCGGGCAATTTTCCCAAGGACCAGCCAGCGATTTGCTGCGCGCCATGATGACCATATGGCCAGTGGGCGGGCCAGCCGTGCCGCCCACCGCATTGGTCATATACCAATAGCCACCGCGCTTCATGATCTTCGGACCTTCGGGCGCGAATGTTTCAACAACCCATTCTTCGGGATAACGCCACGGGTCGTAGACATGCTCGACATGGCCGACGGTTGATAAGCCGTCGCCTGATAGCTGAACACGGTCTCCACCGGACAAAAACAGCCAACGCGTGCCGTCATCATCTGCCACATGCGCAGGGTCGATATGCAGGGGCAAATTCAGGTCAACAGGGTCGCTCCACGGCCCTTCGATCTTATCCGCGGTGATGACGTAGATCGATTTCTTTTCGGGTGTTCGCGCCGGAATGTAACAATAGAAACGGCCGTCATGTTTCACCAAATCTGGTGCCCACACCGATCCGATTGGCTTTGTCAGCGCGGCGGTAACCGGTCGCCAGTTCACAAGGTCTCGGCTGTGCCAAATGACAATGCCGGGATATGCGTCAAACGTTGAAAAGGTGAGATAATAATCCTCTCCATCACACACCAATGACGGATCGGGATGGTCGCCTGCAAAAATCGGGTTGAGGAAACGACCGTTGCCCAAATCGGCACGGCGTTGGCCTTCGAAACCCTTTGCCCAACGCATCGCTGCATGTGGATCAAGGCTAGAGGTAGCGGCGGACCCTTGCGCGCGGGCTGCGTAAGGCAGCAGTGGCGTGGAACCCAAAAGCAAAAGGCTCGTGCGGCGGCTGATCATCGCTTCATTCCTTTTAGATCTGCTTAAGGTAACCGGTGTCATTCCCACTTTGCTGTGAAGACTTCTGCCTGTCAATGGAACACCGCATAAAGAATAAGCTCCAAACCTCAGACGGGTTCAAGCGGCCTCGGTTGCTGTGGCATCGGCAAGCGGAAGTTCGATAATGAACCGTGCGCCTTTGCGGCTCGATTTGGCGCGCAACACCCCGCCCATGTCGCGGATGATGCCATAGCTGATCGATAGTCCAAGCCCGGTACCTTCCTTGGGCGGCTTAGTTGTAAAGAACGGCTCAAATATCTTGGGCAAGACATCCGGGGCGATACCGGGGCCGTTGTCCGCCACAGTGATCACCGCTGACCGATCATTGCGATCAATGGTGATTTTGATTTCACCTTCTGCGCTGTCGCCTGCATCGTGCCGGCTATGAATGGCGTCATTGGCATTGATGAACAGGTTCAATAGAACCTGCTCCAGCATCACTGGTAACGCCCGGACGTAGATGTCGGACGCTTTAACTTCGGTAACCAGTTGTGTCCCGTCGAGCTCCATCTGTGGTTCGGCCATTAAGATGGCCGCTTCAACCGTATGTTGGAGATTGATCGCAGAAGGCGCTTCCTTCGACGTCCGGCCAAATATCCGCATCTGCAGCAATATGGCGGAGGCACGTTCAACCTGCGCCAGAACATTTTCAAGCTTGGGAATGAACTTCTCCGCGTCCAAGCGCCCCCGAAGCGCATTTTCACGCAAGTTTGATGCTGCCATTTTGATAAAATTCAACGGCTGGTTTAACTCATGCGCCGTACCCGAAATCATCCGGCCAAGGCTTGCCATCTTGTCCGCGTGCAAAAGCTGGTCCTCGGATGCCTTTCGTTCGGAAATATCCATGATGATGCCGACGGCCTCGTGCTCAGACCCCTGCGCCGTGGGTTCAACGGACAGCGTGTCATATACCCAGACATAGTGACCATTTTTGTGCCTTATGCGGTATTCGGCCGCGTAAGCTTTTCCCGGCACCAAATGCCTGAACGCAGCCATACAATGCTCATAGTCGTCCGGATGAAGCGAACTGCTCCACCAATTTGCTGTCAAACCTTCGTCCGTCGAATAGCCCAGCATTTCTTCAAGTGACGGGCTTATATAGGTCATGTCCGTCCCTTCGCCATTGGCGACGTCAACAGCATAGACGATGATCGGAGCATGTTGTGCGATGCTGTTCAACCGGCGTTGATAACTTGCCAAAGCGCCGCGCTCGCGTCCGAACGAAGCAGCTGCAATCGCTATCGTTCCCGAAATCTCGCTAACTTCCTCGATGAATATCTGGTCGGACGCCGTTTGCCCTCCCCCAAATTGCGTAAGGTCTGCGGCTGACTGCGACACACGCCGCAATATCTTCGACGCCTTCTTGCTCATTCGCGATGCAAACAGCCCAATCAGAAAAACGAATGCGATGAGCGCAACAAATTGAAGTAGTTGTCCCTTGCGCGCTTTCAGCACCGCAGGTGCAAGCGGCAGCACGGAAGCGACTTGCCATTCCGGCAGAGCAGCGATGGGCCCCACGCGAACGATGTGCGAGCTACGCAGATCGGACGTGACTGCACGCCCATAATCGACGTCGCTTAAAAGGACGGGTTTCGTAACAGCCGTCGCCTGCTGACTTTGGGACATGGAATCAACCAGGGTGCGCACGTTCGTGGTGACATGAGTCAGCGCGAACGTCCTTTGGGCAGCGCTAGCAACAAAAACACTATCCACGAAATGCTGGCCGGGGATTTCGACAAGATCATGCAAGGTTTCCGGACGCAATATGGCGACAATATCGTCCGCTTTGCCATTTCGAACATGCGGAACGACCAATGCAAAATCGACATTCGATCCCCCTTGCCCCAGATTTAACGCCACCAAGCGCGCCCGCTTATCCGTCGATGGCGCTAGATCCGCTTTGGCCGTCTTTGCTCCGATAACAGAACCCCCTTCAGCCAATGCAAATGCCGCCAGGCTTTGATCGGGGGCCAAGAAAGCAATTTTCTGAAACTCAGCCAAAAATTCCTTCGGCAAGCGAACATCGGATTGGCCTCGGGGAAGCTGGCCATTATCTGCATAGCCGCGCAGCAGCGTCGTTCGTGAATCCACCCATGCACTCAATTTCGCATCCGCGACGCGCATACGCGATTCAAGGTTTCTGTTAACCTCGTCCATCGTGGTACGTTCACGCGACGGCGCATCCAGCGCCATATACACCGTCGCCGGGATCAGCACCGTCCCCATGAATAACATGACCGTAAAGCATTCAACCCTAAGCTTTGGCCAATGCCCGAATTTTCCGAACGGATTTCCGCTCAGAAGGGAGACATAGATCAACTCACCAAGGACGACGTTCAATATACCGTTCGCGACATGCTTTGCGACCACGAGCGCAAGCGACAGCTGATCCATTTTCAGGATGCCGCCATAAAATAAGAACGCCAAAGGCGCGCCTGCCACTATCCAGTAAATAACGACGCTGCGAACAGGTGAGGTGCAGCGCGCAACGATGGCAACAAATACCGCTTCGCATGCCGACACGATCCAAGCCCATGGGTGGTTCCACAAGATGACTGAACCGATACTTGACACGGAAACCGCCAGCACCAGAGACTGCGGCGCCAGCATGCGCACAAATGCATATACCAGCGCGTTTCCGAGTATAAAGTTCATGCCCCAGCCAAGCTTGAGCTCAAAACTGTTCAGGAAAAGCCCTACAACACCCAGAAATGTCGCAATTAGCAGTTCTTTTAAGGGAATATCCCGGGTCGCCGGGAATTCGGTCCAGCGGCGGCTTAGCACGCCAACACCGCGCGGATTGCCGCGACCAATGCGTCCGTGTCCGCCGGCTTCAGAAAGATGGGAATGTCTGCCAAATCGTCGCCTAGCTGCGTGCTCGCGTCGCCCGTCAGGATCATGAAATCAACATGACGCCCTTCCGGCAGGGCAGCGCGCACGCCCTTAATCATGCTGATGCCATCCAGATGCGCCATGCGCAGGTCGGTGATGACAACTGCAATATCGGGCATTTCCAGAATCATAGCCATAGCCTGAACCGGATCAGCGCAGGTCAACGTTCTGAACCCCGCGAATTCGAAAAATTCCTGATATTCGGGCAGAATTTCGTATTCGTCATCGATAAGCAAAATGCTCGAGGACGAATGAAAATGTTGGGCGTCATCCCCTTTCAGCAGTGAATTCATGTAACATCCCGATTATGCATTTTCTGCCAGTGTATATGCATAGCTGATTTCAACTAGTTTTGCATCCAAAACAGGCATCGTATCGCAACTGACCCTCACGTTTTAGCGCTTCCTTTGTTTACCCATTGATATTCGGAGAAAACAACCGGCTGACACCGAAACGCCACACGATCTCATTCGCATAGATTTGCCCTGGACGGAGAACAATTGAAGCGAAAGAGGGTTGGTTGACGGCGTCCGGAAACATTTGCGGCTCAAGCGCAATCGCATCGCCGATTCCATAGCTTTTGCCTGCCTTGCCCGACGTCGTTCCGTCAAAAAAATTGCCCGAGTAAAATTGCATCCCCGGCTGGTTCGACAGCAACGTCATCGTCCGGCCGGAAACTGGATCTTCCAAATGTGCCATCAATCTGGGTTCGCGCGCGACCGCCCCGTCCATGATCCAATTATGGTCATATCCGCCGCCATGGGTCAGTTGAATGTCGGTGTTGCTGCGAACATATTTGCTGATGGGCATGGGTTCGCGAAAATCAAATGCTGTGCCAGCAACGCTGCGGCGTTCGCCCGTTGGAATAAGCGTCGCATCAACTGGCAGATATTGTTCGGCGGCAATCGTCAGCACATGGTCCATCGCATCATACGCAGCCCCCTCGCCGCCCAAATGCCAATATGCGTGGTTCGTCAGATTCACGCAGGTCGGCGCATCGGTGACGGCTTGGTAATGCGCCGACAGCGCATTGTCGGGGTGCAATTGATATGTTGCGGTAACCGTCAACATACCCGGATAGCCTTGGTCACCATCGGGGCTCATATGCGAGAGCGTCACCGATAACGCCTCTTCATCACATGCCGTGATCGTCCAGTTCACTTTGTCGAACCCGACATCGCCCCCGTGCAGCGAATGGGTGCCGTCATTGGCGGGAACGCTGTACACCTTGCCATCAAGTTCGAAACGCGCACCGGCAATGCGGTTGGCGACCCGGCCGACGGTCGCGCCGAAATACTGCCGCTGCGCGACATATTCCGCAATATCGGCATAGCCCGTTGTAACGTCCGCAAAGTTACCATTGGCATCGGGCACACAGACCGATTGGATAGCAGCGCCGTAACTGATGATCCGGACCGACATGCCGGCAGCATTGGTAAGCGTCACCGCGTGGACAGCTTCACCGCTGGCCAGCGTTCCAAAAATGTCGCGCTGTAAGCTGGATTGGGTCAACCCGTTTTCCTGTACATGTCGTTACCAATCGCTAGCGATACGCGCTTTCATGATTGCGCGATTACACGCCCTGACCGTTTTCGGCCGCGTGATCGTACCGTATTTCAAGATACCGTCCACGCACCGCCAATTTGTCGAGTTCACCGCGCGAAATCTGGCCGGTCATCGTTTCTATTTCGCGGTCAATGGTCTTCAGGCCATCGACCAGCTGCTGCGCGGGTGTCTTTCCGGCATGCTCTTTGTGGCGAAGGCTATCAGGAATGCGTTTATAGCCGTTAATCAGCTCGGGCAGATGTTCCCCAACAAGCTTACGCACCTCACGTGCCGCAGGATCATTGTCGTTAAGCGTTTGCAGCTGCGGCGCGAGCTGGTCCAACCGGACACCGATATCTTGCATCAACGACACCGCAGGCGCGGGCAATGCAGGACGCTGTGCCTCAAGCCAAATCTCTGTTTTTCCCGCCAATGTGCCCAGATCGGTGATCTTCAGGCTCTCCGCCGTGGGCATCGGCATTTGCGGAAAGCGCATCAGGACATAGGCAACGGTTGTCACCAGCAGGGCTGTAATCATTACGCCCCAAAAACCGATGCCGCCAATAATCCCGCCGATGATGCCTGCACCAATTAAAACAGCGCCAACCGCCATTATGGCCTTGCTCAACTTACCCCAGAAATGGGCACGGCGTAACGCCTGCGACTTTGTCCCGATGGGGGCAAAGCGGATATTGCGCAGCGACCGTGCCGCGCCGTTAAGGATGTCGTCGGAATTGGATGCAGGGCTGTTCATATTATACCTTGATGTGCACAGCATAGTGCTGAGCTTGCCGAAGCACGTCCAGCCGACAAGCGCCCTTCGACGGGCTCAGGGCTACGGTAAAATACAGTCACGATCCCTCAAGTGACAACAAACCGCTGTCCTGCACCGACTTGGTCGCCTGCGCCTGTCCCTCGGCCCGCGCGATATAGCCCATGGACTTCTCGACTTCTTTTTCGAGCGCCTCGGACGTTTGCCTCATGCTGTCGAGTGCCTTCATCTTGAAGGTGTCGATGGCGTCCATCGTGTCGTAGATATTCTGGAACGCCCGGCTCAATGTTTCCAACGGGATGGTGGCGCCGGCTGCTTGTTCATGAACAAGGCCCGTATTGTCGCGCAGCAACTGACCGGTGCTGTCGATGATGTTCGCGGTCGTCGTGTTAAGCGCGGTTATCTGATCCAAAACCAGTTTCTGGTTGGTCATCGCCTGCGCCACGGTAACGGCCGTGCGCAATGCGCCAACGGTGGTGGTCGACGCGCGGTCGACGCCTTTGACCAGTTCTACATTGTTCTTTTTGACCAAATCAAGCGCAAGATAACCCTGCACCGTCACCGCCATTTGCGTCAGCAAATCCTGCGTCCGCTGGCGCACATAAAACAACGCGCTTTCCTTTATCGCGCGCGCCTTGGCAGGGTCGGACAGTTCAAGCTCCGCAGCTTTTTCTTCCAGTTTGGCATCCAGCTGCTTGGACATGACAATCATCTGTTCCAGCTTGCCCATGGCAACCCACAGATTCTGCCGCTCGACATCAATCGCGGCATTGTCCATCAACAGCTCGTCCTTGCCATTGCCAAGACGGGCCAGAACCGAACTGATATGCGTTTGCGAACTTTGGTAGCTGTCGAAATAATTGCGCAGCTTGTTGCCGAATGGGATGATGCCAAACAGTTTTTGCTTGGTCATCAAATTGCCCTTTTTGGACGGGTCCAGATCTTCAACAACGCGGCGCAATTCGGCGAGATCTGCGCCGACGCCGGAACTTTCATCCATGCGGCGAATGGGCTTATCGAGGAAGCGGTTCGACTGCGCCGATGCTTCCATAATTTCCTTGCGGCCCATGTTGGTCAATTGGTCCACGCGCTTGCCGAATTCGGGGCTGTTCACATCTTGCGCGACTAAGTCAGCGACATAGGCTTCAACGCGCTGCGCAAGCTTGCTTTGCTGTTCATCCGTCACCGGAACCAAGCCCATCGCCTGTTGCGGCGCGACGGTTGGCACGGGGTCGGGCGGCGTCAGCTTCAGCTCTGGTACGGTTTGGGTAACGGTTTCAGTCGACATCGCTAAATCCCTCTGTCCTTCAATAATATAACAAATGGAGCGAGTGCCTGACCATTTCAAGCACTTAGCATCCCCAGCTGTATTATTTTTCTAATACAGCGCCGCCTTATTCCTTCAAAGCGGCTTCGACCAGCGGCGATAATCCTTCGACAACCCGCGACACCCCTTTGGCATTGGGGTGGATGTTATCGGGCAGCATCAGCCCGCTGTCTGTCACCACGCCTTCGAGGAAAAAGGGATATAGAGGCGCATCATATTGCTTTGCGAGTTGCGGGAATATCGCATTGAAAGCATTGCCATAATCCTGACCGAGGTTCGGCGCGGCTAACATGCCAGTCAGGACAACGGGAATGTCGCGGCGCTTCAGCTCGTCCAGCATCGCTGTCATATTTGCTTTGGTTTCTGCAGGCTTAATACCGCGCAACATGTCATTGCCGCCAAGGCCAAGCACGACCAAATCCGGCTTGCGGTCCAGATTATCGAGCACAAATGCCAGCCGCGTTTTTCCCGCTGCGGTTGTGTCGCCCGATACGCCAGCATTGTGGACCCGCGCATTTATGCCATCGGCCTGCAACGCCGCCTGCAATTGCGGCGCAAGCCCTTCATTGGGGGCAAGCCGATAGCCCGCATAGAGGCTATCCCCAAAGGCCACGACCAGCCGGTCATATGTCTGGACTTCGGCCGCCGCCTGAGCTTGCGCCTTATTTTCCGCTACAGGGTTAGACCCGCATGCAACCAGCCCTTGGATTGCGACAATAAGCGCACCATATAGCCAAAAACCTCTATTCATAAGGATGCTTCCTTGCACGCTCCGGTTAACATGAAAACGGATATGGCAATCCGTGCGGCAAATGTCACCCTAAGCCTTGGGTCCAACGATGCCGCGGTGTCGATTTTACGCGGCGTAGACCTTGAGGTGCCGTATGACAGCAGCGTTGCATTGCTGGGCCCATCGGGGTCGGGCAAGTCCTCGCTGATGGCGGTTTTGGCGGGGCTTGAGCAAGCCACTGGCGGCACGGTTCTGGTCGACGGCCTCGACTTTACGAAACTGGATGAAGACGCGCTGGCACGCGCTCGGCGCGGGCGTATCGGCATTGTGCTGCAGGCGTTTCATCTGTTGCCAACGATGACCGCGCTCGAAAATGTCGCAATCCCGATGGAACTGGCGGGGATGGATGATCCATTCGGCCGCGCAAAGGCCGAGTTGGAAGCAGTTGGCCTTGGACATCGGTTGACGCATTATCCATCGCAACTGTCGGGCGGCGAGCAGCAACGCGTGGCCATTGCCCGCGCAATGGCGGCTGGACCGAAAATCATATTTGCCGATGAGCCGACGGGCAATCTCGACGGGTCGACCGGGACCGCTATTGTCGACCTTTTATTCGCCCGCCGGGCGGCATTGGGCGCAACCCTGCTGATTATCACGCATGACCCGGAACTCGCACGCAAATGCGACCGCGTCATTGTGATGCAAGATGGCCATGTGGTGGAGCGTGTGACCACGTGATGCGCGCTTCAATTTCAAAAACAACCGTAGTCCTGAGCAGCGGGTGCGCAGCAGCTGCGTCCGTCGAAGGACGCCCTTCGACGGACGCAGCCGCATACGGCTGCTGCTCAGGTCTACGGTTTTGGTTGAAAGCTCGCGTTTTATGACCCTACCCCTCGCTGCCATTTGGCGCATTTCGCGCCGTGATCTGTCCGCACGCATTCGTGGGCTTCGGCTGCTCGCGATTTGCCTGTTTCTGGGCGTCGCGACATTGGCCGCGATTGGCAGCCTGACCGCCGGGATTTCAGACGAGCTTTCGCGGCGCGGCCAGACGATCTTAGGCGGGGATATTGAGATTGGCATTGCACAACGCGAAGCGAACGCCGCGGAAATGGGGGCGATGCGGAAGGCGGGTGCGGTTTCCGAAACCATCCGTTTGCGCGCAATGGCGATTGGCAACGACAGCCTGCTTGCGGAACTCAAGGCCATCGACAGCGCCTATCCGCATTATGGCGCGCTCACATTGCGCGAAGGCGGCTCGGCCAAAGCGCCGGCAAAAGGTCAGATTTACATCGGGCCAAGCTTGTCCGAACGGCTTGATATCGCGACAGGCGGCACCGTCCGGTTTGGCGAAGCGACGTTCAAGGTGGCAGGCATCATCGCGGAAGAGCCCGACCGCTTGGGCGAAGGCTTCACGCTTGGTCCAGTCGCCATCATCAACATGGCGTCGCTGCCGGACACCGGCCTTATCCAGCCGGGCAGCATGTATGAGAGCAAATACCGCATCAAGCTTGGCCCAAAGGAAGATGCCGCAGCGGTCGCCAAAGCGCTTGAGGCCCAATTCCCCTCCGCAGGCTGGGATATTACCGACCGGTCAAACGGCGCGCCGGGAACACGGCGGTTCATCGAACGCATGGGGCAATTTTTGACGCTTGTCGGCCTCGCAGCATTGGTAATCGCCGGTATTGGCGTCGGCAATGGCGTCGGCAGCTATCTTGCCAGCAAACGCGCAAGCATCGCGACATTGAAGGTCACTGGCGCGGACAGCCAGACGATTTTCCGCATCTATATGCTGCAAATCCTTGCGGTTGCATCTGTCGCGATATTGGTTGGTCTTGCCGTGGGCAGCGTCATGCCAATGGCGATTGGCTGGGTCGCAGGCGACATCCTGCCCGTTGCGCCGGGCTTCAACGTGCATCCACTCCCCTTGGCGATCAGCGCCATCTACGGCTTGCTGATTGCGCTCGCCTTTGCCCTGCCCCCGCTTGCGCGGGCCCGCACGGTGCCCGCCGCTGGTCTGTTCCGCGCGATCGTCGAAGGCAACAGCCGTATCGACCGCAAAAGTACCATCTGGGTCGTTGGCGCGATTTCCGCTATTGTAGCGCTGGCTGTTGTCACAGCGCGCGAGCCGATGTTCTCGCTTGCCTTCATTGGCGCGGCGTTCGGGCTGTTGCTTTTACTCACGGGCATCGCAGTCCTGCTGCGCTTCATTGCCATTCGCCTGCCCCGTCCAAAGGCCCCACTGCCCCGATTGGCCCTCGCCAACTTGCATAGACCAGGCGCACAGACGCAGGCGCTCGTTGTCGCCTTGGGCCTTGGCCTGACCTTATTCGTCACACTCGCGGCCATTCAGACCAGCATAAATAGCGAGATCAAGAACAGCGTCCCCGAACGCGCACCGAGCTTTTTCGTGCTCGATATCCCGCGCGAAGGCGCTGGCACCTTCACGCGCATGGTTAAAGACGCAGACCCTGCCGCCACGATCAACCTCATCCCCGCGCTGCGTGGCACGATCATCGAATATGGCGGCCAACGGGTCGATCAATTGGAAGAACTGCCGGAAGGCGCGTGGGTGCTGAATGGTGACCGCGGCCTGACCTACAGCGCCGATATTCCAAAAGGCAGCGAGATTGTGGAGGGCGAATGGTGGCCAGCCGATTACAAGGGGCCGGCTTTGGTCAGCCTTGATGCCGAAATCGCCGAAGTGCTCGACGTTGGCATTGGCGATAGCATGACCGTCAGCCTGCTTGGCGTCGAAGTCCCCGCCAAGATTGCGTCACTGCGCACCGTCAATTGGGAGAATTTCGGCCTCAATTATGTGATGGTCTTCTCACCGGGCAGCCTCGACGCCGCGCCGCACAATATGGTGGCGACGTTGACGGTGTCAAAGGACGCCGAGCGTGTCTTGGCCAAATCCTTACCGCCCGCGTTCCCTTCATCCTCCCTGATTGAGGTTGGCGAGGTCACCGCGCAGATCACGACCTTGCTCAGCCAGATGGCGCAAGCCATCGCGGCGGCTGCGTCCATCGCGATATTGGCGGGCATCGCTGTTCTGGTGGGTGCCATCGCCGCTGCGCGCCAGTCGCGCATCTATGACGCAGTGATTACCAAGATGCTTGGCGGCACACGCAGCCAGATATTGGGGGCACAGGCGATGGAATATGGCATCTTGGCCGCGGTGCTGGGATTGCTCTCGCTCGCGCTTGGCATGGGGGCCGCATATTATGTCGTGGTGCACATCTTCGATTTCAGCTTCGCGCCCGATTATGGCATATTAATGCTGACGTTGGTCGGTGGTGCGGGGCTGACATTCATACTCGGCATTGTCGGCTCACTGCCAATATTGGCGGCCCGGCCGTCGGAGGCGCTCAGGAGCCTTTAATTATTCACCGTAGCCCTGAGCCTGTCGAAGGGCGCCTATCAGTGGGGCGTGCTTCGACAGGCTCAGCCCTAAGGTTTTTTATCCGCAGCCAAATGCATCGCCATGGGTGCAGACAATATCAACTGCGCCATATGATATGCCAGCGTCGGTAACAGCACCATGCCCGCAATCGCCGGTGGGAATATCGTCGCAGCCAGCGGTGCGCCAATGGCGATGCTTTTCTGCCCGCCTGAAAACAGCATCGTAATCCGGTCACCGCGCGGCAGCTTCATGACGCCACTCAGCACCCACGCACCGCCAAAGCCGATGACCAGCATGATCGACAGCGCCACCGCCAGCCAAGCCAATTCATCGCCGCGCACAATGCTCCAGATACCCGCAACCACTGCGCCTGAAAACGCGACATAGACCGCAATCGCAATCGACACGCGGTCCATCCATGTCGCGAGCGATTTGTGCCCATCGACCCATGGCTTAAACCAACGCTGCATCATCTGGCCAAGCGCAAAGGGCAGCAGCAAGATCAATGCAATCCGTCCCACCGCCTCGCCCGACACGCTGCCTTCGCCCACATGCGCCAGCAAAGCGAACAGCAAAGGCGAAAGAACCACGCCGACAAGGTTAATCAACGCGGCAGCCACCACGGATGTGGCAACATTGCCTTTGGCCAATGCGCAATAGGCAGCAGCCGACTGCACCGTTGATGGTAAAATGCCGGTGAACAATATGCCGAGCGCGAGCGTCGCCGGAAGGACATTGTCGAAAATATGCGACAGCATTAATCCGGCGGCGGACATCACGCCAAATACAAACAGGAAAATCGCGCCCTGCAGCCGCCAGTTGCGCACGCCGTTGATGACCTCTTGCCGGGGCAACCGGACACCGTTCAGGAAAAAGAGCACGAAAATCGCCGCTGACGAGATCATGGCCGCAATATTGGCAGCCGCCCCACGCACGGGCAGAAAGCTTGCCAGCAATATCGTGCCAAGCAGCAAAAGAACGAAGCGGTCAGCAAAGATACGGGCAATCATGGCGATGCTTTGACCTGAACAATCGCCTATTGCAACACCAGCGATGTTGCGCCGCAACACATATTGGGTTAAGGGCGCGCGAGAATCTGGTGGCATGTGGCTGCCATGAAGACCTTCCAAAAGGCCCATTTCTAAATGTCATTGCGTAACATCGCCATCATCGCGCACGTCGATCACGGCAAAACCACCCTTGTTGACCAACTGTTTCGTCAGTCTGGCACCTTCCGCGACAACCAGCGCATCGAAGAACGCGCCATGGATTCGAACGACCTCGAAAAAGAACGCGGCATCACTATTCTTGCCAAGTGCACATCAGTCGAATGGAACGATACCCGCATCAACATCGTCGACACCCCAGGCCACGCCGATTTTGGCGGCGAAGTTGAGCGCATCCTATCGATGGTCGACGGCGTTATCCTGCTCGTCGATTCATCCGAAGGCGCCATGCCGCAGACGAAGTTCGTTACCGGTAAGGCTTTGGCCCTTGGTTTGAAGCCAATCGTCGTCGTCAACAAGGTGGACCGTCCCGACGAGCGTATTCAGGAAGTGTTGGACGAAGTGTTCGACCTTTTCGTTTCGCTTGATGCGACCGATGAGCAGCTTGATTTCCCTGTGCTCTATGCATCGGGCCGTAATGGCTATGCGTCGGCAGACCCAAGCTTGCGCGAAGGCACGCTGACCCCGATGTTTGAAACCATCGTCAGCCATGTTCCAGAGCCAAAGGCTGATGTTGATGGCGAATTCAAGATGCTTGTCACCTTGCTTGACCGCGACAACTTCCTTGGCCGCATCCTGACTGGCCTCGTGCTGTCGGGTACCGTCAAGGTGAACCAGCAGATTCACGCATTGAACCCGGACGGCAAGATTGTCGAAACCGGCCGTGCATCCAAGATCATGTCATTCCGTGGCCTTGAGCGCGTTCCTGTTGATGAAGCGAAGGCTGGCGACATTATCTCTATCGCCGGTATGACCACCGCGACCGTGGCTGACACGATTGCAGAACCAACGGTGACCGAGCCATTGCAGGCGCAGCCTATCGATCCGCCAACATTGTCGATGCGCTTTTCGGTGAACGACAGCCCGATGGCTGGCCGTGAAGGCACGAAGGTTACGAGCCGCATGATCCGCGACCGTTTGATGCGCGAAGCCGAAAGCAACGTCGCCGTCCGTATTACCGAAGCCGAAGACAAGGACAGCTTTGAAGTGGCTGGCCGTGGCGAACTTCAGCTGGGCGTTCTTATTGAAACGATGCGCCGCGAAGGCTTTGAACTTGGCATCAGCCGCCCACGCGTGCTGTTCCGCGAAGACGAAAAGGGTCAGAAGACCGAGCCATATGAAACGGTCGTCATCGACGTTGATGATGAATATTCCGGTACAGTCGTCGAAAAAATGGCCGTGCGTAAGGGCGACCTTACCGATATGCGTCCTTCAGGTGGCGGCAAGACCCGCATCACCTTCAGCGCGCCATCACGTGGCCTGATCGGTTACCATGGCGAATTCCTGTCCGACACGCGCGGCACGGGCATCATGAACCGCTTGTTCGAAAAATATGGCCCACATCGTGGCGCCATTGAAGGCCGCAAGAACGGCGTTCTGATTTCAAATGGTGCGGGTGAAGCCGTTGCTTACGCGCTCGGTCCATTGGAAGAACGTGGCATCTTGATGGTATCGCCGGGTGAAGCTTTGTATGAAGGCATGATCATCGGCGAAAACGCCAAGCCAGACGATTTGGAAGTAAACCCAATGAAGTCGAAGCAGCTGACGAACTTCCGTTCGACTGGCAAGGACGACGCCATCCGCCTGACCCCGCCAAAGCGCCTGACGCTTGAGCAAGCCATTGCCTATATCGATGACGACGAAATGGTTGAGGTCACGCCAAAGAACATCCGCTTGCGCAAGCGTTTGCTTGATCCAAATGAGCGGAAAAAAGCATCACGCGCCAAACAGGCTGCATAAACAAAAAAGGGCGCCGATTTGGCGCCCTTTTCTTATTTGGAATGTCCGGTTCGCTTAAAAACGGATTGCCGCCGTCAAACGGATATTGTGCATAGTAAAATCGCTGTCGCTGCGACGCATATCGGTTCCGCCCGATACAAGCAGGAACGGATCCGTCACCGGCGCTGTGCCCGGTCCGACCGATACGACATAATCATCATCGTCGAATTTGGTGTAGAGATATTCAAGGCCAAGCGAGAAGTTCTTAGCAAGCTTCACTTCCGCGCCGCCGCCATAGGAATAGCCCCAGCTTTTGCTGTTGCCATTGTCGGTAAAGCTGTTGACGCCATTGGTGGTGGTAAAGCTGTTGTTGATCTTGGCATAGGCTGCACCACCGGTTGCATAGAATAATGCACCGCGCGCGGCGTATCCGAGACGCGCACGGGCTTGCAACGAATAGTCGATTTCGCGGGTTAGTGTGTAGGTATCGGGCGTGTCGCTGAATGCTGTGACGCTGACACGCGATTCATTCATACCGCCTTCAAGGACAAAACCATAGACGATGTTGCCCGACTGTATGTCATAGCCAGCGCGGATATTATATGCATATTCGTCCTTGTCACTCAGGCAGCCATCGGTTGGCGCGGTTCCGTTCGATGCGCCGCCACAAAAGCCGGGTGCGAAAGCATCGGTGGCCAAAATTGTGTTTACGCTATTGTCGAATGCACCGTCACCATCGGTATCAAAAACAACGCTCTCGTTGCGATCGTTGCTCTGTGCGCCAATGCCGATAGAGCCACCGATATACGCGCCTTCCCATTGTTCATCTTCTGACTGTGCAAATGCAGGGGGTGCAAATGTTGCGAGCGCGGTAGCGCCGATCAATAATATTTGGGAGATTTTCATGTCGATTTCCTTGTTGGTTCGTTAGTCACCAACCAGAAAACGCGAGAATCTCGATTTGGATGCATCAAAATGCGCTAAAAATGGAACTGCGGCTTTAATATCACGGACACACGTGCATGTTCGCGCGTTTAAACGGCCTCACCCGCAGCGACGCCGCTCGCCCATGCCCATTGGAAGTTATAGCCGCCCAGCCAACCAGTGACATCCACAGCCTCGCCAATGCAAAACAGGCCCGGCATTTTCTTGGCTTCCATTGTCTGTTGCGACAGGCCGTCGGTGCTGATCCCGCCAAGCGTCACCTCCGCCTTGGCATAACCCTCACTGCCATTGGGCACAAATGGCCAACAATCGAGCAATGCGCCGGCCTCTGCCAGCTTACGGTCGCTTTGGTCGGCAAGGTTCCCGTGCAGCGCAAGTTTATCCGCCAAAGCCTCCGCCAGTCGAGCGGACAGGACCCGATCAAGGGTCGATTTGATGGTGGCCTTCGGCCGGGCGCGCTTTTCGGACAAGAGCCACGCTGGCGCATCATGATCCGGCAGGAAATCAATCCCAACACGGTCGCCTGGCCGCCAATAGCTGCTGATCTGAAGAACCGCAGGGCCGCTCAGTCCGCGGTGGGTGAACAGGGCTGCTTCGCGGAATGCCGTTTTGCCATGCTGGGCAACGACCTCAGCCGATACGCCTGACAATTCACGGAACAGCACATCATCCCCGCCAAGCGTCAGCGGCACCAAAGCCGGCCTTGGCTCCACAATCTTCAATCCAAATTGTCGGCCCAGATCATAAGCGAATGCCGTAGCGCCCATTTTCGGAATGCTTGGGCCGCCCGTGGCAATGACCAAAGACGCGGCAGATGCGCGCAGGCCGTTATACATGACATGATAGACGCTGCCGTCGTGCGATATCTCGCCAACGGGGGAATTGAACGCAAAGTCCACACGCCCGCCAAGCGTTTGTGACCGGTCGCATTCTTCCATGAGCATTTCGACAATCTGGCGCGCGGATCCGTCGCAGAACAACTGCCCAAGCGTCTTTTCATGAAAGGCGATGCCATAGCTGCGCACCAGTTCGATAAAATCCTGCGGCGTGTACCGTCCCAACCCCGACTTCGAAAAATGCGGGTTGGCGGACAAATAGCGTTCTTGCGCATGGACCGTTGTCGCGTTGACGTTGGTGAAATTGCACCTGCCACCGCCCGAAATCAGGATTTTCTTGCCCGGCCCTGTTGCATGGTCAATGACCAACACGCGCCGTCCGCGTTGCCCGGCGGTCAGCGCACACATCAGTCCAGCGCCGCCAGCGCCCAAAATTATTACATCATAGTTATTCGAAATTGCCATTTTGAAGCCCCTGCACTGCCCGCGCCATATTGCCAAGTGCTATGCTTTGCGGCAAAGCCGCGCGCATGACTGAAGAGACCAAAGCTGCAGGGGCAGATACCCCACCCGATCACTTGTCGATTAACCCGATGAGCCCGCATTTCGACGGCGATTTATTGTCGCGCGGCGTGGGTATTCGTTTCAAGGGCGAAATCCGCACAACTGTTGAGGAATATTGCATTTCCGAAGGCTGGATCAAGGTTCAGGCAGGCAAAGCACGTGATCGCAAGGGCAACCCATTGCTCATCAAACTCAGCGGACCTGTCGAAGCATGGTTCGAAGACCTTGGCGACGCCGCACCGGTGGCTAAAGCCTAATTTTTAGACTTTATCATTTCGGGAAAACCGAAATGAGCTTGGCCAATTGGTCGTTGACCGGATCCAGTTGATCATCGGGCGTCATCCCAAGCCGCACGATCGTCAACCGATGCTGCGGTGACACCACGACAAATTGACCCAGATGGCCAAGCGCGGCGAACACATCCGACGGCGCTTTTCCGGGGAAAAGGACCTGATCCTGGCCGTCATTTGCCGTGCGGTTCAGCCAGATATGCGCGCCATAGCTGCGGTTATTCGGGCTTGGCGTTTTCATAAAGCGCATCCAGCTTGTCGGCATCAACTGCGCGGCCTGAACCGAACCGTTGTTGCGCAGAAATTCACCGAACTTGGCCCAGTCGCGCGCCGTGCCATGGATCATGCTTCCGCCCAGCATGGTGCCATTCCGGTCGAATTCCGGGACAAAGCTCGTCATCCCCAACGGCTCGAACAACCGCCCGCGGGCATATTCAAGCATGGCGTCGCGGCGCACCACCGGATCCTTACTGTCGGTCAGCGACCGCGTCATGATGTCCGCAAGAATATGGCTCGTTGCCGTGCTATATTCGAATTTTTCGCCGGGATTGGCCTCAAGCGGCCGTGTTTCGGCGTAACTCGCAACATTTTCCCGGCCATCCAGAAACAACATACGCGGGGTGTCCGCATCGAAAATCTCAATGTCACCTTCAGCCATTTCGGTGTGGTCGAGGCCGGACGACATATGCAGCAAATGCCGCAGCGTTATTTTGGCGCGGTTATCGCGCGGCGCTTGCCATTCGGAGACAATCGTGGGCTCATCCAACGCAAGGCGACCATCCGCCACCATCAGGCCAACCAATACAGCAGTGACGCTTTTGGCCATGGACCAGCTAATCAACCGCGTGTCAGGGCCGTATCCCGGCGCATAACGCTCTGCAACAACGCGGCCACCTTGCATCACGACCAGTGCGCGGGTTTCGCCAACAGCGGGATCTTCGAAAAACGGCGCGATGGCATCAGCAAGCTTTTCTTGGCTCACCACTGCGTCGTCGGCGATCTGGGTAAAGCCGGGGCCAACGGGCTTCGCAGGCGGCTCTGCGCCGCATCCAGCGAGGGTAAGTGCAGTTAATGCACAAAAAGCGGTTGCCGCGCGGCGGAAATTGTTTCTAGGCATAATATCGTTCGATGCACCAAATGGAGGGTCTATGGCAACCGCAACTTCAAAAGCTGGACCAAAAGCACAGCAACCACGGTTCAAGACCCTGAAAATAATCGTCGCAGCCTTGGCGGTAATTGCCGCTTCATGGTTGGCCTGGAACTGGAACAGCATCAAGGGCCAAGCGCGCTTGGGCGCCGCTTATGGCGCGCATATCACCTGTTCGTGCCGTTATATCGAAGGCCGCGACATGGCCTCTTGTGAGACTGATAAGGAAAAGGGCTTGGAAATCGTGCGCCTCAGCGACGATCCCGAAAACAAGCGCATCTACGCATCCGTTCCCTTTTTGGCAGAAGCCGTTGCCGAGCGCCGCGGCGCAAATGGCTGCGTTCAGCTCAATCAGGCTGAAATAGACGCGCTGTAACCTATCGTTTTGCGGGCACGAGGATAAGCGCAGAACAGAGCAACTCGATTATGCCCGCGGTCAACGCGATGAACGCGGGCGTAACGCCCGGCATCCAGAACGCCAAGCTGGCAATAAACATCAAAACGACGCCAAGCACCAGATACAGGCGCATTCCGTATACGGTCTGAAACACCAGATAACGCGCAGCAACCGTCAACAAGGCGATGGAAAAGAACCAGTGGCTGAATGTGCTGCTCACCAGATACGCGATGACAAGGCCGATGATAAGGAACGCCGTCGACTGCAACGCCAGCGTCTCTATTGGGTTGGGTGATCGGGTCTTGCCGCGTCTGTACACAGAACGCGCCAGCAAAACCGATATGGAATGAATGGCCATGCCCCCAAAGAACAACGTCGCCATGCCAGCGATCAGGCTGATGTTCATGGTGACCAGTCCGGACAGTGTCCAGACAAGGCCCGATGCAAAGATGCCGACCCCGCCGTTGACATATGCCCGGCGCATGTCGCGCTGTGCTTCTCCCAAATGCATGAACTTCCTCCCCCCTCAGAAGCCCGCTTTATGTCACGCGGCCGTCGCCATTTCTACCGCCATCGTTTCCTCGATCCAACCACCGCCAAGCACGCGGTCACCGTCATATAAAACCGCCGCCTGCCCCGGCGCGACGCCATATTCGGGCGCATCAAAGCGCAACCATTCGCCATCCATCCGGGCGGGAACGGGACGGGACATGGACCGTACCTTGGCCATTACAGGCCGGTCTGCGATATCGGCCAGCCAATTGGCATCGATAACGCGCGCTGCCGCCACCGCCAGCGCTTCGCGCGGCCCAACGATGACGCGCTGCGTGGCGGGATCAAGCCGGATGACATATAAAGGCACCGGCTGACCGCCGACTTCCAGCCCTTTGCGCTGCCCGACGGTATAATGGATCAGGCCCTTATGCTGGCCAAGCGTCCGGCCGTCGAGATGGACGATATCACCGCCGACCTCTGCATCCGGACGGATTTTGCGCACCACGCTGGCATAATCGCCATCGGGTACAAAACAGATATCCTGACTGTCTGGCTTCATGGCCACGACGAGGCCCATTTCCTGCGCAATCGCGCGCACATGTGGCTTGGGCATGCCGCCCAATGGGAAACGCAAATAATCAAGCTGATGCTGCGTCGTTGCAAACAGGAAATAGCTCTGGTCGCGTGCAGGATCAGCGGCGCGATGCAATTCCGCGCCTGCCGGTCCCTCAACGCGGCGCACATAATGGCCCGTGGCAAGGCAATCTGCACCCAACTCGCGGGCCAGCCGGAACAGGTCGGTAAACTTAACGCCCATATTGCACCGAACGCACGGAATGGGTGTGCGGCCCGCCATATATTCATCGGCGAAATGGTCGATGACCGATTCGCGAAACTGGCTTTCATGATCGAACACATAATGCGCGATGCCCAATTTATCGGCAACGGCGCGCGCGTCGCGAATATCCTGCCCCGCGCAGCAGGCACCAGCGCGTTTTACCGCGCTGCCATGGTCATATAGTTGCAGCGTCACGCCAATGGTTTCGGCGCCCGAGCGCGCAGCCAAGGCCGCAACCACCGACGAATCGACACCACCCGACATCGCAACAACGATTCGTTTGCCGGCAAGATCAGGCCCGAGTTGGAAATCAGAATGATAAATATCGTCAGTCATGCGATTGCCTCCCTAATGGCTTGAAGTTCCAAAAGCCAGTTTTCCGTATGAATCCAAACAGGTCGCGAACGGAGAGGTCGGCGGTAGATGGTCACTGTTAACCTTGCCTAACATCTTTTGAAGATCGCCTTTACCCATTGTTAGAACATCTGGTGCGATAACGGCGTCATGGAAATGAATTTTCCCCATAACGCGTTACGCCACGATTCGGATATCAGCCAGAAGGACAGGCAATCCGCGCTTGATGCTGCCCGCTTGCGTCAAGCGAACAGCCGGACGGTCCGGTTCCTTCACCAGGCCGATCAAGGTGGCGCGCCGGAACCCGACGATCTCGCCGCCCGAATTCAATGTTTCGCGGCAGCCCCCAATGCCGAACGCGCCGTGGGTGGCCCTTTCTGGCAAAAATCCCGACCAGAAAAAACGGATAAACCACCTGTTTACCAAACTGCTTTAGGCAATATCAAAGGCCGCCTCCTACCTATTGATGCAACAGGAACCGAGTTAACCTTGGCGGGGCATGGAGCAGGAAAAGAATCATGATTGAGAACCAAAAATTCCGTCCAGCTCAAGTCATTGGCCCATTGGGTGAACCGCTCACATTGGACAGCTTGCCACCTCCCGGCACAACGCGGTGGGTTGTCCGCCGCAAAGCTGAAGTCGTTGCGGCAGTGAATGGCGGGCTATTTTCCATCAATGACGTGTGCGAACGTTATGATCTGACGCTCGAAGAATTTGCGTCGTGGCAGCGGGCTGTCGACCGGTCGGGTATGCCCGGCCTGCGCGTGACCCGTATTCAGCATTATCGCGACTTGTACGAGCGTCAGCAGAAATACTGACCGCGCGTTTAATAGCCAGCGAAAAAACCAACCCCGCCTTGTGCGGGGTTTTTCGTGCACACGGATCATGGCTTCTTTTTGACGCGGTCAGTGTTCTGGCCGCCCTCCACTGTTGTTCGTCGAAACATATCGACGACAGTTCCTATTGTTGCGGACAAGCTTTTCCACTATCGTCTATGGACCAATCAGGCGGTTTAGCTGTTGGTATTCTGCTGCTTGCAGGCAGTGACTTATTAAGGTAATACAGCTCCGCTATAAAAACATTGGGTTGCTTCACGCGCGCCCGCGACAGAATTTGGAACATCGGTATGAATTACGAGACAACTTTGAGCAGTTCGCTGAATGGCGATGTGGTGATGGATAACGCAGAACGCAACCGGCGTCGGCGGAACATCGCGCTGATTGTTGTCGCAATTTTGGCCGTTGCGGGCGCCGCTTATTATTTCTTTGGCAGCAGCACGCCGGCACCGACTGACGCTGACAAGGCGAGCCAAGCGCAAACCGTCACCGTTGTTGCCCCCGGTCGCGATTCTGTCGTGCGCGCCATTAACGCGACAGGCACGTTGGCCGCGCGCCGCGAAATTCCCGTTGGCGTCGTTGGCGAAGGTGGACGCGTGCTTCAGGTATATGTCGATGCGGGTGCGTGGGTCCGCCAAGGTCAGGTTCTCGTCAGCGTTGACAGCTCGGTTCAGACGCAGCAGGCCGCCGCGATTGAGGCACAAATTGGTGTCGCGCGCGCAGACCTTCAACTCGCCCAAAATGAACTCGAACGTGCCATGCAGCTTGTTGAGCGCGGCTTCATTTCAAAGGCGGATGTCGATCGCAAGACCGCAACACGCGACGCGGCACGTGCACGGGTCAACGTCGCCAATGCGCAGCTTGCCGAAACACGTGCACGCAACGCACGGCTTGATGTCCGCGCGCCGGTGTCTGGCTATGTCCTCGAACGCAATGTCGAAACCGGTCAAACGGTATCGGCAGGCAGCGGCATCCTGTTCCGTATCGCTAAAGATGGCGAACTTGAGCTGCAGGCGAAGTTAAGCGAAGACGATCTGGGCCAAGTTGCCGTGGGCATTCCGGCAACCGTCACCCCAGTCGGGACAGATCGCGCCTTCAACGGCAACATCTGGCAGATTGCGCCGATGATCGACGCCCAAAGCCGCCAGGGCATGGCGCGCATCGCACTGCCTTTTGACACCGCATTGCGTCCAGGCGGCTTTGCGTCGGTCGAGATTAAGGCTGGCGCGATGACGGCACCGGTTCTGCCGGAATCCGCCGTGCAAACGGGCCGTGAAGGCAGCTTTGTCTATATTGTTGGCAAGGATAATAAGGTACAGCAACGCCCTGTGAAGGTCGGTTCCGTTACGGCAAATGGTTTGATTATCGAACAGGGTCTTGATGGCACCGAACGCGTCGTTTTGTATGCTGGCGGCTTCCTCAATCCAGGCGAAATAATCAATCCCAAGCTTCTGAAAAAGCAGTAAGTTTTCGGCCTGTCGGGATATAAAACATGAATTTAAATAACATATCCGCATGGTCCATCCGGAACCCGGTTGTTCCGATTGTGTTGTTCGTCGCGCTCACCATTGCGGGAATCATGTCGTTCATGAATATGGACGTGCAGAACGATCCGGACATCGAATTCCCCGTTGTCGTTGTGTCGATTTCCCAGCCTGGCGCAGCGCCCACCGAAATCACAACGCAGATCACGCAAAAGGTCGAATCCGCGATCCGAAGTGTTCAGGGTGTGCGCAACATCGATGCCAGCTCAAGCGAAGGCAACACGACGGTCAGCGCCGAGTTCGAAATTGGCGACGACATCAACGCTGCGGTCAGCGAAGTCAAAAATGCCGTCGACCAAATCCGCAGCGACTTGCCCGATGGCATTTTGGAACCGCAGATTTTCAAGGTCGCAACATCCAGTGACCCGATCGCCTATTTCGCGGTCGAAGCCAGCGACATGACGTTGGAACAACTCAGCTGGTTTGTCGATGATACCGTCGCCCGGCGATTGCTGTCGGTTGAAGGCATGGCGTCAGTTAGCCGCAATGGCGGCGTAAACCGTGAAATTCGTATCGTTCTTGACCCTGCAAAAATGCAATCGCTTGGCGTAACCGCAAGCCAAATCAACAGCGTCCTGCGTCAACAAAATGTCAACGCGTCGGGCGGTCAATCGCAAATCGCCGGATCGCGCCAGTCGGTGCGCGTCCTTGGCAACGCATCCGATGCGTTCGCCCTGAGCCAAACGCAAATCAGCCTTGGCGGCGGCCGTTCGATTAAGCTCGCCGATGTTGCCGAAGTCACTGATGGCTTCAGCGAACAGAGGTCCATGGCATTTGCCGGCGGCAAGCAAGTCGTCACCTTTGGCATGTCACGTGCCAAGGGTGCTTCAGACGTCACCGTTTTTGATAACGCGATGATCAAAATCGCCGAGATCGAAAAAGAAAATCCCGGTGTGAACTTCATCACCCTGTTCAACAGCGTCGATTATACCAAGGGGCAATATAAAAGCTCGATGGCGGCGATGATTGAAGGCGCATTGCTTGCCATCGTCGTAGTGTTCCTGTTCCTGCGCGATTGGCGCGCGACGATCATTTCGGCGATTGCCATTCCACTGTCCGCCATTCCGACTTTTTGGTTCCTCGACCTGTTGGGCTTTACGCTCAACACCATGTCACTGCTCGCGCTCGGCCTCGTCGCCGGGGTGCTGGTCGATGATGCTATCGTGGAAATCGAAAACATCGTCCGGCATATGCGCATGGGCAAATCCGCCTATCAGGCATCAATTGATGCCGCCGACGAAATCGGCCTTGCCGTGGTCGCAACGACATTCTCGATTGTCGCGGTGTTCCTGCCCGTTGGTTTGATGCCGGGTGTCGCGGGGCAATTCTTCAAAAATTTCGGACTGACCGTTGTGGCTTCGGTTCTCATGAGCCTGGCCGTCGCGCGCATGATTACGCCGATGATCGCCGCTTATTTCCTCAAATCCGCCGGCATGGCCGAACATGGCCAGGCGAGCTGGATAGACCGGTACATGAAAATCCTGCGCTGGTCGCTTGGCCATCGCCGCTGGATGATGGGTATTGGCGCAGCCGCTTTGGGCCTGACCGTCGCGTTGTTAATCTTCCTGCCAAAGCAGTTCTTCCCCGACGGCAATACCGATTTCAGCCGTGTGCGTATTGAAATGGTTCCGGGCACGACGCTTGAACGCACGCGTGAAATTGCCAATGAGGCTGCTGCGATTATCGAGAAGCAGCCGGAGGTAAAAACCGCCCTTCAAAGCGTGCGCGAAGGCGGCGCGAGCATGTTCATCACCTTGCATGAAGACCGTGCGCGGACCAGCCAGCAGTTTGAAGAAGATCTGACACCCTTGCTCACAAAAATCGCAGACGCACGCGTTACGTTTCAGGCGAACGGCCCGGGCGGCGGCGGCGGCGGTTCAGGGCGCGACGTTTCGGTCATGTTGTCCGGATCAGACCCCAAAATGCTTGACCGGACAGCGGCAACGCTTGTGGAACAGATGAAGACGCTGCCTGAATTGCGCGCACCGCGTATTTCCGCTGATTTGCAGCGTCCAGAATTGATCATAACGCCGCGTAATGACCTTGCGTCGCAACTTGGCGTATCCACGGTAGCACTCAGCCAGACAATCCGCGTTGCGACGCTTGGTGACATTGACCAGAATAGCGCGAAATTCTCGCTGTCTGACCGTCAAATCCCGATCCGCGTGATGCTCGCCAAGGAATCGCGTCAGGACTTGGATGTCATCCGCAACTTGCCGGTGCCATTGGCGAGTGGCGGTTCTGTGCCACTGTCGCGCGTTGCGGACATCAGCTTCGGTGCTGGCCCCACTTCGGTCCAACGCCGGAACCAGAATTTCCGTATCTTCATCGGCGCGGATTTTGCCCCGGGCATTGTGTCATCGAATGCGGACGCAAAGATCAACAACCTACCCATCATGAAAAACCTACCCACGGGCGTGTCGCGTGCACCCTTTGGCAGTCAGGAATGGGAACAGGAAATGCAGCGCGACTTCCTCGTGGCGCTGATTTCGGGAACCTTGCTGGTGTTCGCGGTGCTGGTGCTTTTGTACCATCGCTTCATGTCGCCTTTGGTCAATATGGGCTCTCTGCTTTTGGCGCCATTGGGTGGTTTGATCGCCCTTGGCCTTGTTGGGCAGCCCATCTCCATGCCCGTGTTCATCGGCATATTGATGCTCTTTGGCATCGTTGCTAAAAACTCCATTCTGCTGATCGACTTTGCGATTGAGGAAATGGCGCGCGGGGTTCCCAAGTTCCAAGCCATTATGGAAGCCGGTCATAAACGTGCCCAGCCAATCGTTATGACCACGGTCGCGATGACCGCTGGCATGGTGCCAACCGCGCTTTCGCTGGGCGGCGACGGCCAGTGGCGCTCGCCAATGGGGACCGTCGTGATCGGCGGCCTGATCGTTTCGACCTTGCTAACGTTGTTGATCGTTCCTGCGGGCTTCAGCCTTGCCGATGGTTTTGAAAAGCGCATTGGTCCGTGGCTGCGCACGCGACTGCTGACCTATGATCCCGACAAGCATGGCGAAGATGTCGCTCTGCCCGCCGCCACGCCCGCAAAACCAGCTGGCAAAACAGCGGGCAAAGACGACCTCGGCGGGCTTCAGCCTGCGGAGTGACGCTTTACTTGGCAGCTTGGCAGGCCTTGGCTAAGGCAGTGATGTGAAATCTGCCGATAAACTGGGTCAGTCGGAGAAAGTCCGTTACGCCGAACGCGACGCTGAACTGCGTCAAATGCGGATTATCGCCACGGCCTTGCTGCTGGCGATGGCCGCCTTGTTCGTCTTCGGCAAATATATGGAAACCCGCTATGATGGCTATTGGGGCTTTCTGCGCGCCTTTGCAGAGGCTGGCATGGTCGGCGGTCTGGCGGACTGGTTTGCGGTCACCGCCCTGTTCCGCCACCCGCTTGGCATCCCCATTCCGCACACCGCGATCATTCCGAATAACAAGGAACGGCTTGGCCGGACACTTGCAAGCTTTCTGCGCACCAATTTCCTGACAACCAAGGTTGTTGCGCGCCGCGTGCAGCGCATGGATGTCGCCGGCGCAATGGGCAAATTTTTGAGCGCACCTGCCGGCGGCGAAGGCCGCATGCGTATGGGTGCCTCTCGCCTTCTGGGCGATATCATCGCCGCGCTCGATGATGAACGGCTTGGCGGTGTGGCCAAAGGCGCGATCCGCAAGCAACTCGACAAGCTCGATATTGCGCCCCTGCTTGGCCAATTGTTGACCGCGATGATACGCGAGCGCCGCCATATCCCGGTGTTGGACGGCATCATCAAATGGACTTCTGCCACGCTGGAGGCCAATGAGCATCTTATTCGCCAAATGGTGGAGGAACGCGCCAATACGATCATGCGTTGGACGGGCCTTGACGACAAATTGGCCAACGCCATCGTCAACGGGCTGAATAAGCTGCTGCACGAAATGGCGGAAGACCCGGACCATCCTTTGCGGGAAAAGGGCGAAGAGGGCCTCGCCAAGCTGGCACACGACCTGCGCCATGACAAGGAATTGCAGGCAAAGGTCGCGCATTGGAAGGGGCAGCTGCTCGAAAATCCAGCGATGGGGACATGGATCAACAGCCTGTGGGATCAAGGCCGCGATGGCTTGTTAAAGGCTGTGCGCAACCCCGACGCCGCGCTGGCGGGAAGTTTTGGCGATGCCCTTATCAAGCTTGGTGGCAGGCTTCAGGAAGATTCAGGGCTAAAGCTACAAATCAACCGCTTCGCGCGCCGCGCGATTGTCGGCACCACCGAAAATTACGGCGACAATATTGTGACGTTGGTATCAGAAACGGTTGCCCGCTGGGACGCCTCAACCATCACCGACCGCGTTGAAAATGCCGTGGGCAGCGACCTCCAATTCATCCGCATTAACGGAACATTAGTAGGCGGCATGGCAGGCATCGTCATTCATGCCGTTGGCTTGCTGATTTAGGGTCCTGACCCTAAGCCAATTACAGCGCCGATATCATCCGTTCGGTCGCCTCGGCGGCTTGGCGGGCGGCGCGTTTTAGGTTGGCTTGGAAATCGCCTGAACTGTCGCCATTGGCATTGTCGCTCGTCGCCTTAATCGCGGCCCATGGCACGTCCATACGGGCTGCGGCTTGGGCAACGGCGGCGGTTTCCATATCAATGATGTCGCCGCCAAGGACGCGGTGCAGGCGGCTGCCATGGTCGTCGTTTTCCATGAAGCAGTCGTTGGTGATGATCCGCACTTTCGGAAGACCTGTCTCTGGCATGATTGCGGCGTGATAGGGCTCGGCATGCGCCTCCCCAATCGGCCATGCCCCTGCCCGATAATGCACAAACCCGCTGGCCCGCGAGGCACCATAATCGCCCTGCACGGCTTGCGTGATCTGGAAACAATGGCCGGCATGGTCGCTCAATTTGCCCGCAGTGCCGACCACCAAAAGCAAATCGGCATGATAATGCTCGACCAGCATCATCGCCGCCATTGCCGCATTCACTTTGCCGATGCCGCTGCAGGTGATGGCGATATTGCGGCCGCCGGATTGGACCTGACGGACCATGAAACCGTGCAACGGTTCGCTATTCGCGCTTTCGCCGGGGAACAACGCAGCTGCTTCGGCGTCGACGCCGGTAATGATGCCAATGGTCTTGAACATGCTGCGCCCTCCAATAACCTTCCCAAAGGAAAGGCATTTAGCGCAGCATTAAAGTAAGTATGATGACATAAACGCAGGCGCGGCCAAATTAATGGCTGGCGGCAATCATGTCTTCGATACGGACGAACTTTTCGCGCGGGGCGCCGTCGCGGGCACGGGCAATCTCTGCCTCTTCAATTTTCTTCCAGTCGCTGAATGTGACAATGTCGACCTTGCGTAATGCCAGCAGCGCATCCAAACCGGCGCGCCCATCTTTGTCGCCACTTATCGCCATATCCTCCGCCACGGTATCGATGATATTATACCCATCGGGCCGGTTCGTCCCGATGGTGCCGGATGGACCACGCCGGGCCCAACCGACGCAATAGAGACCCGGCAATATCCTGCCGTCGAGATTGGCAAAGCGGCCACGGCCATGTTCATAAGGCACGCCGTCAATAGATGGGGTTTGATAACCAATACAGCTGATGACCATGGAACAGTCTATGGTGTAGCTTTCTCCCGTACTGACGCTGCGATACTGGTCATCCAACCGCATGCGCTCGACGCGGACGCGCTGCACTTTGCCATCGCCCTCAATCGCGACGGGGGCTGCAAAAAAGTCGAAATTGATGCTGATGGCTTTATCCGCGCGCGATGCCTCTGGAATGGCTGCGAATTCGCGCAGATGCGTGACGGACTTGCGAATGCCCGGTTCCAACAAAGCATCTTCGCCGATGTCTGGCAGATCGTCGGTGTCGACGCGCGGGGTTGCCCGCTGCAAATGTGCGAGTTCACCCAATTCCTTGGGCGTCATTGCAATCTGGTGCGGGCCGCGCCTGCCCAAGATGGTGATGTCCTCGACCGCTGAATGCTCCAGCACATCGAGCGCGTGGCTGACAATGTCGGAACCGTCAAATTCGGCGCGCGTTTTGGACAATATGCGCGCGACATCCAGCGCGACATTGCCGTTGCCAACAATGACGACATGCCGGCCATTCAATGGCGGCTGAAGGTCGGCATAATCAGGGTGGCCATTATACCAGCCGACAAAGGCAGCACTGCCAAAAACGCCGGACAAGTCTGCGCCAGCGATATCCAACGGACGATCATTCGGCGCGCCGGTGGCGAGAATGACCGCGTCATACAATGTCTGAAGCTCGTCGACGCTGACGTCTTTGCCGATGGTGACATTGCCGACAAACCGGACATTGTCGGACAAGGCGACTTTTTCATAACGACCCGCAACCGCCTTGATCGACTGATGATCGGGGGCAACGCCAAAACGGATGAGGCCAAAGGGAACGGGCAAGCGGTCAATGATATCCACCCGCACATCGTCGCCAAATTTCTTTTGCGCGGCTTCGGCTGTGTAATATCCCGCCGGACCGGAACCGATGATTGCGATATGCCGCATGCCCTACTCCCCGTCATTGCCTGATTCGGCAGGCTAACGGGTCAGCGCCAAAAAGAAAGGGCCGACCTTCACGCCGCAATGGCCGAAGATCAGGCGGCTTTACGCGCCGCGCTTGGATTGCGGTCAAGGAACCGGCGGATCGCCTCTATGCTTTCTTCAACATGGCTGAGCAGGAACAAATGCCCGCCATTTTCGACCACGAACAACTCGCTGTTCGGGATGAGGAAGTTCAAAAATTTGCCATTGGCGAGCGGAACGATCTGGTCATCATCACCCATCATGATGAGCGTTTCCGTTTTTAGAAATGGCAGAAATGGCGCGCTGGTCCATCCCATCATCGCCATCAGCTGATAAAAATATCCCGTCTTCGACGGCGGCGTAATCCGGCCAATATGCTCCGCCTTGTTGCCCACCATACCACCGTACAGCGTCTTGAAATGCTTCGCCATGAAATCGGGGTCTATATAGCGGCGCGGGTCAGCCATTTTGACCAGCGCGGCGGGATTGCCCGGCACCATCAACATGCCGGCGCTTGTGGCGACAAGGATAAGCTTGTTCGTGCGCGCACCATTCTGCAGCGCAAATTGCTGCGCCATCGCCCCGCCCCAGCTGACGCCCATGACATCGACCACGGGCATTTCAAACCGGTCAAGCAGCAGCGCCGCAATCCGCGACATCAATATGGCGTTATAGGGCACCACTGGGTCAGGCGAACCGCCAATGCCGGGCATATCAAAGGTGATAAAGTCGCGGTCATCCAGCAACTCGGCCATCGGCGCCATAGCCTCAATATTCGCGCCAATGCCGTTGAAGAACAATATCGGCAGCTTCTTCGTCGCCTTCGACGCCCGCCAAACCGCAACCCGCAAGACGCGACCGTCAACGGTCTCCATGCTGAATGTAGGGGCGCGGTTTTTGGTCATATGGGTTCCCCTGCCGCGTTTATCGCTGGCGTTGCGACGAGTTTAGCGCATGGTATCGGGCGTGCAAGGAAGAAAGAGCCAATGGGGCGTCTTGACGACCACACCCCCTCACTCCAAAACATACAGCCCCGGTGCGGCTTCCATGGCTGGATGTTTTTTGCTGCCGAGCGTTGCGGGGGCGGCGACTTCAGCGCCCGAGCGCGCGTGGAGCCATTTCATCCAATGTGGCCACCAGCTTCCGGCCACTTCTTCGGTGCCTTTCATCCATTCGGTGACGTCGGCGGGCGTCTTGCCGTTTGAATGTTTCCAATATTTCGCCTTGGGGTTGCCCGGCGGGTTCAGGATCGCCTGCATATGGCCAGCCTGGCTCAGAATGAATTCGACATTTTTGCTGCCGAACAATTGCGTGGAGCGATAACATGCGCGCCATGGTGTGATGTGGTCGGTGGTCCCGCCCAGAACAAACAGGTCGCCCGCCACCTTGGTCAGGTCGAGCATATGGCCCGCAATCTCAAACGTGCCCGGCGCGGCATAGGCATTGGCCTCAAACAGCTCCAAGAAATCACCCATCAATGCAGACGACAGGTTGGTCGCGTCGGCATTCCAGAACAATATGTCGAACGCTGGCGGATCATCGCCCAGCAGATAATTGTTGATGACATAGTTCCAGATGAGGTCATTTGGCCGCAACCATGCAAAACCGCGCGCTAGGCTGCTGCCTTCAATCACGCCTTTCTTCGCCGCGCGTTGCCGTGCCAGCGCGATGCCATTGTGCGACACAAGGCTCGACGCCTCGGTATCGCCGGGCTTGGGTTCAAGCACGCACACCATCATCGTAATCGCGTTGGCGCGGGTGTCACCCATCGACGCCAGCTTGGACAGCAGCACGGACATGGTCTGACCGCCGGAACAGCCGCCCGAAATATTGACCTTGTCGCTGCCGGTAATCTCGCACACGACGTCCAGCGCCTTGATGCAGCTTTCGATATATTCGGCCATGCCCCACACGCCCATGTCTTCGGTGGGGTTACGCCACGAAATCATGAATGGCTGAATACCGTGGTCGGTTTGCCATTTGATGATCGATTTTTCCGGGGACAGATCGTTGATATACATTTTGTTGATCTGTGGCGGGATCGTCAGTTGCGGCGTGGCAAACACCTTGTCGGTGGTGGGCGCATATTGGATGAGTTCGAACCGTTCGTCGCGATAGACAACGGCCCCCTTTGCGGTTGCGACATTCTCGCCAAGCTTGAACGGCTTTTTGTTCACCTGGCTCACCATCATGTCGTTGTGAACCATATCGTTATAAGCGTTTTTCAGACCCTTCACGAGGCTGAGACCGCCGGAGTCCACCAGCCGTTTTTGCGCGGTCGGATTGCCGATCAGCGTGTTGGTCGGTGACATCGCATCAATGATGATTTGCGAGATAAAATTGGCACGGTCGCGCTCAAGCGCGTCGAGTTCCAAATCCTCAATATAGCTTTTAACGCCCTTTTGCACCGCCAGATAATATTGCGCACCCGCCTTGAAAAAGGGGTTGAACGTCCATGCCGGGTCCATGAAGCGCTTGTCTTTGGGATCAGGCGCGAGATCGGACTTTCCGGTCATGATCTTGACGACATCTTCGGAAAAGCTGCTGGTTGCCTTCCACGCCTTGTCCGGGTTGGCGGCGGTCTGGCGGAGCATCAGGCCAATGGCGCCGATGAAATCCTCCCGCGCCAATCCGGCTAACGGGCCAAGCGCCATCGTGGCATCATTGGCGGCGTCAAACGCGCCTGCAACGCTGGAAAATGGTGCGCCTTTCTTTTTTGCGCTCTTCGTTCCGGCCTTTTTTCCAGCTCCGCTGCCCGCTTTTGTCGCCATCTGCATCTCCTTTTCCCAAGACGAAGAATTACATGCCCGGAAGACTTCGTCAATCGCGCATCAACCCGATGGAAAATGGCGCAAAAATCGCCTATACAGACTTCGCCCAAACAGCCCGCGCATTGTGAACAATTGAAAACAAGCGCTTCTAAACTGGAGGACGGCCGCCGCGCATCTTAATGCGCCCCTTAAGGAGCACCCGTATGAATGCCCGAGTTTGCTTTGCTGCACCATCAACAGGCCGCCCTTCGAAGCCAATGCGCAGTGTCATTAACCAGCCAAGCGCTCTGATTTGCCGGTCATGAGCACAGACAACAAAAAGCTCGAAGGCTTGGGCAAATTGTTAAAGGCTGCGGGCGTGAAGCCTGCCGGCGCCGAGGCCATGGTCCGCGACCATATCAAAGACATTAAAGCCGACGCGCGCCATCATAATGCGGAACTCATCGCATCGGTGAAGGCGCTTAAAGAAGAGCTGGTCGAGCTGCAGCACAATCATGCATCGTCGGTATCCGAAATTCGGATGGCGACTGAGTTGATGCGGCACGAAATTGAAGCGCGCAGCGTTGCGTCCGACCGAACGCTGCAAATCGCCAAATTCGCGCTCATTATCGTCGTGGCTTTGCAGATCATCCTGCTTGTGAGCCTGCACATAACCACGGGCAGCGACCTTAGCCGCTTCATCCCTGCGTCTGAGACATCGAACGACGTACGAGCGCCTACCTCAACGTCCAGTCCCCAGGGCGCACCTGCGAAATGAACGAATGACCTACATTATGTCCGGCAAACGACCTTTCCGTTTTCACGTCACACGCAGCCTGATTGGTAGCATCTGCCTTGCGGCCGCGATCACCGGCATTACCATGACCGCCAACGCGTCTGACCCAAAAGCGGAAAAGCCGAGCGCGGCAAAAACGGCCCCAGCCAAGCCAAAAGCCACCAAAGACGAGCAGAAAAAGCCGAAAGTTGCAAAGCCAAGCGCTTCGACATTCACGATCCCCAGCCTCGAAGACAAACCGACCAGCACCCAGACCAACACCCAGACTAACGCGCAGTCCGCTGCGGACGAAAAGCTGCGCAATGAGATCGATACGCTTTGGAAAAAATTCCCCGGTCGGGCCGGCATCGCCATTTACACGCCCTTTTCGGATGACATTATCGGTCGGCGGCAGACCGAACGCTTTCCACAGCAAAGCGTCTCCAAAATGTGGGTCGCGCTGACGATTTTGGAACAAGAAGCCGCGGGCAAGCTGTCGCTCGACAAGAAAATACGTGTGACCCGCGATGATATTGTGGTGTTTAGCCAGCCGATCAAACAATATCTCAGCAGCCAAGATTCCTTTGAAATGCCCGTGCGCGAATTGCTTGCCCATGCCATCAACGCCAGCGACAATCTTGCAAACAGCGTCCTGATACGCGTGGCCGGTGGCCCGCAGGCGATCAACCAGATGCTTGACCGACGCAAGGTGCAATCGATCCGCTTCGGACCCGGCGAAGTGCTTTTGCAAAGTGCGATCGCGGGCCTCGAATGGCGACCCGAATATCGCAAAGGCAATGGCTTTAAGGAACAGCGTTCGCGCATTCCTATGGAAAAACGGCGCGCAGCGCTCGAAAAATATCTGGCCTCACCCTTGGATGGCGCTGCGCCGGGCACCATCGTGCTTGTGCTAAAGCGCTTTGGCGAGCGCGCCGCTGATGATCCGGGGGCAAAGCTTTTGAAACTGATGGCGGGGACCTATACCGGAAGATCACGCCTTCGTTCAGGGCTCGCCCCGGGCTGGAGCCTCGCCCATAAAACGGGGACGGGGCAAGTATTGGGTTCGATTTCGACCGCACTTAACGATGTCGGGGTGATGAAAGCACCGGATGGATGTCGGTATCAGGTTGCCGTCATGATTGCCGAAACACGCGCCGGAAGAGAGGTCACAAACGGCCTGATGCAAAATGTGGCGCGCGCGGTGGTGCGGCATCATCGCGAAATCCACCCGAAGGCCGAAAAGACGCCCTAAAGCGATAGCTGACTTCCCAAAAGTGCCTTCTGCCGAAAGGTATAAGGAATTCAGCTTATTAAATAATCCTTTGCATAAATATTCACTCCGTTTTGGAGCGGCCGAAGCGTGCATAGATGAACTTTGTCCCATAAGGTGCATAAAGTTCACATTAGTTCACAATATAATTGTTACAAATGTTACATTTTTAGTATAAAAACGAGTGGTTGACCGGTCCACCATTTAGGGCAAAGCAATGAAGAAATTTCATATAGCTGTCGTAGAAGATGACTTAGCTTTTGCATCGGAAATGGAGGAATTTCTGGGCGCAGCCGGCTATACGGTTTCCAGCTATGACTCATCCCAGAAATTTTTGGCGGCGTTGCGCCAATCGGAATGCGACCTTCTCATCGTCGATTGGTCGATTCCCGATTTGTCGGGTATAGAAGTGCTCGAATATATCCGGAAGTTCCATCCGGATATGCCAGCCATCATGCTGACCGCACGTGCCGAAAATATCGACATCGTGCGCGGGTTAGAAGCCGGTGCCGACGACTATGTTGCCAAGCCAGTAGATCCCGCCGTGCTGGCACAGCGGATCAAATCGCTTTTGCGCCGCTCCAAAGGCGAAGTGAAAAACGTGTCGGGAAACGTCATCCTTGGCCGCTATTTGCTGCGTCCATCGACGTCCACGATCTACCTTGGCGACGAAGAGATCGTCGTGCCAAAGCGTGAATTTGACATGGCGATGCTGTTTTTCACAAATCCGAACCGCCTTCTTTCACGGCAATATTTGGCAGCAACCTTATGGGGTAAAGTTGTCGATTACCAATCGCGTACGATTGACACCCATGTCGCACGGTTACGCAAGAACCTGAAACTGGACCCCACAAGCGGCATCAGCCTGAATGCGTTGTACGGTTTTGGATATACCTTGCAGGCCGATGTGCACGCCCTGAACGCAGCGCACGATCACATCGCCCTGTCGGCTTAAGCAAACAACCGCGCCGCTGTAGCCACACCCGCTGTGTCGGAACAACTATCCTTGCGCAGCGAGGATGCAGAACTGTTTCAGCACGCTGACGCAACCCACGGACAGGCTTAAATTTTCGGCGAATCTCACGTTGCACGGCCGCGATAATCCTTGGTACTTGCGTCGCTCGGTTACGACGCTACAGCACCCAAAATGAGCATGATTGAAATCGTCGCCGTTCTGCTCGGCATTGCCAACATCGTCCTAATTATCCGGCGATCGGTTTGGAACTTTCCCGTGGCGATTGTCATGGTCGCTTTGTATTTCGTCATCTTCCGCGACGCCAAGCTTTACAGCGACGCCGGGTTGCAGATCTTTTTCGCCGCCATCAATCTCTATGGCTGGTGGAGCTGGAACCGGAATAAGGACGATAGCGGCGTGATTTCCGTCCGCAGGCTTCCGGCAACGGGCTATGCGTTGTGGATCGCAGGTTCCATCGTCGCCATTTGGGCATGGGGTGCCATCATGCATGCCGAAACCGACGCCAGCTATCCCTATTGGGATGCGTCGGTCGCGATGCTGTCGATTGTGGGGCAGATTTTGATGACCCGGCGCTTTGTTGAAAACTGGCATTATTGGATCATCGTCAATATCATCTCCATTCCGCTGTATATCGTCAAAGACCTACATCTCACCGCAGGGCTTTACGGGATATTTCTGGTGCTGGCGATTGCGGGCCTTGTCGAGTGGCGCAAGGCAGAGCGCGTATGAAACGCATTTGTCTGCACAGTCCCGAAAGCACCGGCAAATCGACATTGGGGACGCGGCTTGCGGCGCATTTGGGATGCGAAGTCGTGCCTGAATATGGCCGCGCGTATTGCGAGGCACATGGCACCGACATCGACATGGCGCAGCTGGTGCACATTGCGCAAACGCAAGACGCCATGAACCGCGCCGCAGCCGCGCGTGCAGCTGAACTGGGCGCTGGTTATGTATTGTTCGACACCGACCCGCTGATAACGTCGGTGTGGGCGCAGATGATGTTTGGCACGGCAGACGGATATTTCGACGCATTTGCGGGTTTTGCCGACCATTATCTGCTGCTCGATATCGACCTGCCCTTTGTCGACGATGGCTTGCGCGTTTATGCGCAATCAGCCGAGCGCAAACGCTTTTTCGACCTATGCCGCGCGGAACTGGATGGACGCGGCGTCCGCTACACGCTGGTTCAAGGCGAAGGCGAAGCGCGTTTCACCGCCGCTTTGGCCGCCATCGCAGCCTAAGCCTTCTCCAAAGCCTCGCTGGCCGCGACCCAGCGGGCTTCGGCGGCCTCTTGCGCGGCGACAATCTTCCCGCGCCGTTGCGACAGTTCGCCCATCGTCAGATTCTTATATTCATTCGCAGCAGACGCCGGATCGAACATCGCCCGATCAATCGCACTCAACACAACCTCAAGCTTGGCAAGATCTGCCTCTGCATCACTGACTTCGCGCTTCAGCTTGCTTTGCGCCTCACGGGCTGCGGCTTGCGCCTTTTTGTCTTCCTTGCGATCGGCCTTGGACACCTTCTCTTTCGCGGGGCCCTTGCCCAGGATGAAGTCGGTATAATCCTCAATCGTGCCCGAAAATTCGGTTGCGGTCCCATTATCGACAAGCACCAGCCGGTCGGCTGTCAGCTCCAACATATGGCGGTCATGGCTGACCAGCACCACGGTGCCTTCATATTCGTTCAGCGCCTGCACCAACGCTTCACGCGCATCGACGTCCAAGTGGTTCGTCGGTTCGTCAAGGATCAGCATATGCGGCGCATCACGCGTAATCAGCGCCAGCGCCAACCTCGCGCGTTCACCACCCGACAGCTTGCCGACCTTCGTCGTTGCCTTTGCCCCTGAAAAGCCGAAGCGGCCCAATTGCGCGCGCACCGCGCCGGGGGTCGCGCCCTTCATCTGCTGGGTCATATGCTCCAGCGGGGTATCGTCGCCGTCAAGTTCTTCGACCTGATATTGCGTGAAATAGCCAACGCGCATTTTGCCCGACGCGCTCATCGCCCCGTCCATCGGCGTCAATTGCGCCGCAAGCAGCCGCGCGAGCGTGGTCTTGCCATTGCCGTTGCGCCCCAGCAAAGCGATCCGGTCATCGGGGTCGATGCGCAGGTTCAACCGCTGAAGTATCGGTTTGCCCGCGGTGTAGCCGACACTCGCCAGATCAAGCGTGACCAATGGCGGTTTCAATTCATCCGGACTTGGAAAGTCAAAGCTTAACGTCGGATCTTCGGCCATCGCGGCGATGGGCTGCATACGCGCCAGCGCCTTGGCTCTGGACTGCGCCTGTTTCGCGGTGGAGGCACGCGCCGAGTTGCGCGCGACATAATCCTGCAGCTTGGCGCGCTGTGCGTCCTGCGAAGCCTTGGCCGCCGCCAGCTGCGCTGCACGTTCGGCCCGCTGGCGTTCGAACGAGTCATAGCCGCCGGAATAGAGCGTGGTGGACCCGCCTTCGAGATGCAGGATATTGTCGACGACATTGTTCAGCAAATCGCGTTCGTGGCTGATCACCACCATCATCGACGGATAGGATTTAAGGAAGTTTTCCAGCCACAATGTCGCTTCAAGGTCCAAGTGGTTTGAAGGTTCGTCGAGCAGCAACAAATCGGGTTCGGAGAACAAAAGCGCGGCCAAGGCAACGCGCATTTTCCAGCCACCCGAATAGCTATCGAGCGGCCGACCCTGCATCTCTTCATCGAAACCAAGCCCGACCAAGATGCGCGCGGCGCGTGCAGGGGCGGTGTAGGCATCAATCGCAATCAACCGTTCGTGCAGTTCGCCAAGCCGGTCGGGGTCGGCGCAATGCTCGGCCTCTTCCATCAACGCCGCGCGCTCGACATCGCCCGCCAGCACGGTTTCAAACGGCGTTGCGGTGCCCGACGGCGCTTCCTGCGCGATGTAGCCGATGCGCGTATTCTTCGGCATATCCATGCTGCCTTCGTCGGCTTCCAGCTCGCCGATCATCACCTTCATCAGCGTGGATTTGCCCGCGCCATTGCGGCCGATAAGGCCAACGCGCGAATAAGGCGGCAGCGTCGCGGTCGCGCGGTCCAAAATAGTGCGGCCGCCAAGGCGCACGGTGATTCCGTTTAAGTTTAACATGATGCCGCGCGCCTAGCAGAGGCGGATGCTTATGTCACCGCATACCGTATGGCGAATTCCGGCGGGCGAAGGGTCGGGACGAACCGAACCGTCGCCCCTCACTCCTCACCCATCCGCAACGCCGCGATAAACGCTTCCTGCGGGATGCTTACGTTGCCGTACTCGCGCATCTTGGCCTTGCCCTTTTTCTGCTTTTCCAGCAGCTTTTTCTTGCGGCTGATGTCGCCGCCATAGCATTTCGCCGTCACGTCCTTGCGCATTGCGGCGATGGTTTCGCGGGCGATGACTTTGCCGCCGATCGCGGCTTGGATCGGGATTTTGAACAGATGGCGCGGGATGAGGTCTTTTAGGCGCTCGCACATGCCGCGGCCGCGGGCTTCGGCGGTGCCGCGGTGGACGATCATGCTCAGCGCGTCGACCGCGTCGCCATTGACCAGCACGCTCATTTTCACAAGGTCGCCTTCGCGATGGCCGATCTGGTGATAATCGAACGAGGCATAGCCGCGCGAAATGCTCTTCAACCGGTCGTAAAAATCGAACACCACTTCGTTGAGCGGCAGTTCATAGACGATCTGCGCACGGCCACCGACATAGGTCAGTTGCTTTTGAATGCCGCGCCGGTCCTGACACAGTTTCAATATGCTGCCCAGATATTCGTCGGGGCAGTAAATCGTCGCCTCAATCCACGGCTCCTGAATTTCCGCGATGCGGTTAATGTCGGGCATATCGGCGGGGTTGTGCAGCTCCATACTGCGCGCATCTTCGGTCTTCGACCGGCTCAGCTCCAGCTTGTACACAACCGACGGCGCGGTGGTGATAAGGTCCAGGTCAAACTCGCGCGTCAGGCGCTCCTGAATGATCTCAAGGTGCAACAGCCCCAGGAACCCGCAGCGAAAGCCAAAGCCCAACGCCGCGCTGCTTTCCGTTTCGAAACTGAATGATGCGTCGTTCAGACGCAGCTTGCTGATGCTTTCGCGCAGTTTTTCAAAGTCCGCAGCGTCGGTGGGGAACAGGCCGCAGAACACCACGGGCTGCACTTCCTTAAACCCGGGCAGCGGTTCGGCGGCGGGGCGCTTGGCATCGGTGATGGTGTCACCCACTCGGGTCTGCGCGACTTCTTTGATCTGCGCGGTGATAATGCCGACTTCGCCCGCCGCGATTTCGGACAGGATTTCCAGCTTTGGCCGCATACAGCCGACGCGGTCGACCAAATGCTTTGTGCCGGCGGCCATGAATTGGATTTCCTGACCTTTTTTGATCACGCCGTCGATGACGCGGATCAGGATGACGACGCCCAAATAGGGGTCGTACCATGAATCGACCAACATCGCCTTCAACGGCGCGTTGCGGTCGCCCTTTGGCGGGGGAATGCGCGTGACCACGGCCTCCAACACCTCATCAATGCCGATGCCGGACTTCGCCGATGTCAGCACCGCATTGTCGGCGGGCAAGCCGATGATTTCCTCAATCTCGGCCTTCACCTTGTCCACCTCTGCCGCGGGCAGATCGATCTTGTTGATGACGGGCACGATTTCATGGTCATGCTCAATGGATTGGTAGACGTTGGCGAGCGTCTGCGCCTCAACACCTTGCGCGGCGTCGACGACAAGCAACGCGCCTTCGCACGCGGCGAGGCTGCGGCTGACTTCATAGGCAAAGTCGACATGGCCCGGCGTGTCCATCAGGTTCAGCTGATAGGTAATGCCGTCCTTCGCGGTATAATCCAGCCGCACCGTCTGCGCCTTGATCGTGATGCCGCGTTCTTTTTCAATGTCCATATTATCAAGGACTTGGCTCGTCATCTCACGCGCCGTCAGCCCGCCCGTCTGCTGGATCAGCCGATCCGCAAGGGTCGACTTTCCGTGATCGATGTGGGCGATAATGGAAAAATTACGGATAAGGGAGAGTTCGGTCATGAGCCGCCCCTAGCAGGGCTGCCCTGCCCCTTCAAGCATGGCGGAACGCCTGTATCACGCTATGTGAATCGGGATAATGGATGGGGGTGTGTGTAGGAAAGTGGTTTTTGGGAACTAACCTTAGAATATTCCACGTTCCATGTTGCCCCCGCCCACTTTGTTGTGGTCATGACGAACGGAAATCGACGTGCAGGTCGAATCAAAAATCAACTGTAAACCGCTTTCTGATGTCGGCTTCGGATATCAAAGCCTCAATGTCAGTTGCAAGATCGCTTAGCTTTCGAATGAACGGCTTCCCATTTATATTTAATGGCATAAGCATATCATTATCTGCATGGAACTGTACGATCTCGTGGTAGGTCGATGTGCCCGCGTTCAATTGGCGCTCAGTAACTGCAACATCAGGACAATACATGGCCAAATCCGGTCCCCTCGCGGGTGCTGCGCCGCCGCGGAATTGCCTGTGATTGGCACAGGCCGGGGTTGACCCTCACCGCTCGCGGCTCTATACGACGTCCAACATCTGCCCCATCGGGATTGGCCTTGTCGTCGCGCAACTTGGCTAAAGCATTGAAGGGTCTGGATTTTCACATACGCGAAACGGCTGCACGGCAGGACCCGAATCTTCGGACCTTTGCCATGCGGCCTTTTCTTGTCTGGTGAAAACGAATTTAGCGCGTTTGACATTTCTAACTGAGGCAAAGCACCTTATGGCAACCCGTACCGCTCCTGCGACACTCTCGCGTCAAAAGCGTATCCGCAAAATCTTCGGTAACATCCACGAAGTTATCGACATGCCCAACCTGATCGAGGTTCAGCGCGAAAGCTATGAGCAGTTCCTGCGCTCTGACCCGTCCATTGGTTATGTATCTGGCCTCGAAAAGACGCTGCGCAGCGTTTTCCCGATTAAGGATTTTGCCGGAACGTCGGAACTCGACTTCGTCCATTACGAACTCGAAGATCCCAAATATGACGTTGAAGAATGCCGTCAGCGCGGAATTACCTATGCCGCACAGATGAAGGTGACACTGCGCCTCATCGTGTTTGAGGTTGACCCTGACACCGAAGCGCGTTCGGTCCTCGATATTAAGGAACAAGACGTTTACATGGGCGACATGCCGCTCATGACGCATAACGGCACCTTCTTCGTCAACGGTACAGAGCGCGTTATCGTTTCGCAGATGCACCGTTCGCCGGGCGTTCTTTTTGACCATGACCGCGGTAAAACGCACTCTTCGGGCAAATATCTGTTCGCCGCACGCGTTATTCCGTACCGTGGTTCGTGGCTCGACTTTGAATTTGATGCCAAGGATATCGTCAACGTCCGTATCGACCGTAAGCGCAAGTTGCCGGTCACGACCTTGCTTTACTCGCTGGGTCTGAACGACGAAGAAATCCTCAGCCACTTCTACGACTGCGTGACATTTGAACGTGGCACCGGTGGCTGGAAAATTCCATTCAATGCGGAACAATGGCGTGCGTCGAAACCGATGTTCGACATCGTGGATGCAAAGACTGGCGAAGTCGTGTTCCCTGCGGGCACCAAGGTTACGCCACGGGCCGCGAACAAGGCGGTCAAGGATGGCCTGACGCATCTGCTGATCCCGACCGAAGAAATCTTTGGCCGTTATTCGGCATTCGACCTGATCGACGAAAAGACGGGCCGGATTTATGTGGAAGCCGGTGACGAAATCACCGCTGAAAACCTTGAAGCATTGGACAAGGCCGGCATCGACAGCCTTGAGCTGCTCGACATCGACCATGTCATCACCGGCGCTTGGATGCGCAATACGTTGAAGGCGGACAAGGCCGAGAACCGCGACATGGGCCTTGATGCGATCTACCGCGTCATGCGTCCTGGCGAGCCGCCAACGCGCGAAACCGCAGAAGCATTGTTCGCTGGCCTGTTCTTCGATCCAGACCGCTATGACCTGAGCGCCGTTGGCCGCGTGAAGTTGAACATGCGTCTGCAGCTTGACGTTGAAGACACGCTCACCACCTTGCGGACGGAGGATATCCTCGCCGTGGTCAAGGAACTGGTGAACCTGAAAGATGGCAAGGGCGAAATCGACGATATCGATAACCTCGGCAACCGTCGTGTCCGTTCGGTCGGCGAATTGCTGGAAAACCAGTATCGCGTCGGTCTGCTCCGTATGGAGCGCGCCGTCAAAGAACGTATGAGCTCGGTTGACGTATCCACCGTGATGCCAAACGATCTGATCAACGCAAAGCCAGCGGTTGCTGCGGTGCGCGAATTCTTCGGCAGCTCGCAGCTGTCGCAATTTATGGATCAGACCAACCCGCTTTCGGAAGTCACCCACAAGCGCCGTGTTTCGGCCCTTGGACCAGGTGGTCTGACGCGTGAACGCGCTGGCTTTGAAGTCCGCGACGTTCACCCAACGCATTATGGCCGTATCTGCCCGATTGAAACGCCAGAAGGCCCGAACATCGGTCTGATCAACTCGCTGGCATCATTCAGCCGCGTCAACAAATATGGCTTTATCGAAACGCCATACCGCAAGGTCATCGACAATAAAGTCACCGACGATGTGGTCTATCTCTCCGCAATGGAAGAGCAGAAGAACACCATCGCGCAGGCGAACGCCGAACTGAACGCCGATGGCAGCTTTGCCGAAGACCTGATTTCGTCACGTGAAGCTGGCGAATTCCTGATGGCACCGCGCGACCAGATCACGTTGATGGACGTTTCGCCAAAGCAGCTGGTTTCGGTTGCGGCGTCGCTCATCCCGTTCTTGGAAAACGATGACGCCAACCGCGCATTGATGGGGTCGAACATGCAACGTCAGGCCGTGCCTTTGCTCCGCGCAGAAGCACCGTTTGTCGGAACCGGCATGGAAGAAACCGTTGCCCGCGATTCCGGCGCTGCCATTGCTGCACGCCGTACCGGTATCGTCGACCAAGTCGATGCGACCCGTATCGTTGTCCGCGTGACTGGCGACGTTGAACCCGGCAAATCGGGCGTCGACATCTACACGCTGCAAAAGTTCCAGCGTTCGAACCAGAACACCTGCATCAACCAAAAGCCATTGGTGAAGGTTGGTGACGTGATCGAAGCTGGCGACATCATCGCCGATGGTCCTTCGACCGAACTGGGCGAACTCGCACTGGGTAAAAACAGCCTCGTCGCGTTTATGCCCTGGAACGGTTACAACTACGAAGACTCGATCTTGATCTCCGAACGCATCGTGAAAGACGATGTCTTCACATCGGTCCACATCGAAGAATTCGAAGTTATGGCCCGCGATACAAAGCTTGGCCCTGAAGATATCACCCGCGATATTCCAAACGTAGGTGAAGAAGCGCTTCGCAGCCTCGACGAAGCTGGCATCGTGTACATCGGCGCAGAAGTGCACCCCGGTGACATTCTGGTCGGCAAGATCACGCCAAAGGGCGAAAGCCCAATGACGCCAGAAGAAAAGCTGCTGCGCGCCATCTTTGGTGAAAAGGCAAGCGACGTACGTGACACATCCTTGCGTCTGTCGCCTGGTGTTGCTGGTACTGTTGTTGAAGTGCGCGTGTTTAATCGCCACGGCATCGACAAGGACGAGCGTGCGATGGCCATCGAACGCGAAGAAATCGAGCGTCTTGCGAAGGATCGCGAAGACGAACGTTCGATTTTGAACCGTGCGACCTACAACCGCCTGAAAGACATGCTCATTGGTCAAACTGCAGCAGCAGCGCCAAAGGGCATCAAAAAGGGCGACACGATCACTGAGGAAAATCTCAGCGAAGTGGAGCGTCACGAATGGTGGAAAATCGCGGTTGCCGATGACAAGATCCAGGGCGACCTTGAAGCGGTCAAGGTTCAGTATGACGATGCCGTCAAGCTGATCGTTGAGAAGTTCGAAGATCGTCGTGAGAAGCTGGAGCGCGGTGATGAACTCGCACCTGGCGTGCTCAAGATGGTCAAGGTTTTCGTCGCGGTGAAGCGCAAACTGCAGCCAGGCGATAAAATGGCCGGACGTCACGGAAACAAGGGTGTTATCTCGCGGATCCTTCCGCAAGAAGACATGCCGTTCCTTGCCGATGGTACACCTGTCGACATCGTTCTCAACCCGTTGGGCGTTCCATCGCGTATGA
>Ga0315908_10000178_pt1 | contig 51633 bp, 41 predicted proteins | sample LakEriMetagenome_12_FD_203520 | JGI IMG/M metagenome (GOLD analysis project Ga0315908, IMG submission 203520) | Freshwater fungal communities from buoy surface, Lake Erie, Ohio, United States - Buoy 4 MA124 | ecosystem: Environmental > Aquatic > Freshwater > Lake > Lake biofilm | place: USA...
GCTGCAGGCGCTCAAGAGTGACTATGATGCGCTACCGCAGATCAAGGACCATACCCAACGCGTTTATGGCGCGATGATGCGCCAGCTCGACCGGCGGATCGGCGATGTGATGCAAAAGCTGAAGGAAACGGGGCTCGACGAGAATACTCTTGTGATCTTCACAAGCGACAATGGCGGCGCCTGGTATACCGGCATCAAGGATCACAACACGCCCTATCGCGGTTACAAGGGCACTTTCTTCGAAGGCGGCATTCATGTGCCGATGATGATGCGCTGGCCGGGCAGGATCGCGCCGGGCACGGTCCGAAACGATGTTGCCCAGCACCTTGATATGTTTGCCACGATTGCCGCAGCAACCGGTGCGAACGTGCCAGGAGATCGCAAGATGGACAGCTTCAACCTGATCGCTGCCGGGCCGAAGCGCGAAATCACCTTCTGGCGCTCTGGCGACTACCGCGTGGTGCGTGCGGGCGACTGGAAATTGCAGGTTTCGAAGCGCCCTGACCAAGCCTGGTTGTTCAACTTGGCGAGTGATCCTGCCGAGCGCGTCAACCTGGCCGCGCGCGAACCGCATCGTGTTGCCCTGTTGCGCAAGATGATCGAAGATCAAAATGCGCAAATGCCCAAGCCGCTCTGGCCCGGCCTGCTCGAAGCCGCGATCCGCATCGACGTGCCGCTCAATGCGGCGTGGAAGAAGGATCAGGAATATGTCTTTTGGACCAATTGACCGCGCAGAGATGTTTCGGACATGTCCGTCGCTTGTACAGCGGCCTTCTCCTCTTTCCGCTTAATAGCGCTTATGGTCCGCCGAATGCCCTCGGCTGTCGAGGCTGTTCCTAAATTCGCAGACTCTGACCCGTCACGCCTTTTGATTGTTGAAGTGGTTCCAATCCCTTGATACCGATAACAACAATGGCGCATTTCTGAAATATTTTGATTCACCTGTACGAATATCTGCTGACCACAATCATCTTCCAAAACCGGACTGTTGGCACCGTCCGAAATTTTAGCCGTTCAAGCTTCAGCCAGATGATGTCCGTTTTTGGGGGGCGAAGAATGGTCGCCGATGACCGAGATGAAGACGCAATGCCGACGTCAGCGCCTCCTTACGCCTTTCGCGGCATCCGCCACGGCAGCATCCACTGCACCGCGCCCGTATCGAACCGCCGCATGTTGAGCGATTCGTGCACGGCCACCACGTCTTCCCCCCACAGGCGGGTGGCCAGTGCGGTGCGGCTGTAGAAGGGGGTGTCTTCCCAGGTGGCGCGCACGCGAGCCGTGTAGCCGGCGTCGGCGCGGGTCATGCGGTCAAGGCGCCAGGCGGTTTTGGGCAGCACCACGGGGGCGGGCATTTCCATCACTTCGGCCTGGCCATCGGGCGTGATGCGCAGGGCCATGCCGAAATCGGCGCCGTCTTTCAGCTGGCCTTCGTACATCACCGCGGTGGAGCCATCCTTCAGATGGGCGCGGCTCCACTGCCAATCGGCAAAGCCGTCTTCCAGTGATTCACTGCCGTGGTTGGCATCCAGATAGCCGGTGCCGGCCCATTTGATATCGGGGTTGGTGAAATTGGCCTCCACCCGCGCACAGGGCCCGATCGGTTCCCACACATGCTTGCCGCCGGGATCGAGCCGGAAACGGCGCTGGCCATACACCTGCGGCGTCACCCGCACCTGGCCGCGGACTTTCATCGGCAGCACGGCGCATTCTTCCTCGATATCGATGACCAGCGTGGCGCCATCCCAGCGCAGCTGGCTGGGGCCGATGCGCAGCGTGGCGCGATCACGGAACAGGGCACCGGTGCCGCGTTCGGTCATTGCCCAGCGGCGGCAGCCCTTGCCGTACAGCGCGACGTTGAGGGAGACATGATCTTCCGGGGCATCGCGGCCGGCGGCCTTGTAATAGGGGGAGAAGACCGAGCCGATGAAGGCGATGATCGTCAGGCCATATTGTCCGCAGTCGCTTTCGGCGTCGACATACCACCAGCGGTAGCCACCGGGTGCAACGTCCTGATCGAAGCGCGGGCCTGCAGGATCGCTGCGCTCGCCAAGCGGCCGGACAAGGCCGCCATCGGCACGCCCGCTCCCGGGTGCGCCGAACCACTGGCGACCCAGAGCCCGGGCAGCTTCGTCTTGCTGCCAGGCCGGCGGAAGCTGGCCTGCCACCCGTGCGAGGCCCGACCATAAAGGGCCCCACCGCTCGAAGGGAAAAGCGCCTCGAACATCGCTGGGCCCACTGGCACCATCGCTGTTGGTTTCAGTGTCAGCCCGCACCGGGCGAGGACCGCCAGCGTTGCTGTCTGACATTGTTCCATCTCCTCTGGCGTTGGTGGGGAGCCGTCGCCAGTGGGCGGGGCGTTGACGATGAGTTGCAGGCGTTCGGGGCCATCGGGCGGTTTGCCGATGCCACGATCCTGCGCGCAGATATAGATGCTGGGTTCGGCGGGCAGGCGGTGTTCGCCGAAGATGTGCCGGAATTCGGCGGCATAATCGGTGGAGAAGAACACGTTGTGCCGGTCCATCTCGAAGCCGCTGGTTTCGGCGGTCATCATGGTGACCAGGCCGGAAAGCGAGCGTTCGTGGGGTTTGACGCCGGTGACGGCCCCCGAGGCAGCAGCGCCGAAGCGGCCATCGGCGAGGGCGGAAATGTCGCTGTTGGAGAGGATGTCGTGGGCGGGAAGTTCTTCGCCGCTGGCAAGGCGAACCCCGGCGGCGCGGCCACCCCGGACGAGAATCTCCGCCACATGGGCGTTGTAATGGAATTTCGCGCCCAACCGCTCGGCGAGAAGCGCCATCTGGCGGGCGACTTCGTGCATGCCGCCTTCCACCAGCCAGACGCCGCGTGCCTCCAGATGGGCGATCAGCATCAGCGTGGCGGTGGCCTGGAAGGGGTCGGCGCCGGTGTAGGTGGCATAGCGGCCATAAAGCTGGTGCAGGCGCGGATCGCGGAAATATTTGCCCAATGTGTTCCACAGCGTCGCGAACGGGTTGATCGCGAACATCTCGTGCAGGTGGAAGGGGGCGTATTTCAGCGTGAGGCCGACGGGGCCCATCGCCGGGCTTTCCATGAAACGGGTTTCCAGCGCGTTCCAGATGCGGGCGGATTCGGCCTGAAAGCGCGTCCAGCCCTCGGCCTCACGCGGCCCGGCGAACTGGGCCACGGCGTCAAAGCTGCGGGCGTGATCGGCCCACAGATCAAGGCCGCTGCCATCCTGCCAGGCGTGGCGGGCGAGGCGATCGGATTTGTGCAGGGTGAGATGCGCGTCGAGCGTGGTGCCGGCATCGGCAAAGATGCGCTCGAACACCGGGCGATGGGTGAAAACAGTGGGGCCGGCATCGACGGGTACGCCGCCCACATCGACCGTGCGCAGCTTGCCGCCGGGGGCGCCCATGCGCTCCACCACAGTGACTGGCACGCCGCGCGCCGCCAGCAGCACGGCCGCCGACAGGCCCGCCATGCCGGCTCCGATGATGACAACGCTGTCAGGGCCTGCCAAATCGCACTTCCGAATCATCTATCGTTAAGGTCTGGCAGCTAAACCTGACCACAGGGGTCATGATTGACCTTTGGGCAGCGACTGTCCAGACCGTTTGACACGAACTTGTGGGGCGCATGGCTGAAAACACTGCCTCTTCGGGATGGAAATTGCGCTGGCTGAACGCGCGCAATCGGATGCTGGCCAATCCGGCGTTCCAGCGTTTTGCCATGCGTAACCCATTGATGCGGGGCACGGCGCGGTACCACGCCAATGCCATGTTCGCGGTGATCACCGGTTTCGTGCAGACCAAGGCGTTGACTGCGACCGTGGATGCCGGCGTGATTCGCCGCCTGGGCGAGGGGCCGGCCAGCATCGCTGAACTGGCTCAGGGCGCAGGCATTGGCCAGGAGGCGATGCAGCGGCTGCTGGGCGCGGCGAAGGCGATTGATCTGGTGGAACTGGCGGCGCCCGATCTGTGGGTGCTGGGCCAGCGCGGCGCGGCGCTTTCCACCAACCAGGGCGCGCTGGCGATGATCGAGCATCACAAGATCTTCTATGACGATCTGGCCGATCCCATCGCCATGCTGAAAGGCGGGCGCGGGCAGGGCAAGCTGGCGGCGTTCTGGACCTATGCGCCGGCCGCCGGGCAGGGGCTGCCGGCAGCGACCGATGCGGCGAGCTGGCAGGGCGGCGGCAGCGAGGGCGATGGGGGGTCAGTGGCGCCTTATTCGGCGCTGATGGCCGCCAGTCAGCCGATGGTGGCCGAACAGGTGCTGGATGCCTATGATTTCAGCCGGCACACCTGCCTGATGGATGTGGGTGGCGGGCATGGCGCCTTCCTGGCCGAAGTGGCGCAGCGCCACCCGCGCCTGAGCCTGAAATTGTTCGATCTGCCCGCCGTGGTGGACGGCGCGAAAGCCAAGCTGGCAGCGCGGGGGCTTTCCCACGTGTCGCTGCACGGCGGCAGTTTCCGCGATGATCCGCTGCCGCAGGGCGCTGATGTGATCAGCCTGGTGCGCATCTGCCATGATCATGATGATGATGTGGTGCGCGCGCTGCTGCGCAAGGCGCATGCCGCGCTGCCGCCCAGCGGCCGCCTGCTGCTGGCCGAACCGATGGCCGGTACGATGGGCGCCGAAGTGATGGGCGATGCCTATTTCGGCCTCTATCTGTGGGCGATGGGATCGGGCCGGCCCCGCACGGTGGCGGCCTATCTGGCGCTGCTGGCCGAAGCCGGATTCGGCAGCGCCCGCGAGGTGGCCACGGCGCTGCCAATGGTCACACGGTTGATCGTTGCACAGCGCTGAGCCGCGGAACGGCGTTTGCCGGTTTCGTCAAGCCTAAAGACGACCAAGCCCGTCCAATTTTTTGCTTTCCGATCTGTCATGTGCGCTTTACAGCCGCAGGGCGCTTTGGATATTAGCCATTGCATTGGGAAGGCTCAGCAGGGCAAAGCTGGTCGGTTTCCTTATGGGGTTGTTTGAATGGAAACACTGGCCGTTGTGGTGGAAGAGCCTGAGCGCGTTACCTTGCGTTCGCTGACGCTCACGCCCTGCCAAGCCGATGACGTGGTGGTGTCGATCGACTTTTCAGGCATTTCCATGGGTACGGAAAAGCTGATGTACAATGGATCCATGCCCATGTTCCCCGGCATGGGATATCCGTTGGTTCCCGGATATGAAGCAGTCGGCACGGTGGTGGACGCCGGTGCGAATGTGACCGCCATGATCGGCAAGACCGTGTTCGTGCCGGGATCATCGAAATTCGAAGGCGCACGCGGGCTGTTTGGCGGCCAGGCCAAGACGCTGATCACCGGCGCGGCGCGGGTGATTCCGCTGCCGGCCGAACTCCACGAAAAAGCCGTCCTGATGAGCCTGGCTGCCACCGCCCAGCATGCGGTGGCGGGCGGCGAGATGCCGGATCTGATCATCGGCCACGGTGTGCTCGGCCGCCTGCTGGCGCGCATCGCCCTGGCGGCTGGCGTGGAGCCGACGGTGTGGGAAATCAATAACGCCCGCATGAGCGGAGCTGAGGGATATCGGGTGGTCAGGCCCGAGACCGACGAGCGGCGGGATTACCGCTCGGTCTACGACGCCAGCGGTGACCACCGCGTGATCGACCAGACCGTCATGCACATGGCGCGTGGGGGCGAGATCGTGCTGGCCGGCTTCTACAGCGATCCGCTGTCGTTCAACTTCGCGCCAGCGTTCCGGCGTGAACTTCGCATCCGCATCGCCACAGAGTTCCAGCCTGACGACCTCGCGACTTCGCTCGCGCTGGTGGGCAGCGGTAGGCTGTCACTCGAGGGCCTTGTGACGCACAAGGTACCGGCAACAGAAGCCCCGACCGCTTATGGTCAGGCCTTTTCGGACCCCAATTGTCTCAAGATGGTCTTCGACTGGAGAGATATCGCATGAGCATCAATAATCTTCTCGATCAGGTTGCCGCGCTTCGCGAGGAGGCTGAACTGGAACCTGATCCCGTTCACACCGGTGAAATCACCAAGGAAACCCAGATCATTGCCATTTACGGCAAGGGTGGTTCCGGCAAGAGCTTCGCGCTCGCCAACCTCTCCTACATGATGGCGCAGCAGGGCAAGCGCGTGCTGCTGATCGGCTGCGATCCCAAGAGCGACACCACCAGCCTGCTGTTTGGCGGCAAGGCGACGCCGACGATCATCGAAACCTCGTCCAAGAAGAAGCTTTCGGGCGAAGAACTGTCGATCGAAGACGTCTGCTTCCAGCGCGACGGCGTGTTCGCCATGGAACTGGGCGGGCCCGAGGTTGGCCGTGGCTGCGGCGGTCGCGGCATCATCCACGGCTTTGAAACCCTGGAAAAATTGGGCTTCCACGATTGGGGCTTCGATTACGTCCTGCTCGATTTCCTGGGCGACGTGGTGTGCGGCGGCTTTGGCCTGCCGATCGCCCGCGACATGTGCCAGAAGGTGATCGTGGTCGGTTCGAACGATCTGCAATCGCTCTATGTCGCCAACAATGTCTGCAAGGCGGTGGAATATTTCCGCAAGATGGGCGGCAATGTTGGCGTCGCCGGCATCCTGATCAACAAGGACGATGGTTCGGGCGAGGCCCAGGCCTTTGCCAAGGCGGTCGGCATCCCGGTGCTGGTCAGCATCCCGGCGCATGAAGATATCCGCAAGAAATCCGCCAATTATCAGATCATCGGCACGTCAGACAGCCAGTGGGGCCCGTTGTTCGCCGAACTGGCAGAAGCTGTTGCAACCGCGCCGCCGGTGCGGCCGACCCCACTCGATCAGGATGGCCTGCTCGGCCTGTTCAAGCCGGAAGATACCGGTGGCAACTTCACCCTGAAACCGGCTTCTCAGGCCGACATGCGCGGCGGCGTCTATGAGACGAAGCCGAGCCTGGAAGTGGTGTACGACAATGTCTGAAGACCTGGCGGTTCCGCCCGCGGAAGGGGCCGGCTGCCACGCCGGCGCCGACACGATGCGCGATGCAGCGGCCAAGGCCGGCAAGTCTGAAGTGCTGGAGCGCTATGCGGCCGATTATCCCAAGGGCCCGCACGACCAGCCGCAATCCATGTGCCCGGCCTTCGGCTCGCTGCGCGTTGGCCTGCGCATGCGCCGCACCGCCACTATCCTGTCGGGCTCGGCCTGCTGCGTTTATGGCCTCACCTTCACGTCGCACTTCTACGGGGCGCGGCGCACGGTGGGCTATGTGCCGTTCAATTCGGAAACACTGGTTACCGGCAAGTTGTTCGAGGATATCCGCGACGCTGTGCACGACATGGCCGATCCGGAAAAATACGATACGATCGTGGTGACCAATTTGTGCGTGCCGACCGCTTCGGGTGTGCCGCTGCAGTTGCTGCCCGATGCGATCAACGGTGTGCGCATCATCGGCATCGACGTGCCGGGCTTTGGCGTGCCGACCCATGCCGAAGCCAAGGACGTGCTGGCCGGCGCGATGCTGAATTACGCGCGCAATGAAATCATGGCCGGCCCGGTCGCGGCGCCCGCCGTGATGCCCGACAAGCCGACCGTGACCCTGCTCGGCGAAATGTTCCCGGCCGATCCGGTGGGCATTTCGATGCTGCTGGAACCGATGGGCCTGACAGCTGGGCCAGTGGTGCCCACCCGCGAATGGCGGGAGCTGTATGCCGCGCTGGCCTCGCCGGTGGTGGCGGCCATCCACCCGTTCTACACGGCGGCCGTGCGTGAATTCGAAGCTGCCGGCCGCACCGTCGTTGGTTCGGCCCCGGTGGGCCGGGATGGCACCGCCGCCTGGTTGGCTGCCATCGGCGACGCGTTCGGGCTGCCCGCTGACAAGGTGGCTGCCGCGCATAACAAGTGGCTGCCGGCGATCACTGGCGCGCTTTCGGCCAAGCCGATCAAGGGTCGTATCACGGTTTCGGGTTACGAGGGCTCGGAACTGCTGGTGGCGCGTCTGCTGATCGAATCCGGTGCTGATGTGCCGTACGTGGGCACCGCCTGCCCGCGCACCAAATGGTCCGATCCCGATCGCGAATGGCTGGACGCCAAGGGTGTGCGCATCCAGTATCGCGCCAGCCTGGAACAGGACATCGCGGCGGTGGAGGAATATCGCCCTGATCTGGCCATCGGCACCACGCCGGTGGTGCAGCACGCCAAGACGCGCGCCATCCCCGGCCTGTATTTCACCAACCTCATCTCGGCACGGCCGCTGATGGGGCCGGCCGGCGCCGGCAGCCTGGCCCAGGTGATCAACGGTGCGCTTGGCAACAAGGGCCGTTTCGACATGATGAAGGACTTTTTCCAAGGCGTTGGCGAAGGCCATGCCGCCGGCATCTGGGAAGAGGTCCCTCGTGATCGGCCCGAGTTCAAGAAGAAATACGCTGGTAAGATGATCGCCGCCGCCAAGGCGAGCGAAGCGATCGGGGACTGACGCCATGCTCGTGCTCGACCATGATAGGGCCGGCGGCTATTGGGGCGCCGTGTACAGCTTCACCTCGGTGAAGGGCCTGCAGGTTGTCATCGATGGCCCGGTGGGCTGCGAAAACCTGCCGGTCACTTCGGTGCTGCATTATACCGACGGCCTGCCGCCGCACGAACTGCCCATCGTTGTTACCGGCCTGGGCGAGGATGAACTGGCCAAGACCGGCACCGAGGGCGCCATGAAGCGCGCGTGGGCCACGCTCGATCCGGCGCTGCCTGCGGTCGTCGTCACGGGCTCCATCGCCGAAATGATCGGCGGCGGCGTGACGCCGGAAGGCACCAGCATCGTTCGCTTCCTGCCGCGCACCATCGATGAGGATCAATGGCAGGCCGCCGACCGCGCGCTGACCTGGCTGTGGAAGGAATTCGGCCCGAAGAAGATGCCGGCGCCCAAGGTGCGCAAGGAGGGCGAGAAGCCGCTCGTCAACATCATCGGGCCGCAATATGGCACCTTCAACATGCCATCCGATCTGGCGGAAATCCGCCGTCTGATCGAAGGCATGGGCTGCGAAGTGAACATGGTGTTCCCGCTGGGCACGCACCTTGCCGATATCCGCCGCCTTGCCGATGCGTCGGTGAACGTGTGCATGTACCGCGAATGGGGCCGCAACCTGTGCGAGACGCTGGAGCGGCCCTATCTTCAGGCGCCGATCGGCCTCGCCAGCACCACCGCCTTCCTGCGCAAGCTGGGTGAGCTGACCGGTGTGGACCCGGAGCCCTTCATCGAGAAGGAAAAGCACACCACCATCAAGCCGCTGTGGGATCTGTGGCGCTCGGTCACCCAGGATTTCTTTGCGACCGCCAGCTTTGGCATCGTGGCGACGGAAACCTATGCCCGCGGCATGAAGGTGTTCCTGGAAGACGATATGGGCATGCCCTGCGTGTTCGATTTCCAGCGCAACGCCGGTGTGAAGCCCGACAACGAAGCGGTAAAGCAGGCCATCGCCACGTCGAGCCCGCTGATCGTGTTCGGCAGCTACAACGAACGCATGTACATGGCTGAATCGAACAGCCGGTCGATCTACATCAACGCCAGCTTCCCAGGTGCCGCCATCCGCCGCCACACCGGCACGCCGTTCATGGGCTACGCCGGCTGCACCTGGATCATGCAGGAAGTGTGCAACGCCCTGTTCGATGCGCTGTTCTTCATCCTGCCGCTGTCCACCATGATGGACAAGGCCGATGCGACGCCATCGCGCCTGCTGGAAGCGGTGGGCTGGGAAGACGAGGCCCGTTCCGAGCTCGACCGGATTGTCGACAAGGAGCCGGTTTTGGTGCGAATCTCTGCGGCCAAGCGTTTGCGTGATGCGGCAGAGCGTGCAGCGCGTGATGCGGGTGAAAAATTGGTAACCGTGGACCGTTTGCGCTCCGCTGTGCGCCTTTATGAGGCCCAAGCGGCATGATCGGCGCTATCGCCCTCAATACAAGCTGTAATTCACTTGCCTTGCTGGCAAGGTCAGGCATAGACTGTCGCAGAGACAATCTGACACAGTCTCAATCTCTTTGCGGTGGAATCATCCTACGCCGCAAAGCCGCCGGTCGGGCGATGCCATATTGGCAGCGTGCGGCGGAACCATCGGAGGAAAAGGCATGAGTGACAACAAGATTGGTCCGGGTACCTACCTGACCGACGCCGAAGCACGGGAGTTCCACAAGGGCTTCGTCGTGTCGATGGCGTTCTTCGTGATCGTGGCTGTGATCGCCCACTGGCTCGTTTGGGTTTGGCGCCCCTGGTTCGGTTCGAAGCGTCCGTACGCGGCCGTGGAAATCCACCAGATCCAGCAGGCTGACGCTTCCAGCGTCGCTGCGCCCCACGCTTAAGGAGCGACGACAATGTGGAAGATCTGGCAAACTTTCAATCCGCAGCGCATCCTGACCGCCCTGGCGGTCTTCCTGTTCACGCTGGCCGTGCTGATCCATTTCATCCTGCTCAGCACCGAGCGGTACAATTGGTTGGACGGCGCCGAACCGGCGAAGGCTGCAGCCATCACGGAAACCACCCAGGCCGCCTGACATCCGTCAGGCTGTCCGGGCTGTTCCGGTCAAGCGTGCGATGGGCGGGCCGGTTCCGCCGCCCGCCCATCCACACCCTTGCAACGGGCCCGTTCCGCCGGTTTTTGACCTGCGGCAACATGGGGGAGGTGCGCCATGGCAGTGTTGAGTTTTGAACGAAAATATCGAGTTCGCGGGGGCACGCTGATTGGCGGCGACCTCTTCGACTTCTGGGTTGGTCCCTTTTACGTAGGCTTCTTCGGAGTCACGACGGCCTTCTTCGCTGCCCTGGGTACGGCACTGATCATCTATGGTGCTGCCATCGGCGACACCTGGAACCCCTGGCTTATCAACATCGCACCGCCAGACATCAGCTATGGGCTGAAGCTGGCGCCGCTGAAGGAAGGCGGCCTCTGGCAGATCGTCACGATCTGCGCGGTTGGCGCGTTCTGCAGCTGGGCGCTGCGCGAGGTGGAAATTTGCCGCAAACTCGGCATCGGCTATCATGTGCCGGCCGCGTTCGGCATGGCGATCTTCGCCTATGTGACGCTGGTGGTGTTCCGCCCGCTGCTCATGGGTGCCTGGGGCTATGGCTTCCCCTACGGTATCTTCCCGCACCTCGATTGGGTGTCGAACACCGGCTATCAATATCTGCATTTCCATTACAACCCGGCGCACATGCTGGCGGTGAGCTTCTTCTTCACCACCACCCTCGCGCTTGGTCTGCATGGCGCGCTGGTGCTGTCGGCGGTCAACCCGGCCAAGGGCGAAGTTGTGAAGTCGCCGGAGTATGAAGATACCTTCTTCCGCGATCTGATCGGTTATTCCGTCGGCACGCTGGGCATCCACCGCGTGGGCCTGCTGCTGGCAATGAATGCCGGCTTTTGGAGCGCGGTGTGCATCATCATCTCGGGTCCATTCTGGTCACGCGGCTGGCCAGAGTGGTGGACGTGGTGGCTCAATCTGCCGATCTGGAGCTGAGGACAGGGACGCGCCATGGCATATCAAAACATCTTCACGCAGGTACAGCTCCGTGGTGAGCTGGAAGCCGGCGTTCCGCTTGGTCCTCACAACGATGAGCGCTTTGGTCCGTTCGGCACGTCGTGGCTGATGGGCAAGCTGGGCGGTGCCCAGTTTGGTCCCGTCTACCTCGGCAAGCTCGGCATCGCCTCGTTGCTGACTGGCTTCATCGCCATCGAGATCATGGGTCTCAACATGGCGGCATCGGTGAACTGGGATCCGATCCAGTTCGTGCGCCAGTTCTTCTGGCTCGCACTTGAACCGCCGGCCGCCAAATATGGCTTCACCGTTGGCGTGCCGTTGAACGAAGGCGGCTGGTGGATTGCCGCCGGCTTCTTCCTCACGGCTTCAATCTTGCTGTGGTGGGCCCGCACCTATGTGCGCGCCAAGGAACTGGGCATGGGCACGCACGTGGCCTGGGCCTTCGGTTCGGCGATCTGGCTCTACCTCGTCCTCGGCTTCATCCGCCCGATGATGATGGGCAGCTGGGCCGAAGCGGTGCCATTCGGCATCTTCCCGCACCTGGATTGGACCGCGGCCTTCTCGATCCGCTACGGCAACCTGTTCTACAACCCGTTCCACGCGCTCAGCATCGCCTTCCTTTACGGCTCGGTGCTGCTGTTTGCCATGCACGGCGCCACCATCCTTGCGGTGGGCCGTTATGGCGGCGAGCGCGAAATCGAACAGATCACCGATCGCGGCACTGCCTCTGAACGTGCAGCGCTGTTCTGGCGCTGGACCATGGGCTGGAACGCCACGATGGAATCCATCCACCGTTGGGCTTGGTGGTTTGCAGTGCTGACGACGCTCACGGGTGGCATCGGCATCCTACTCACCGGCACGGTTGTCGACAACTGGTTCCTGTGGGCGGTCGATCACGGCTTTGCCCGCGAATATCCGGCCACCGGTGTCGTTGATCCCGCCGCCCTTCCGGGAGCACCGCAATGAAGACGCTCAACAAGCTTGTCGCCATCGCCCTGCCGGCCCTGCTGCTGGCCGGTTGTGAACTCGGCTCGAAAGAGCAGGAGCAGGTTGGCTTCCGCGGCACCGCCATGGTCCAGATCAGCGATCCGGACAGCAAGGCCAAGGTTGGGGACATTCCGGCCCCGCCCTATGAGCTGACCGCTGAGATGATTGCTGGCGACCGGGCGAGCACGGCCTATGAGAATGTGCCCGTGCTGGGCAACGTCTCGGTGGACGAGTTCAACTACCTGATGCAGGCGATGACCACGTGGATCGCGCCCGATGGTTCCAACGTCAAGGATGCTGGCTGCACCTACTGCCACAATCCGGAAAACATGGCCTCGGACGAGAAATACACCAAGGTCGTAGCCCGCAAGATGTTGCTGATGACCCAGAACATCAACGCCAACTGGAAGCCGCACTTCGCAGGCCAAGGCGCTGATCAGGAAAACGCCGGTGTCACCTGCTGGACCTGCCACCGCGGCAATCCGGTGCCGGTGAACAACTGGTCCACCGCTGTTCCGGATCCGAGCACCATCACCGGCAACAAGCGGGGCGGCAACACCCCGGCCCAAACGGTGGCCTACGCCTCGCTGAACTCTGATCCGTTCACGGATTATCTGGCCGGCAAGGAAACCATCCGGGTGGGCGGCAAGGAATTCCCGACCGCCGCCAGCAAGGCTGCCATCCAGTCCACCGAAAAGACCTATGGCCTCATGATGCACATGAGCCAGGGCTTGGGCGTGAACTGCACCTTCTGCCACAACTCGAATAACTTCGCGAAGTGGGAAGACAGCCGGCCGCAGCGTGTGAATGCCTGGTATGGCATCCGCATGGTGCGTGACACCAACAACAACTACATCACCGCTCTGGGCGATGTGTGGCCAGCCAACGGCAAGGGCGCCTATGGCAACCGCCGTGGCCCGCACGGCGATCCGCTGAAGGTGAACTGCGCCACCTGCCACCAGGGCGTGAACAAGCCGCTGGGCGGATACAAGATGCTGAAAGACTATCCGGCGCTGAAGGGCGCTGCTCCGGTTGCCGCTCCGGCACCCGTGGTGGCTGCCACTCCGGCACCGGCAGAGACCGCTGCGGCGGCGGAGGCTGTGAAGCCCGCCGCTTGAGTTACAGCGCAGTAGGTATGGGCAGGCCCCGGCGTTCACAGACGCCGGGGCCTGTTTCATTTCCGGGGAAGGCCTGTCGCACCTAATATTCCCAGCTTTGCCCCAGTTCGGGCCGTGGTAGCGTGCGGTGGTCATGCCCCTGGGGAGGGGCCGCAAGATTGGGGAGAAGATCATGGCAGACCGTCTGGATGTGCTGATTGTGGGGGCCGGATTTTCCGGCATGTACATGCTGCTGAAATGCCGGGAGCAGGGCCTGAAGACCCGTGTGATCGAGGCCGGCAGCGGCGTTGGCGGCACCTGGTACTGGAATCGCTATCCGGGCGCCCGCGTCGATATCCAGAGCCTGGAATACAGCTTCGGCTTTGATGAAAAACTTGAACAGGAATGGCGCTGGTCGGAGCGCTATGCGCCGCAGCCCGAACTGCTGGCCTATGCAAACCATGTCGCCGAACGTTTCGACCTGAAGCCCGACATCAGCTTCAACACCCGCGTGACCGCCGCCCACTGGGATGCCAAGGCCGATGGCTGGAACGTCACGCTCGACAGCGGCGAGGTGATCCCGGCCCGCTTTGTGGTGATGGCCACTGGCTGCCTGTCCGTGCCCACCGATGTCACCTTCCCCGGCATCGAGGATTATCAGGGCACCATCTATCGCACTTCGCGCTGGCCGCATGAGGGCGTGGATTTCAGCGGACAGCGCGTCGGCATCATCGGTACTGGATCGTCGGCCATCCAGTCGATCCCGATCATCGCCGAAACCGCCGCGCACCTTACCGTCTTCCAGCGCACGCCCAATTATTCGATGCCGGCCCACAATGGCCCAATTCCAGACGATGATTTCCAGGAATGGCTGAAGGACCCTCGCGCTTATCGTGCCCGCAGCCGCGCCACAGTGGGCGGTTTCTGGAACGAGGCCCGCGAAGACGTGATCGCCATCCACACGCCGCCGGAAGAGATCAAGGCCGAACTGGAACGGCGCTGGGCCTGGGGCGGGTTCCGCCTGCTCAGCGGCTTTGCCGATCAGGGCATTGATGCCGAAGCCAACAAGATCATCGCCGATTTCGTCGCCGCCAAGATCCGCGAACAGGTGAAGGATCCCAAGGTCGCCGAACTGCTCACCCCCAAGGATCACCCGTTCGGCACAAAGCGGCCGTGCGTCGATACCGGCTATTATGCGACGTACAATCGCGACAACGTCAGCCTCATCGATCTGCGCGCTGATCCGCTGGAAAATTTCACCGCCACCGGCATCAAGACGAAGCACAACAGCTTTGATTTCGATGCCGTGGTGCTGGCCACCGGATTCGATGCGATGACCGGCGCCATCGAGCGCATCGATATCCGGGGCGTGGGCGGCGAGACTATCAAGGAGCATTGGGCCGCCGGCCCGGAAACCTATCTTGGCTTGATGGTCGCCGGCTTCCCCAATCTGTTCCTGATCACCGGACCGGGCAGCCCATCGGTGCTGACCAACATGATCCACAGCATCGAACAGCATGTGGAATATGTGGCCAGCATCATCGGATCATTGAACGCTGCCCAAGCCGCTCGCATCGAGGCCAGCCGCGAGGCCGAACAGGCGTGGACCGATCATTGCGACCAGACTGCGGCGATGACGCTGCTGCCGCAGGCCAACAGTTGGTACATGGGCGCCAACGTGCCGGGCAAGCCGCGCCGTTTCATGGCCTATGCCGGCGGGCTGCACACCTATACCGATATCTGCAATACGGTGCGGGACAAGGGCTGGCAGGGCTTTGTGATCGGGCGCGGCGACCAGGTGCTCAGCGAGAGCCGGGTGTTCGACAGTCTGCCGCCGCCGCCCGAAAACATGGCGCCGCACTTGATGGAAATGGCGATGGACCGGGTGATGAACTGGATGCAGGAGCACGGCCGGGTTTAAAGCAAGGTAAAGCTGCCTCCAGCGGCCAGGGCCTGAGGCCCTGGACCCACTTTTGTGGGCGTGTGCGAGGCGGAGCGTAAGGGCCAAGAAAAACAAACGGGTGCAGGCCTCAGGCCTGCCCGCCGGAGGCTCTGTTTCCTGCTGCTCTTCAGCAACTGCAGACTGAACAGCCGCGGCCCTCAGGCCCGCGCCGTCCCCGCGCTGGCCCACAGCCGGGCAATAACGCCGGCCAGTGTGGAGTGATTGCCGCCGTGATAGCTGCTGTCGCGCGGCAGTTCTGCCACCAGCCGGCGGTGCGCTTCCGGCAGGGCGTGATAGGGCACGCTGGGCAGCAGATGGTGCAGCGCGTGATAGCGCAGGCCCACCGGAGCCCAGAGTTCGGGCAGCAGCGCCGGCGGCGGTACGTTCACGCTGTCGAGATATTGGCCGGTGATGGTCATGACCTTGCCGTCATTCTCCCACAGATGGGCGGCCAGCGTGCGGATCTGGTTGATCACCATGCTGGCCGACAGCACGGCCAGCCAGATGCCGAAGGCACGCAGCGGGATGATCCCGGTGGCGACGGCCGCCAGCACGGCGATGACGAACAGTGACGTCGCCACTTCCATGACGTTCCAGCGTTTGGCGGCCAGGCCAGCCGGCGGATCGCGGCGGAAATCTGGGTTGATCGACAGCGCCGAGAAGCGCGCCCGCACGAAATCGCGCACCGGCTTCAGCAGCGACAGCGGCGCCAGCAGGCCCCAGCGAATGATCAGGCCAATCGGGCCGAGCGCCGCCACCATCACGAACAGCGGCACACTGATCTTGGGCTTCAGCGCGAGGTCCATATACTCAGGATCGCGCGCCGTACCGTACCGGTTGCGGGCATGGTGCAGATTGTGCACGCCTTCATACATGAAGCTGGGGATCATCAGCGGGATGCCCGCCACCAGGTTCCAGCCCAGACGATAACCCGGCACCGAATCATCCTTCATGTGGGTGATTTCGTGGATGAAGCTGCCCAGCCGGTACAGCGCCAGCACCGCGACCGCTGCCAGTGCGGCAGTCGCGGCCACCGACAGGCCCGGCATCAGAATCAACGCCGCCAGCGCGCCCCAGCCCAGCGCGGCGCTGCCGAGCGTATCCATCCAGTAGACGGCCGGCTTGTACACGCCCAGCTCGCGGCCGAGCGTGGCCGCCAGCTTGATCATCGCCACGTCCTCACCGGCCATCGATCCGGCGTTTTCACGCGGGCGGGCGGCGGTTTCGGCAAAACGGGCGGCAGTTGCAGTCATCATGGCATCGCTTATCGCAGAGGATTGCGACCCGATAAGGGCAGAAACCGGGCAGGGCCATTCCGGGAATTGCCGCAGTTGGTGCGGGAACGCCCCCTCAACCGCTCGCCGTTGGCGAGTCGCCCTCTCCCGCGAGGGGAGAGGGGAACGGCCTCAGATCGTGCGGCTCACCACCAGTTTCATGATCTCGCTGGTGCCGCCGTAAATCCGCTGCACGCGCGCGTCGCGCCACAGGCGGGCGATGGGATATTCATTCATGTAACCGGCGCCGCCATGCAGTTGCAGCGCTTCATCGCACACGCGGCCTTGCAGTTCGGTGTGCCACAGCTTGGCGGCGCTGGCTTCGGCGTCGGTCAGCTTGCCTTCGATCAGCTTCTGCAGGCCCCAATCGATGTGGGCCCAGCCCACCTGCAATTCGGTTTTCAGGCCGGCGAGCACGAACTGCGTGTTCTGGAACTCCCACACCGTCTTGCCGAAGGCCTTGCGTTCCTTCACGAATTTCACTGCCTCGTCGAACGCGCGCTGGGCACCGGCCTGGGCGGAAATGGCGATGGACAGGCGCTCCTGCGGCAACTGGCTCATCAGATAGATGAAGCCCTTGTTCTCCTCGCCCAGGCAGTTGGTCATCGGCACGCGCACATCGTTGAAGAACAATTCCGACGTGTCGGCGCTGTTCTGGCCGATCTTGTCGAGGTTACGGCCCCGGGCAAAGCCTTCACGGTCGGCTTCGACCAGGATCAGCGAGGTGCCTTTGGCGCCCTTTTCCGGATCGGTCTTGGCGACAACGATGATCAGATCGGCGTTCTGGCCGTTGGTGATATAGGTCTTGCTGCCGTTGATGACATAATGATTGCCGTCCTTGCGGGCGGTGGTCTTGATGCCCTGCAGGTCGCTGCCCGCACCGGGCTCGGTCATGGCGATGGCGGTGATCACCTCGCCGCTGATCATCTTGGGCAGATATTTCGCCTTCTGCTCCGGGCTGCCATAGGCAACGAGATAATCGGCCACGATATCGGATTGCAGGGTGATACCGGCCGACGAACCGGCATAGGCCAGTTCTTCATCGATGATGGCGTTGTACCGGAAATCGAGGCCAAGGCCGCCGTACTCCTCCGGCACGCCTGGGCACAGCATCCCGGCATCGCCGCAGGCGCGCCAGAAATCGCGGCTCACCAGCCCCTCTTCCTCGAACCGGTCGAGATTGGGCAGCAGCTCCTTTTCGAACACCTTGCGCACCGTATCACGGAAGGCGGTTTCATCGGGGCCGTAAACGCGGCGATCGTTGGCGTTGAGCATGTCATTCTCCGGCAGTTCGTCGTTGCTGCCCTGTTTATGAAGCCAGTGCCATGCGTGCGTCACCTGTCTTGCAAGAGAGGGCGGCGCGGTGTCACACTATGTCCCATGAAACATATCCTGCTCATCGCTTCCCTGCTCGTCGCCACGCCGGCGCTGGCGCTGGCGCTGGATGATACCATGCTGAAACGCGCGGAGGCCGTGCTGAAGCGGCAGCCGATCATCGATGGCCACAATGACTATCCGGGTGCGCTGCGCGGCAGCTTTGGCGAGGGCTGGTGGAGCCAGGACCTGAAAGCCGATTCGCGTACCTTCAAGAAGCCGCTGATGACCGATATCACCCGCCTGCATCAGGGGCGCGTGGGCGGCCAGTTCTGGAGCGTGTATGTGGCGGCCACCATTACCGGCCCGGCGGCCGTGAAGCAGACGATCGAACAGATCGATATCGTGCGCGGATTCGTGGCGAAATATCCGCAGGATCTCGAACTGGCCGGCACCGCGGCCGACATCCGCCGAATCCAGAAAACCGGCAAGGTCGCCAGCCTGATGGGCGTGGAGGGCGGCAGCCAGATCGACAATTCACTGCCCGTGCTGCGCATGTATCATGCGCTGGGCGTGCGTTACATGACGCTGACCCACACCAAGCACAACGACTGGGCCGACAGCGCCAATGAATCGCCGCGCCCGCAGCCATTGAGCGACTATGGCAAGGCCGTGATCAAGGAAATGAACCGCATCGGCATGCTGGTCGATCTGTCCCACGTCTCGCCCGGCACGATGAAGGCGGTGCTGGCGGTGACCAAGGCGCCGGTGATCTACAGCCACTCTTCCGCCCGCGGCATCGCCGATCATGTGCGCAACGTGCCCGATGATGTGCTGCCACTGGTGAAGGCCAATGGCGGTGTGGTGATGGCGACCTATGTGCCCGGCTTCATCAACGCCGCCCGCCAGGCCTGGGAAGCCGCCCGCGCCGGCGAGCGGCAGCGGCTGGCCGCGCTGTATATCGGCCAGCTGGAGCGCCAGGGTGCAGAGATGGCGCAATGGGATGCAAAGAACCCGCGCCCGCCGGTGGGCATCGGCGACGTGGCCGATCATATCGATCGGATGGTGAAGCTGGCCGGCGTCGATCATGTCGGCATCGGCGGCGATCTGGATGGCATCGATTCCACCCCCACCGGGCTGGAAGGCGTGGAAACCTATCCGGCGCTGATCGCCGAACTGCTGCGCCGCGGCTATTCCGAAGCCGATTGCGAGAAGATCGCCGGCGGCAATCTGCTGCGGGCGATGGAAGCAGCGGAAAAGATGGCAGCGAGCATGGCGGGTGAAGTGCCACCGGATGTGAAGCCGTAAGGGGAAGGCGGGCAGGGCGTTCCTGCGGCGCCCTTTCGAAACAACACAACCTGCTCATGCCGAGCTTGTGGAGGCGCGCGCGCAGCGCCCCAAAACAGTAATGGGGACTGGTGTTGCCACCAGTCCCCACTGTGTCGTGCCCCTCCCGAAGGAGGACATGGGCGGTCCGGTCGGCGCCTGCGCTCACAACCTCGTCGGCTGGAGCTGCGGCGGCTGGCCTCGCGCACTTCCACGGCACTTTTGCATCTGCATCCATCTCGGCCCTTCCGGGCCTGCTTGTCTGCAGTGCCGGACCTTTTCGCTCCACCCGTTCGGCCTTGCGTGTCGGCTTGCGCCTGCCGCCTGGTCGTTCTGGTGGGCGCATTGGCCCACGGCTGGTATCCTTGTCCCTCGCCCTTGCGGCCCTGCTTGCGCGGAACCGCTCATGGCTGCGGACTGGCCTTCCATCCGCTTGGCTGCTGCCCTTGCCATTGCGCCCAGAACATAGCTGTTAAGGCTCGGCCCGGTGGCTTCGGGTGCGGAGATGCTTTGCGGAACCTCCGTCCCCTCCGTTTCCGGGCCTGGGGTTGCCCCCGTGCCCGTGGCGCTTTGGCTGGCGTTTCAGCCCTGGCTGGTGGTCGTTTCCGGCGTCGTTCAGGCCTGATTTGCATCAGTCCAGCTCTTCCGCCCTCACGGGGTCTCCAGCCACACCATTTACCGATTTCAATTCCCACCTACCGGCAAGAATATACGTCTTCAATGGCGATAACCGCTTCATTCCGTTGGCATTTCTGCCGCTGTCAATTCCCGGCTACAGATGAATGCTCTCACCTTCCGGGTGAGTCGTCAAAGTAAAATTTTCACCATCCAGCCTGTGGATAACGGGGATAACGGGGATGGAATCGGCCTTACACCAATTCCACCGCAATCGCCGTGGCTTCACCGCCACCGATGCACAGCGCCGCGACTCCGCGCTTGCCGCCCGTCCGCTCCAGCGCCGCCAGCAGAGTCGCCACGATGCGCGCCCCCGATGCGCCAATCGGATGGCCCAGCGCGCAGGCGCCGCCGTGGATGTTCAGCTTCTCGTGCGGGATGGCCAGATCATGCATGGCGATCATCGCCACCGCCGCAAACGCCTCGTTCACTTCAAACAGATCGACATCCGCCACCGTCCAGCCCGCCTTGGCCAGCACCTTCTGGATCGCCGGCACCGGCGCGGTGGTGAACTTGGCGGGCTCATGCGCGTGCGCTGCGTGGGCAACGATGCGCGCCTTCACGCTCAATCCCTGCGCATCCGCCACACTCGCCCGCGTCAGCACCAGCGCGGCGGCACCATCACTGATCGAGGAGGCGTTGGCCGCCGTGATGGTGCCATCTTTCGCAAAGGCCGGCTTCAACGTCGGGATCTTGTCCGGCCGGGCCTTGCCGGGCTGTTCGTCGGTGTCCACCACCACATCGCCGCCGCGCCCGGAAACGGTCACCGCCACGATCTCGCCGGCAAACGCCCCGCTGGCAATCGCCGCCTGCGCGCGGCCCAGGCTGGCGATGGCAAATTCGTCCAGCGCTTGCCTAGTGAACTGGTAATCGCGCGCGCTCTCCTCGGCGAAACTGCCCATCAACCGGCCGGGATCATAGGCATCCTCCAGCCCATCCAGATACATCGAGTCTTTAATGGCATCATGGCCAATCCGCGCGCCGCCGCGATGCTTCAACAGCAGATACGGCGCGTTGGTCATGCTCTCCATGCCGCCCGCAATGATCACACTGGCACTGCCGGCGGCCAGCGCATCATGCGCCATGATCATCGCCTGCATGCCGCTGCCACACATCTTGTTGATCGTCACCGCCTCCACATGCAACGGCAACCCGGCCCCCAACGCCGCCTGCCGCGCCGGCGCCTGGCCCAACCCACCCGGCAACACACACCCCATCACGATCTGATCCACAGCCTGCGGCGACACTCCAGCTCGCGCCACAGCCGCCCGCACCGCCGCCGCACCCAACTCGGTCGCCTTCAACCTCGAAAGCGCCCCCTGGAACCCACCCATCGGCGTGCGGGCGTAACTGGCGATGACGACGGGATCGGACATGGGGGCGTACTCCGGTTGTTGTGAGCGCCTTTTACGAGGGTGAGGTTGCAGGCGGAAGAGAGAAAGCGGGCCTCCGGCGGGCAGGGTCGCAGACCCTGCACCCGTTTGTTTTCGGGCGTGCGGGTTGGGAGGATGTCCGCTTGCGCCCCAGTTGCGGACACGGCACTGTTATGACACCATGCCTTAATGCGATTGCACATTACCTGTATGGCCCTGGCTCTCATTGGCTGTTCCGATACGTCAGGTATGCAGAACGAAGCTGTTATTGAGCATATAGAGCAGGTGGTGAAGCTTCCAGAAGGCGCAGGTAAGCTTGAGGACTATGCGCGATATTACGCGGCTCAGGGCGATAACATTGTTGGTGTCTACACGTACTCGGTTGGCCAACGATATGATCTTCCAACCGGGAAAAGGCGCTGGCTCACTGATAGTCGCGATCTTCCCTCCATCATGGATGGCGGGTGCTCGGTGGTTGAGGTCACTTACAACTTGGCTACCAAGAGGGTGCACGAGATATTTTGCCATGGCGAAGCATGACGACCGCTTTCCACCCGATTGCAGACACCAAATTCCATCGTCGCCCCGGACTTGATCCGGGGCCCCGCTTCATTCACGTCCACGCACTGCTCAAGTAAAGCTGGACCCCGGATCAAGTCCGGGGTGACGATGGCAGGATGATAACGAACGGGTGCAGGGACTGCGTCCCTGCCCGCCGGAGGCTCTACCCCTGACTGAAACCCTCAAGCCGCCCGCACGCCCTGCACGCCGCTGCCCACGTGCAGCATGGTTTCAGCGCCATCGCGAATATGGAACACCGTGCCTTGCGGGGCATCGGCGGCGACGGGGACGCCTTGCCAGTCCTGCCCGCCCACCAGGATGCCCCGCAGCACGCGGGCGGTGATGCCGTGGCTGATCACCAACATCGGCCGCGTCATGTCCAGCCCGGCCAGCCAGTCGGTCAGGCGGGCGGCGATTTCGGGGAACCATTCGCCGCCGGGTGGCGGCACGCGGAACAGGCGGCGATCGGGGCAGACGATGTGTTCGCCAAGGTCTGCCACGATATCGGCGTAATAGCGGCCTTCCCATTGGCCGACATCGATTTCGAGCAGGCGCGTATCTTGCCGCCAGTTGAAGAAGGGCACGCCCAGATGCTCGCTCACGATGGCGGCGGTTTGCTGGGTGCGGCCGGAGGGGGAGACCCAGAAATCGCGGTCTGGCGCTTCGCCAAGGGTTTCGCGCAGGGCGGCGCCCATGGCTTCGGCCTGGGCGATGCCGCTGCGGGTGAGGGGGGTGTGCGCCATGTGGCCCTGCATGCGGGCGGCGGCGTTGAACACGGTTTCGGCGTGGCGGGCGAGAATCAGATCCATCTGCCATTCATAGGCCCATTTCCCCGCACATCGCCACTACCACCGTGCGCGTTTGTGGCTATAGTGCCGCCATCTTCACCATTTCGTTACAGGGATCAGAATGAAGGCCACCGTTGAGCGCGCAACCCTGCTGAAGTGCCTGGGCCATATCCAGTCGGTGGTGGAGCGTCGCAACACCATCCCGATCCTTTCCAACGTGCTGATCGAAGCGCGCGCCGATGGCCTGCGGCTGATGGCGACCGATCTTGATCTGCAGGTGGTGGAAAATATCCCCGCCGCGATCGATCTGAACGGCGCCACCACGGTTTCGGCGCACACGCTGTTCGATATCGTGCGCAAGCTGCCGGAAGGCTCGCAGGTTGAACTGGCGGTTTCGGGTGATCGCATGAGCGTGAATGCCGGCCGCAGCCGGTTCAGCCTGGCGACGCTGAAGCGGGATGATTTCCCGGTGATCGCCGAAACCGATCTGCCGGTGCGCTTTACGCTTTCGGCCGGTGAGCTGAAGGAATTGATTGACGCGGTGAAGTTCGCGATCTCCACCGAAGAAACCCGTTATTATCTGAACGGCATCTATCTGCATGCCACCACCGGCCCGTCGCCCAAGCTGCGCGGCGTTGCCACCGATGGCCACCGCCTGGCTCGCATCGAGCTGGATCTGCCGGATGGCGCGGCGGACATGCCGGGCGTGATCGTGCCACGCAAATGCGTCAATGAAGTGCGCAAGCTGCTGGATGAAATGGCGGCGGATGCGCCGGTGGAAATCGGCCTGTCGCCCGCAAAAGTGCGGTTCCGTTTTTCGGCGGATTCGACGCTGACCAGCAAGCTGATCGATGGCACCTTCCCGGATTATACCCGCGTGATCCCGACGGCGAACGACAAGCTGCTGAAGATCGATGCCAAGGTGCTGGCCGAAGGCGTGGACCGCGTCGCCGCCATTGCCACCACCGAAAAGACCCGCGCGGTGAAGCTGGCGCTCGGCCGCGACAAGGTGACATTGTCGGTCACCAGCCCGGAGAACGGCACGGCTTCGGAAGAAGTGCCGGCCGATTATGCCGCCGCCGATATCGAGGTTGGCTTCAACTATCGCTACCTGCTCGACATTCTCGGCCAGGTTGGCAGCGATTTGGTGGATGTGCACTTGGCCGATGCCTCGGCACCAACGCTGATCCGTGAGAATGACGAGGCCAAGGCGCTTTACGTCCTCATGCCCATGCGTGTGTGAAGCGAGCGGCGAGCGAGCGAAAAAAAGGGCGGCCCCAACAGGCCGCCCTTTTTCGTTTCGTTTGACGGCGCGGCTTCGCCACTGGCCGTCCGGCTCACTGCGCCTCGGTGCGCTCTGCCAGGATATGCTGAACCGTCGGCTGCATGCGCGCGTTGTAGCGGGCCAGCACCGGGTGTTCGCCGCCGGCGCAGAAATGGCTGATCAGGTCGCGTCCGGTCCAGTAATGCAGCGCAAAGCCAGGCGGCTCAGCCACGATCATGTCGCGGCCATCGGGATTCTCACCGTCGATCTCGCGAAAATCGATGGCGACTTGCGGCGCCGATGAGGGGCACACGGCGAGCGTGGTGCCATGCCAGCCGGTGACGATGGCGCGATGGAGGTGCCCGGTGATCATGCGGATGATCTGCGGGTGACGGCGCACCACTTCGGCCAGGCGCTGTACCCAGGGTGCATGCAGATCCTCGGTCATCCAGCCGTTGCCGCTCTCGATTGGCGGGTGATGGAGGACAAGCACAGTCGGCCGATTGTCTTCCAGCAGCGTTTCATCCAGCCACGTGGCCTGTTCGGCGGAAAGCGCGCCGCCGTGGTGGCCTTCCTGCAGCGTGTCGAGCACCACGAAGCGCAGCGGGCCGTGCACGAAGGCATATTGCACATGGCCGGTGCCGCTCACCGGCACATCGGGAAAGACGCTGCGGAAATTGGCCCTGAGATCATGATTGCCCAGCGCGAAATGCACCGGAAATGGCAGACGTTCGGCAATGCTTTTCAGGGTCTCATAAGAGGTGATGCTGCCGCTTTCGGTGAGATCGCCGGTGGCCAGCAACAGATCGGGCTGCGGAGTGAGCGCCAGCAGCGATTCCACCACCTCATCGAAACGCTTGCGGTTCATTTCCGCCGGATCATCCGGTTGGAAACCAAGGTGGATATCGGTCACCTGGGCAATCAGCATCTCGCCCCTCTCTGCGTCGACTCACAACGCGCGGGCTGCCCCCCAGATGGCCGTTGCCTGACCAGATACGGCACGAAGGCAGCAACTGACGCAACGATGCGGCGATGGTAAGGTGCGCCGCGCATCAGGCCGGAGTCTGCCGGCTGCGGCCAGCAGCCTGCCGACCGGCAACCCGGGCGGGTTGGACATGGCCGGCGGGGAGCGCACCTGCGGGCGCAACCCCATCGTGATAGCCATGGCAGGTGTCGCAACTGGCGCCGGCCTTGGCCGTGGTGCTGAGCAGGGTCTTCGCCGGAGCGCCGTGGCATTCGCGGCAATTGGCAACGCCGGGAATGTTCACGTCGGTGGAGACCTTGGATTTCGTCACGGTGGTGTGGCAGGCGACACAGGCGGCCTGGCCGGTCTTGCCGTCATAGCTCTTGTGCTTGCCGTGCGGGAACTGGCCCTGCGGCAGATAATGATCGTTGATGCTGACCGGGGTGATGGCGAAACGCCGGGTGAGATCGGCTGCACCCGTGTCGGTGACGACATGGCATTCCGTGCACAGGCCCTTGCCGGTAAACACGCTCACCACGGCCGCCTGAGCGCGGGCCGCCGGATTGCCGCCGGATAGCGGCGGCGGTGCCTTGCCGGGCAGGTGGCGATCAAAGCTCAGACGTTGCACACCAGCGCGCGGCGCAAAGCTTTCGGACAGGGTGAAATCGCGGATGATGCCGGCCACCTGGGCGGGTTTGCCGTGCGGCAGCGTGCGGACGGTGCCGCCATCGCGGGCAAAGGCCAGATCGTGGCAGGCGCCGCAATTGGCTTCCATGTCGATCGGTTTGAACCGCACCTGACCTTCATCGGCCTTGTGGCAGTAGCTGCAGGGCAGGGCGCCATCGGCACCCTGCGGCAGCCGCTGTTTCTGTGCCATGTTGGCAACCGCGTTGGTGGTGGATTGGTGGATGTCGTGCGGGTAGATCAGCCCCGATTTCTCCCGCGCGCCGGTGAGGGCGGTGCGGGTGAAGACCGGCTTGTCCGCCGATGGCGAGGAGACCAGCGTGGCCCGGAAATCCGGGTGCTTGGCCCAGCCCGGCACGTTGGCGACCGCCGTATCGGCAAGGCGCGATTTCAGGCCGCCGTGGCAATCGGTGCAGAAGCTTTCCGCCACGGTCATGACGGTGGCTGCGCCTTCATGTTCCTTGTGGCAGCTGGTGCAGCGGCCCTGCGGCAGATTGAAGGCGCTGTGCGCGGCGCCCATCACGCCGCCGTCGGGCAGCCGGCCCTTGGCCATGCGTGCCGGTGCAGCGTGATCGGGCAGCGCCGAAGCCGTGTGGCACGCCTGGCAGGCGCCATCGGTCACTGAAACAAACGCCTTTTGGTGACAGGCGCTGCAATTGTTGGACAGGCTGGCGTGGGCATCTGAGAGCGTGCCGCTCGACCAGCTCTCATCCGGGGCAAAGCCGCCGGCAGCCGCGGGCCGAGCCGTTGGGACAGACAATTTGCCATCGCCAAAGCCCTGGCCGGGGGTGACCGGCCGGGCGGCTTCAGCCACCATCGTCTGCGGCAGTGCGGGTTCGCCTTCACCGATGAAGTGGAACAGCGGCACCAGCAACAGCAGCACCAGCACCGCCAGCCCGCCAATCCACGCCATGCGGCGCTTGGTCGGCATCGCGCCGGAAAGCGAGAAGATGCTGGTTTCATGCGCCGCATCGGCGGCTTCGATCGGCGGCACCACGCGTTCGGCGGTGATGGCAACGGCGCCGTCCTCCCCGGGGGACAGCGACAGCCGGAACGGACCGATATCGATGGTGGGATTTTCGGCCACGGCCAGATCGGCGCGGGTGACGAACTTGCCGCCCACTTCCACCGGTACACCGCCGGTGGTTTCCACACTCACCTTGCCGGCGGTGATCTGCACCAGCCGGGCGTGGCGCAGCATCACGGCCAGATCGGCCAGCTGGATATCGCAATCCGTGCCTCTGCCAACGGTCAATTCGGCCTGCACCAACGTGCGGGTGCGAATGATGTCCCCACCATCGGCGCGCTTGGCGACCTGGCGAACGATAAAGCTCATGCCCGCCTCCCCCTTACCAGTACAGGAACACGGAAATGATGTGCGCCAGCAATGCTGCCAGCAGCGCGATCGTTACCGGCACATGCACGTAAAGCCACAATTCCAGTTGTGTTTTCATACGTATATGGCGACGGGCCTGCGCCAGCGCCGCCTCCTTCCTTTCCAGCAGGAATTCGATCTGCTCCAGGCGATCATCGACCCGGCCGGTGCGCCGTCCCGTCATCACCTTTTCGATGATGGTCGCCAGTGCCCTGGCGTTGCCATCATTGGCGTAATTGCCCGACAGGCGCTGGCCCAGCGAACCGGCGATGCGGCATTCTTCCAGGCTCATCCGCACCAGCGCCGCGTCCTCGGCATCCAGCGGCTGTGCGGCTATGTCGAGCTGGCGATCCAGGGTGCGGATTGCTTCCAGCATCTGCAACTGCGTGACCTCGCCGCGGTTGGCCGACAAGCGTTCGGGCAGTGTCGCATAGAGGCTGATGCCCCACAGGCCAGACAGGATCACGATCATCATCAGCGCCCACGCCAGCGTGTGGACGTTCCAGCCGAGCTGGAAGCCGGTGTGCAGCGTGCCCACGACGATCAGCGACAGACCCAGATAGACGTGCGCACTGGTCCAGCCCTTCAGGCTGAACGGCTTTGGTCCGATCACGCGCTTGCGTACGCCCAGCAGCGACAGCCAGACGATCATGCCGGCGCCGATGCTGCCGAGCAGATAGCCCAGCCAAGTGCCGCCGTTGTGGCGCGGCACCGGATCGGTGAGCAGATAAGCGCCGAGGGCCACCACGCTAAGGGTGATCGCCACCTTGGCCCAGCGCCCGCGCTTGTGATTGAGGAAGCCCTCGTGCGCGGTGTCACGCGGGGCGCGGGTGACGGACTTGCCGGTCATCGCCCGGCTGGCCTGTGTCTTGCTGGCCATCAGCGGTCCTCCCGTTTCATCAGGGCGACACCGAGGAATTGTTCCGGCGAGACGCGAATGGCAGCGCCAGTGGGGCAAGAGCGCACGCAGGCCGGGCCGCCTTCCTGGCCCGAACACATGTCGCACTTGATCGCCTTCTTGGCCTTTTCGGCATAGGCGGGATCATGTTTCTTGGCCCATTTGTGGCTGGCTTCGCCGGGGCCGGGGCCGCTGCCGAACATGAACCAGCTGAGTAGCCACGGCTTTTTCGGCGGCGTCTTGTCGAGCCGGATCACGCCATAGGGGCAGTTGCGCTGGCAGTTGCCGCAGCCGATGCAGGTTTCATCGATATAGACTTCGCCGGTGGGCCCGCGGTGGATGGCGTTGGGCGGGCAATCGGCCATGCAGTGCGGATGTTCGCAGTGGCGGCAGCTGGTCGGCACATGCAGATGGGCATAGGTGCGCCCGGCTTCGCGATCCAATCGCGACAGGCCGTCATGCGTATCGGCGCAGGCCTTCTCGCAATTGTCGCAACCAACGCACAATTTCTCATCGATGAGCAGCACGTCGGTGGCTTCACCCAAGCCCTGTTCCACCAGGAAGTTTGCCACCCCGGTGTACATGTCGACCACGCCCGAGAAGCTGTCCTTCTTGGATTCGACGAAATTGTTGAGCTGGGTGCGGCTGGCCATTTCGCCGCGCAACTTGTCGAGCAATTGCGGCTTGGTGGCGAGCAGCGCGCGGAACGGTTCGCCCGAAAGGCGGATTACGTCGCTCTTCACCGCTGCGCGCACCGTGGCAGAACGCGCACTGCCGTCGATCACGCTCATCTCGCCAACAAAGCTGCCGGCGGGAACATAACTGAGGAACACCGGTTTGCCGCCGATCGACTTTTCCACCACCATCGAGCCGGAGCGGATGATGAAGATGTCGTCGCCGGTTTCGCCTTCCTTGATGATGGCCTGGCCGGAGCGGATGGTTTCCACCTTGGCGTTGGCGATCACGTCGACCAGATCGGCGGGCGCGAGGCCGGACTTGAAGATCTGCAGCAAGGTGCGTTCGGTGTTGATGCGGGTGATTTCTCGCGATGCCGATGGCACCTGGCTCATCAGTTTCAGCGCGGCATTGCGGCTGATTTCCACAACGATGGTATCGCGCGCGGCGCGGATGGTCGCCCCGCGCCGGCGGCCGGAAATCAGGCCGACTTCGCCGAAGATCTGGCCGGCGCCGATTTGCACGGTGATGGACGGATCGTTTGGATTCACCTCCACCGCCACTTCGCCATCGGCGATGCCGAACAGCGATGAACCGGGGGCGTTGCGTTCGAAGATCACCTCACCCTGCGCGTAGCGCTTCACGCTCGAATCCAGCATGAATTCGCGTATCTGCAGGCTGCTCATGCCATTGAGGATGGAAACGCTTGTCCGCAGATATTCCAGCCATTCGGCGACGCTGCGCTTGCCGGGCAGGCCGGCAAACTTGGCTTCCAGGATCGGTTCGTCGGCTGGCTTCAGATCCAGGTTGCCATTGATGAACTCCACCACGTCGTGGCCCTGGTTCATGCAATGCTTGATCAACGGATAGCCAGCCAGCGCGCCGGTGACATAGATGCCCGGCGCCGTCGATTCGAAGGTGGCTGACAGTTTGGGAAATGCGAGCCGGTCGGCGCTGGCAAATTCGATGCCGCAGCCTTCGACAAAGCTGCGCGGCGGTGCCGAACCGATGCGGGCGATAATCCGGTCGCAGCGCGCCCGCACTTCGCCATCGCGGGTTTCAACCGTAATGAAGCCGGGTTCCACCGCAGTGGTGTTGGCTTCGGCCATGATGCTGATGCGCCCCGAATCGCGCGCCGCCATCAGCGCCTTCACGTTGGCATCCTTGGCGGTGGGGAAATCGGCTGTGCGGTTGATCAGCGTGACCGTGTTGTTCTGCGCCGGATCGGCGCACAGGCCGAGCGCATTTTCGATCCCGGCATCGCCGCCGCCGATCACAAAGATATGTTCGTCGGTATACTCGGTGGGATCGTCGAGCTGATACTGGACATGGGGCAGGTTGCCGCCCGGGCAGCCCATCAGGTTGGGGTTGCCCTGGGTGCCGAGCGCCATGATCACGGTTTCGGCCATGATCTCTTCGCCGTTCACCAGCGTCAGGCGATAGGGCGGGGCGTTGCGCTGCAGTTCGGTCGTGCTGGTCGTGCCATCGCGGTTGCGGCTGACGATCGGCATCACCGATCCGGGGATGGGCGCGCCGGTACCGACGATGCTTTTCACTTCGGCGCCATGCTTGACGTTCACGCCGGCGGCGGCCGTCTGCTCATTCCAGGTGCCCAGAATAACCTCGCGCTTGCCGGCTTCGAAATCCAGCGGTGAGCGCAGAACCAGTTGCGATGGCGTTGCCATCACATGCTTGCCCTTCTGGTATTTGTAGATCGTATCCGACAGATGGTCGGTCTTTTCGAGCAAGATGTGGCTCAGGCCCAACTTGGCAGCATGAGCCGCTGCCGAAAGCCCGGCAGGCCCCGATCCCACAATCGCGATGCGGTACGTCGTCACAATGGTCTTGCCCCCCGGGTTCACACCCTTCGATTCGAAGCCTGTAGCAGCGCTCTGACCCCAGATAAATCCCTAGCATCTTCATACGTATCGGCTAGAGCAAGAATGCAGGCAGATGCAATATTTCGCCATTCTGCCGCCATCAACCGCCGGAGACCACCCGCAGATGCTTGCCGAAATCGGTCATTTCGCCCTGATCCTCACCTTGCTGGTGGCGATTGCGCAAGCTGTGCTGCCGATGCTGGGCGCGATCCGCGGGGATGCGGCGCTGATGGCGTTCGGGCGCAGCGCGGCGGCCCTGCAGGCGTTGCTGATCGCCATCAGCTTTGGCTGCCTGATGACGCTGTTCGGCCAGGCCGATTTCTCGGTCAAGCTGGTCGCCAATCACAGCGCCCTTTCGCAACCGCTGCCCTATCGGCTGGCGGCAACGTGGGGCAATCACGAAGGCTCCATGCTGTTGTGGGTGCTGGTATTGTCCATCTATGGCGCCGGCATCGCCAAGTTTGGCGACAATCTGCGCGTCACGCTGCAGGCGCGCATTCTTTCGGTGCAGGCGATGATCAGCGTCGCCTTCCTTGCCTTCGCGCTGTTCACGTCCAACCCGTTTGAGCGCCTGTTCCCGGTGCCGCTCGACGGCGCGGAATTGAACCCGTTGCTGCAGGATCCCGGCCTCGTCTTCCATCCGCCGCTGCTGTACCTGGGCTATGTCGGCTTTTCCGTCACCTTCAGCTTTGCCGTGGCGGCGCTGCTGGAAGGCCGCGCCGATCCGGCCTGGGCGCGCTGGATGCGGCCGTGGGTGCTGGCCGCCTGGGTGCCGCTTACCTGCGGCATCACGCTGGGCAGTTTCTGGGCCTATTATGAACTGGGCTGGGGCGGCTGGTGGTTCTGGGATCCGGTGGAAAATGCCAGCTTCATGCCATGGCTGATCGGTACGGCGCTGCTGCATTCGGCCATCGTGACCGAGAAGCGCGGCAGCCTCGCCGGTTGGACCATACTGCTCGCCATTCTCGCCTTCTCGCTGTCGCTGATCGGCACCTTCCTTGTCCGCTCCGGCATTCTCACCTCGGTGCATGCCTTTGCGGTCGATCCGGAACGCGGCGTGTTCATCCTCGCCATGATCATCGGTGCGACCGGCACGGCTCTGGCGCTGTTTGCCGCCCGCGCGCCGATGCTGCGTTCCGGCGCCCTGTTTGGCAGCATCAGCCGTGAATCGGGGCTCACCTTCAACAATCTGCTGCTGATGGCGCTCACCGCGGTGGTGTTCCTCGGCACCTTCTATCCGGTGATCATGGAAGCCGTGTCGCCCACCAACAAGATTTCGGTCGGCCCGCCCTATTACAACCTCGTCTTCGTGCCGCTGGTGGCGCCGCTGCTCATCCTCGTCACCATCGGGCCGATGCTGTCATGGAAGCGCGATGATCTGGCGGTGCTGGGCAAGAAACTGCTGGTGCCGGTGGCCGCGATCGCGGCGCTGCTTGCCGGGCTGACTCTGTGGCTGGGCGTGGCGCAGGTCGTGGCGGCGCTGGGCCTCGCGCTCGGTGGCTGGCTGGTGCTGGGCGCGGTGCTCGTGCTGGTGCGGCGCTGGTGGGGCGCAGGCGGCTTTTCGTGGCGGCTGGTGCGCACCACGCCGGCGGCGACCGTTGGGCTTGTATTGGCCCACGCCGGTCTCGGTTTCACCACTGCCGGTATCGCGACGATGACGAGTTTTGCCGCAGAAAAAATCCTGGTGATGCGCCCTGGTGAAACGGCCGTGGCCGGACCGGTGAGCGTTACCATGCTGGGCGCCGAGGAAGTGGACGGCGCCAATTATCGTGCCCTGCGCGCCCGCTTCACGGTCAGCCAGAACGGCAATGAACGCGCGCTGGTATCGGAACGCCGGATTTACACCGTTTCGGGCAGCCAGACGACGGAAGCCGGCATCGGCGTTTCGCCGCTGGGCAATCAATATGTCGCCATCGGCGATGTGCAGCAGGATGCACGCGGGCAGGGGCTGGTGGTGCGCATCTACTGGCATCCCCTCGTGGGCTGGATCTGGTTTGGCGGGCTCCTCATGGCGATGGGCGGCACGGCCAGCCTGGCCGATCGCCGCTTCCGCATCGGCGCGCCGCAGGTGCGGTCACCCCTTGCGCCCAATCTGGTTCCGGCGGAATAAGCGGCCCATCATGAAGCGTGTGTTGTTCATCCTGCCGGTCATCGCCTTTGCCGGGCTTGCCGCCTTCCTGGGTTTTGGCCTGACGCAGGACCCCAAGGAACTGCCGAGCCAGCTGATCGACCGGCCATTGCCCGAATTCGTACTGCCCGGCATCACCGATGCACCGGGCGGTGGCCCGGGCCTGGCCAGCGCCAGCTTCAAGGGCGAACCGCGGCTGCTCAACGTGTGGGCGAGCTGGTGCGCCGCCTGCCCGCAGGAACACCCCGTGCTGGAACGCATCGCCGCCGAAGGCTTCCCCGTTTATGGCATCGCCTGGAAGGACAAGCCCGAAGACAGCCGCGCTTTCCTCGCGCGCTATGGCGATCCCTATTCCGGCATGGGCAGTGATTTCCCCGGTCGCACCGCCATTGATCTGGGCGTGACCGGTGCGCCGGAGACGTTCGTGGTCGACAAGAAGGGCCGGGTCCGCTTCAAGCAGATCGGCCCGATCAGCCCGGAAGTGTGGGAAGGCCAGATCAGGCCGCTGATGCAGAAATTGCGAGCCGAAGCATGAAGCGCGCGTTGCTTGCCCTGGCGCTGATGCTGGCCACCCCTGCGGCTGCCGTGCTGCCCGATGAAATGCTGCCTGATGCAGCGCAGGAAGCCCGCGCCCGCGCCATTTCCAAGGATCTGCGCTGCGTTGTCTGCCAGAACCAGTCCATCGACGACAGCGATGCGCCGCTTGCCCGCGATTTGCGGGTGCTGGTGCGCGAACAAATCGCCAGCGGCAGCAGCGATGCTGAAGTGCGCGATTATGTCGTGGCGCGGTACGGCAATTTCGTGCTGCTGAAGCCGCCGATGGAAGGCGACACCCTGCTGCTGTGGCTGGGGCCGTTCGCGATCCTGTTGCTGGGCGGCGCCGGCCTGATTTTCTGGCAACGGCGCAAGCCCGTTGCAACGCCTGATGCCACCCCGCTCACCGAGGCTGAACGCGCCGAGCTTGACCGGCTGGCGGGCCCCCAAGACTGAGACCAACATGACACTCTGGATTATCCTCACTGCGCTCACGGCACTGGCCGCGGCCTGGCTTACCATTCCGCTGGTGCGCCGCCACGAAGCAAGGGTTGACGCCCGTGCCGCCACCATCGCCGTGCTGAAGGATCAGTTGGCCGATGTTGATGTGCAGTTGGCCACTGGCAGCATCCAGCCCGGTGAAGCCGAAGGCCTGCGCAACGAGATCCGCCGTCGCCTGCTTGCCGCCGGCCATATCCCGGCCGAACTTGATCGCACCATGGGCCAGAAGGCGCTTTCCGGCCTGGCGCTGGGCCTTGCGGCCATGGTCGCCGTGGCCGGCGCCGCGCTTTATGTCAGCATGGGCCAGCCCGAGCTGGCGGGGGCTGCTGCTCCGGCTGGCGCGCCCGCAGCCGCTCCGGCCGCTGGCCCGGTGCCCGATGCCGCCGCGCAGGGCGAGGTGAACCAGCTGGTCACCGGCCTTGAACAGAAGATGCAGGCCAACCCCAACGATCCGGAAGGCTGGCGCATGCTGGGCTGGAGCTATTTCCAGACCGCCCGTTATGCCGATGCTGCCAAGGCCTATGCCCGCGCGATCGCGTTGAAGCCCGATGGCGAAGGCTATCAATCAGCCTATGGCGAGGCGTTGGTGCAGGAAGCTGGCGGCCAGATCACGCCCGCCGCTGCCGCTGCCTTCGAAAAGGCCGCGGCGCAGGATGGTGCTGATGCGCGCGCCCGCTATTTCCTCGCCGTGCGCAAGGCCGAACAAGGTGACCGGAAGGGCGCCATCGAGGACATGCTGCGCCTGGTCGCTGATTCGCCCGCGGATGCGCCCTGGCTGCCACAGTTGCGTTCCGTGGTTCAGCAGACGGCGCAGGCCGCCGGCATCGACATTGCCGCGCGGTTGGCTGCCACCAAGCCGGTGGGCAACGCCGCCGTGCCCGGCCTGCCTCCGCCCGTGGCCGCCGCCGCCGCCGCCAATGCTGCAGCTCCGGCGGGCGTGATGCCCAGCCCCAGCCGCGAACAGGTGCAGGCCGCGCAAGCGATGAAGCCGTCGGATCGCCAGGCGATGATCCGTTCGATGGTTGATGGTCTTGCCGAAAAGCTGAAGGCCAACCCGAAGGATGAAGCCGGCTGGCTGCGCCTGATGCGCGCCCGGCAGGTGCTGGGTGATGTGCCGGCGGCAAAGACGGCGCGCGATCAGGCACTGGCGGCCTTTGCCGGGGATGCCGGTGCGCAGGGGCGCATCAAGGCCGCTGCGGCGGAAATGGGCCTCTAACCTTCAAGCAATTCTCCCAGCAGCGGATTGGGGAAACGCCGGCGCTGGGTGATGGCGTGAAACTCCTCGGTCAGGCCGGGGATGGTGAACACCTCCACCAGCGTGCCGGCGGCGAGTTCGTCCTTCACCACGATCAAGCACCAGCCAAAAGCAATCGGGTGCAGGGACGAGTCCCTGCCCGCCGGAGGCCCTCTTCCCTTCCGCCCCCCACGCGGCCATGATGGCAGCGCATGACAACGCCCCCTGCCACTGAACCCCATCACATCCCCGGCCATGGCCCCAGCCCGGATGACAGCGGCCGCTGGTTCCGGCGCACGTTGGCGGTGATGGCCGGCATCGCTGTGGCGGTGGCGGTCTGGCAGTTGCAGCAGTTGGTGCTGGTGTTGTTTGCCAGTGCGCTGGTGGGATTGATGCTCAGTGATTTTGCCGCGTTGTTGCAAAGGCGGCTGCGGCTGCCGTTTGCGCTGGCGATTGCGGCGGCGATCTTGATCCCGCTTGCGGCGTTGGCCACCATTTTCGGGTTGTTCGGTTCCATGATGGTGGAACAGTTCATCATCCTGTCCGAACGCTTCCCCGCCGCGCTGGCGCAGGTGGAAAGCTGGGTACGCAGTTATTCCATTGGGGATGATCTCATTTCCCAGCTGACCAATTATGCGCCCAAGATGGAACAGGTGGTGGGCATCGTGCAGGCGACGCTGGCCAATGTTGGGTCGGCGATCACCGGCTTTGCGGTCGTGTTGGTCGCGGCGCTGTATCTGGCGGCGCAACCGCGGCTGTATATCGATGGCTTGATCGCCATGTTGCCATCGGAATCGCGGGTGCGTGCCACTGAAACCGTGGCGGCGGTGCGGGCTTCGCTCACGGCCTGGCTGAAGGGGCAGGCCATTGGCATGGCGTTTGTGGCGGTGGGCACCTCGCTGGGCCTGTGGCTGGTGGGCCTGCCGTCGCCGCTGGCGATCGGGCTGGTGGCTGGGTTGTGCGAATTCGTGCCCTATCTGGGCGTCATTCTGGTGGCGGTGCCCACGGTGATCCTGGGTTTTGGCCAGGGCGCGGATACCGGCATCTTCACCATCATCGCGCTGGTGGTGGTGCAGCAGTTGCAGGGCAATGTGGTGATGCCGATCGCGCAGAGCACGTTTGGCGATCTGCCGCCGGTGCTCACCATTTTCAGCCTGATTGCGGCCGGCACGCTGATGGGCCCGTTGGGCGTGGTGCTGGCGGTGCCGCTCACGGTGGTGGGCATGGCGCTGTTGAAGGTGCGGTTGGCGCGTCTTGGTCGCTCTTCGCCGCTCACCGGCGGCTGACCCTCTTGCCACTCCGCGCCGGCCGTGGTGAAGACCGGCGCACATCATGTCCGATCCTACCGCTCCCAATCCGGCTCTCCTGCTGATCGATCGCACCGCCGTGCTGTTTTGCGGCGTGGCGGCCGGCGTTGCCATTGGCCTGGCCTTTGCGCCGCAAATGAGCGCCTGGATGGCCGAAGGGCCGCCGGTAACGGTGGCGGCCGCTGCTCCGGCGCAGGCGGTGGGCGCCGATGGTCTGCCGCAGGCCGTGGCGGCTGCGGCCGACGTGCCGCCTGGCCTGTCCCGCGCCGTTGCCGAAAAGCGCGCGTTCCGCATCGGCGTGTTTGGCGACAGTTTCGGCGATGGCCTGTGGGCGGCGCTCTATAACCAGTTGCCGCGCCGCGAAGCCTTCCAGGTGCTGCGCCATTCCGAACAGGCCACCGGTTTCACCCGTTACGCCCAGAACAATCTGGAAGATCGGCTGGCCGGCATCCTCGCCGAAGGGCCGGTGGATGTGGCGGTGATCAGTTTCGGCGCCAACGACACCCAGGGCATTTATGTGAATGGCAAGGTGGCGCCCTTGCTGTCGGCGCGCTGGAAGGCGGAAATCGCGGCGCGCATCACCCGTTATGTGAAGGCGTTGCAGGCCCAGGGCGCCAGCGTGGTATGGGTGGGCCTGCCGGTGATGCGCGATCCGAAATATGATGCCCAGGTACAGGGGCTGAACGCGTTTTACGCGGGGCTGATGGCCGAACTGAATGTGCCGTTCATCGCTACGCGTTCCGCAGCTGCCGATGAACAGGGCCGCTATGCCTCGCACCTGCCGGGCAAGGATGGCGTGCCGTGGCTGGTGCGTGCCGGCGATGGCATCCACATGAGCATGAAAGGCTACCGCCTGCTCACGGACTCATTGGCCACGCGCCTGCGCGCCTGGGGGCAGGCCGCCCGCGCCGGCAAGCCGGTAACAGCGGATCTGGTGCCGCCACCGGCCGCGTTGCCGCCTGAACCCGCGCCGCCAGCCGCCGTCAGCGAACCGTCAGCCGCCGCCAGCACGCCGCCAGCGCCCAGTCCGGCGCCGGACACCGCCGCGCCTGTTGCGGACACCGATTCAGCGCCGATGCAACTGCTGCCGCCGCAACCCGCGGCGCCGCCAGAGCAGACGCCGCCGCCGCCAGCCGAACCGCCCCGGCCCTGATGCCGGCGTTGCTTGCCTCGCTGGCGCTTGCCGCTGCGCCGTGCCTGGCGGCGCTGTGCGGGGCCGAGCATCTGGCGGGCGTGCCGCTCAGCGCGGCACAGATGCCCACGGATCTCCCCGTGCATATCGTGCAGATCGGCGATTCGCACACGGCGGGCGATGCCATCACCGGCGCCTTGCGCGACGCATTGCAGGCCCGGCTGGGCAATGGCGGGCGCGGCCTGATGCCGGCCGGGCGCCCGCATGCCGGGGTGCGCCTGCGCGGGGTGAGCGTCTCCACGTCCGGGCCGTGGAGCGTACGCGGCCTGTTCGGCAGCGGGGCCGCTGAACCCTGGCCGCCGCGTGGAATCACCGGGTATACCGTGAGCAGCCACACGCCGGGCGCGGCGCTGGCGCTCACCGCCGACGCCAGTTTCACCGCATTTGGCCTGTGTGTGGCGGCCAGCCCCGATGGCCCGCGCCTCAATCTCACCCTTGGCACCGACACACAGGAACTGGCCTTTGCTGGCGAAGGCCCGCAGTGCCGCCGCATCGTGCCGGGCGCCGCTACCGACAGCGCGCGGCTGGAACTGGTCGGCGGTGAGGCGATCATCACCGGCTGGTGGCTGGAACGGCCAAGCGGTGTCGTCGTCTCCAATCTGGGAGTGCCGGGATCGCAGCTGCAATTCCTTGGGCGCGCCGATGAGGCGACGATCGCGGCGCAGTTCCAGGCGCTTCCGGCCGATCTGGTGATTCTGGCCTTTGGCACCAACGAAGGCTTTGCGCCCTTTTTCGACCCCACGCGCTTGGAAAGCCAGATTCGCGAACAGGTGGCGCGCATCCGCCGGCTGGCTGGGCCGGTGCCGATCCTGCTGCTTGGTCCGCCCGATGCCGCCAGCCGCAACCGTGAATTGAGGGACAATGTGGTGGGCGGCGCGCCCGGCGGTGCCACTGATTGCAACAGTGCCATTCAGGCTACCCCCGATCGCCTGCCGGTGGACGGTATCGACATCCCTTTGTGGAATGATGAAGGCGGTACGCTGGCGCCCGATCCGGTGACGCTGTCAGGCCCGATGCCGCGTGCCGTGCGGCGCGGGCTGCCGCTGTTCAACCCGCCGGCCCTGGCCGCAGCCAGCGCCGTGCAGCGCCGGGTGGCGGCCGATCTGGGCATCGCCTTCTGGGATTGGCGGGCACGGCAGGGCGGGGCCTGCTCGGCAGTGCGCTGGATGCAGGCCGGGCTGATGGGCCCGGATTTCATCCATTATTCCGCGGCTGGCGGCGCGGAAGTGGCTCGGCTGTTGTTGGCCGATCTGGATGCGGGACGGGTGGGCGGGCTGCACTGATGCTGTTCCCCACGCTGGATTTTGGCTTGTTCTTCCTGCCTGTGCTGCTGCTCGTCTGGACGGTGGGGTTGGCGTCGAACGAGTGGCGCAAGATCATCCTGCTGCTGGCCAGTTGGGTTTTTTATGGCTTCTGGGATTGGCGCTTCGTGGCGCTGCTGATCGCGTCGGCGGCGATCAACTGGGGCTGTGCGCAGGCCATTCAGCGCCGGCTGGATGATGGCCGCAGCGCTCAGCCGTGGCTGGGCATCGGCGTGGCGGCCAATCTCGCCATATTGGGGTTCTTTAAATATTTCGGCTTCTTCCTTGAACAGTTGGCGCCCATCCTTGCGCGCGCCGGATGGGGCCGCGATCTGCCGGTGCTGGAAATCATCCTGCCGGTTGGCATCAGCTTCTTCACGTTCCAGGGCATGAGCTACCTGATCGACATCGCCCGCCGCCAGACGGCGCCGGCCAGTTTCCTCGACATCACGCTGCTGATGAGCTTTTTCCCCCACCTCGTCGCCGGCCCGATCGTGCGCGCTAGCCATCTGGTGCCGCAATTCAAGGCGGTGCCAAGGCTAACACGCGGCATGGTGGCGACCGCGCTGATCCTGATCTGCTGGGGGCTGTTCAAGAAGACGGTCGTGGCCAGCGAACTCGCGACCGGTCTGGTGGACAAGACCTTTTTTGATCCTTCGGCGCAAACCGGCCTTGATCTCGCGCTGGGTGCCTATGGCTATGCCGTGCAGATCTACTGCGATTTCTCGGCCTATTCCGATATGGCGGTGGGGCTGGCGGCGCTGCTCGGCTATCGCTTCCCGCGCAATTTCGATCAGCCATACCGGGCCACCTCGCTGCAGGATTTCTGGCGGCGCTGGCACATCTCGCTGTCGAGCTGGCTGCGCGACTATCTCTACATCAGCCTGGGTGGCAACCGTGGCGGCGTTTGGTTCATCTGCCGCAACCTGATGATCACCATGCTGCTGGGTGGTTTCTGGCACGGTGCCAAATGGACCTTCCTGATCTGGGGCGCGCTGCACGGCGGCGTGCTGGCGATCGAGCGGCTGTGGCGCGAATGGCGGCCGGAAGGCTTTCCCGCGCTGCCCAAGCCCATCGCCATCCTGATCATCTTCCACATCGTGGTGGCCGGCTGGATCTTCTTCCGCGCCGACACGCTGGACGGCGCGCTGGCCTATTTCAGCCAGCTCTGGGCCTTCCGCCCCGGCCTGGCACTGGCCAGCCCGCTGCTCTGCGGCCTGATCGCGCTGGGCCTGGCCATCCATTTCACGCCGCCCACCCTGCTGCCAACAATGGCCCGGCGCGTGGCGGCATGGCCGGCGCCGGTGCTGGGGCTGGCCGTCGGACTTGCGATATTGCTTACCGACGCGATGCGCTTCGAAGGCGTCGCTGCTTTCATCTATTATCAGTTCTGAAGGGTGAGCATGGCCGACCAGTTTGACTCACCGGTGGATGTCGAAGCGGATGAGCAGGGCTTGTCCGGCCTCGCGCAGATGGCGGTGGCCGTGGGCATCGCTGTCTTCACGCTGGCCATGCTCAACGCCCACGCGCTTGGTGCATGGGCCGACGGGCTGGAACCGGGTGCCCGTACGGCCCGCATCAGTGCTGTCGCCCATAAACTCGCAGATCAGGCGGCCACGCGCGGCCTTGATGGACCGCGTGCGGCACTGAAACAGCAGTGGGATCGGGTGAAAGCGGCGCGCTGGCCCGATCAGGCCAGCGGCAATCAGGATCAGCGATAGAAATCGTGATCGTCGAGCCGCGCCACCTTGGTGCGGCTGCGGAAAAAGCCGTTGGGCCTGGCCCAATTGGCGTGGAAATAGAGCGCGCCCTTCGATATGTCGCGGGCATCGCCGGCCAGCACGTCGCGGGCCACGTCCACCGCTTCGGCCCAGCCGTCGCTCTTGCGATCAGGGTGATAGCGATCAATGCGGAAGAATTGGCCGGGCTGCTTGGCCACGGCGCAGACATTGTCGCCAAAGCCCTTCTTCACCCGGTTCAACAGCACATGGGCGACGGCGATCTTGCCTTCGCGCGGCTGGTTGCCAGCCTCGTGGTGGACAACCTTGGCCAAGCAATTGACGTGGCGCTCATTCAATATGGGCTGTTCCGGTTCAGCGGCCACCAGCGCCGTCTGGGCGGGGGCAACAGGCTGTACAGCAGCCTGTGATTCCGGAGTCTGGGCAGCGACATGGCCCAAGGCCAGGCCCGAAGCCAGCAACACGGCTGCGGCAGCAGCCTGCATCTGAAGACGCGGAGTGAATTTCACATTCATTGCCGAATATGCGCCCCTGCGGCAGTTGGCAGCGAAAAACACAAGCCACCAACGCGACAGACACGACCTGCAGGATGTGCCGCAAACGCCAGCGCAATCCTGCCTTCTTGAGGCCGGCGGGTACGGCGGCCGTTCATCTTTCGTCAAGCAATCAGCGACGAACTGCGCCATCGAGGCGACCAGTTGAACCGTTGGGCCGGATTGGGCCTCGGTGCTGCTCCGTGCGTCGCCGCCCTCGAATCAGCCTTCCAACAGCGCCTTCAACCGGTCGTTGACCACGCCCGGTGCCGCCTTGCCGGCCATGGCGCGCATGACCTGGCCGACGAAGAAGCCGAACAATTTGTCCTTGCCGCTGCGATATTCGGCAACCTTGTCTGGGTTGGCGTCCATCACGTCCTTGATGGCGGCATCGATGGCGCCGGTGTCCGAAACCTGCTTCAAACCGCGTGATTCCACGATACTGGCCGCGCCCTCGCCGGTTTCCAGCATGGCCTCGAACACCTGCTTCACCAGCGGGCCCGACAAGGTGCCATCGGCGGCCAGCGCCAGCAGTTCGGCCAGCGCATCCGGGCACACCGGACTGTCGCCGATTTCCTTGCCAAGCTTCTTCAGCGCGCCGAACAGATCGGTCGAAATGAAATTGGCAACACGCAGCGCCACCTCTGTGACGGGCTGGCCGACTTTCGCAGCCGTGGCGGCGAGCGCGGTTTCGAACCAGTCCGCCGTTTCCTTCTCGGCCGACAGCACGGCGGCCAGATAGGGCGACAGGCCCAGCGTGGATTCATAACGGGCGCGCTTGGCGGCCGGCAGTTCCGGCAAGGACGCACGGCAATCGGCGATGAAGGCATCATCGAACACCAGCGGCAACAGATCGGGATCGGGGAAATAGCGATAATCATGCGCGTCTTCTTTGCCGCGCATCGCTCGGGTGGTGCCGCTGCCGGGATCGAACAGGCGGGTTTCCTGTATTACCGTGCCGCCGCTTTCAATCAGATCAACCTGGCGACGGGCTTCATGTTCCACCGCCTGCATGATGAAGCGCACGCTGTTCACGTTCTTGGTTTCGGTGCGGGTGCCAAAGGGCTGGCCGGCCTTGCGCACCGATACGTTCACATCGGCCCGCATGGAGCCTTCATCCATATTGCCATCGCAACTGCCGACATAGCGCAGCAACTGGCGCAAGCCGGCCACATAGGCGCCGGCTTCGGCGGGCGAGCGAATATCGGGCCGCGACACGATCTCCATCAGCGCGCACCCGCAGCGGTTGAGATCAACGTAGGACATCGACGGATGCAGATCATGGACCGATTTGCCGGCGTCCTGCTCCAGATGAATGCGCTCGATACCGATGCTCTTCTTGGTGCCGTCGTCCAGTTCGATGTCCAGATGGCCTTCGCCCACGATCGGGTGATAGAGCTGGCTGATCTGGTAACCCTGCGGCAGATCGGGGTAGAAATAATTCTTGCGGTCAAAGCGCGACCATTTGTTGATCTGCGCGTCGATGGCGAGGCCCGTCCGCACCGCCTGGCGCACGCATTCGCCATTGATCACCGGCAACATGCCCGGCATCGCGGCATCGACCAGGCTCACCTGCGCATTGGGTTCGGCACCAAATTCGGTGCTGGCCCCTGAAAACAGCTTGGCTTTGGCCGTCACCTGAGCATGAACTTCGAGGCCAACCACGATTTCCCAATCGCCGGTGGCGCCCTTGACGATGTAGTTTGGGGCTTCAGACATGTCTGTCGCTATGGCCAGCGTCGTCTGGCTTTGCAAGCCCGCAGCTTGGCGTATCAGTGGCGATGGCGCGCGATATCCGCATGGACAAAGCCGCTTGCGGGCTTTAGCCGAATTGCGCCTGTGCCACGTGGTCGGACGTGGCCATACAGGCGGAACACCACCGCGTTGCCAACCGGAGGGGGCGGGCAGGGCAGTCGATCAGGGGATTTTGTGCAGTCGCGCACAGAAAGTGGAGTGATCGCAGGGACAGCGCCAACCCTGGCGGCAACGCCGGCCGGATGGGGCAACGCTGTACGTTGGCCGGCGGCCATACTGGCGCTGGGGCTGTTGCCGCTGATCGTCACCCCGGTGTTGCCGCTCATCGATTTTTACAACCATGTCGCACGTTTCCAGGTGCTGGCCACGCTGGCGAACAATCCGTTGTTTGCTGCCAATTATGCCGCGGCCTGGGCGATCCTGCCCAATGTCGGGTTGGATGTGATTGCGGTGGCGGCGTTGCAGATCGTACCACTGGCGCTGCTGCCGCACCTGCTGACGGTGTTGATCCTTGCCGTGCTGTTTGCCGGCATCCTTGCACTCAACCGCGCCATTACCGGGCATGTGCGCTGGCCGGCGCTACTGCTGGCGTTGCCCCTTCTCTACAGCTGGATCTTCAACTGGGGCTTTGCCAATTTTCTTCTGGGGCGGGCCTGGCGTTGCTCGCGGCAACCCGGCGGTGCAGTTCGGGCAGGCAGGCTTCCTCATTATAGCATGGGATGACCACCGATAATCCGACCAACGCCCAATCCCCTCATGTCAACGAAACATGATGAATCGGTTAAGGATAAAGCCTAATGGCGTCACCATTGCAACCCCGGCCAGTGTTGCCGCTAACAATCCGATGTGTGGTTCAGCCAAACTGTTAACCAGCGTGAACAAGCCGCCGCAGGTCAGATTGACGGCAATGAAACGCAGTGCCTCTCCGCCCAGGCGCCCATCTTTGCGGGGCCGCGTGTTGCTGAAGGTCCAGAAACGGTTGAGCACGAAGCTTTGCACCACGCCTGCAGCATAGCCGATGGCGCTGGCCGCCGGCACACCAAGCGGTTCGGCCAGCAGGCGGATGACGAGGTAGGATGTTGCGGTGTTGGCGACGCCCACCAGGCCGAAACGCAGGAACTGCGCCAGCCCTGCGCGCGTTGCCAGTTTTTCTTTGGGGGCGAGTGCTTTCATCAGGCCGCGATCACGGGCGGGCGCTGAAGCCCGCTGCCCGTTCGATCGCAAGTCCGGCATCGAGCACGCCCATCTCGTCGAGCGGGCGACCGATGATCTGCAGACCCAGCGGCAGCCCGGAGGCGGACAGCCCGGACGGCACGCTCATCGCCGGCAGGCCTGCAAGGCTGGCCGGCACGGTGAAGACATCGTTCAGATACATGGCCAGCGGATCGGCCTTGGCACCAAACGCGAACGCTGGGCTGGGCGCCGTTGGCGTGAGCAGCACGTCGCACTTTTCAAAGGCCGCTTCGAAATCGCGCGCGATCAGGGCCCTCACCTTCTGCGCCTGGGTGTAATAGGCGTCGTAAAAGCCGGCCGACAGCACATAGGTGCCGATCATGATGCGGCGCTTCACTTCCTTGCCGAAGCCGGCGGCGCGGGTGGCGGCATACATATCGTGCACGTTGCCGCCCGCAGGCGTGACGCGGTTGCCGTAACGCACGCCGTCATAGCGGGCGAGGTTGGACGAGGCCTCGGCCGGGGCGACGATATAATAAGTGGGCAGAGCGTATTTCGTGTGCGGCAGCGAGACCGAGACGATCTCGGCGCCCTCGGCCTTCAGCCAGGCAATACCCTGATCCCAAAGCGCGGCGATTTCGGGATCCATGCCGTCGAGCCGATATTCGGCCGGGATGCCGACGCGCTTGCCCTTCATGCTGCCCGTCAGGCCGGCAGCGTAATCCGGAACCGGGATATCGAGGCTGGTCGAATCCTTGGCATCGAACCCGCACATGGAGGTGAGCATGAGCGCACAATCGGTGACAGTGCGTGCCATCGGCCCGGCCTGATCGAGCGAGGAGGCAAAGGCGATCGTGCCCCAGCGCGAGGCCCGGCCATAGGTTGGCTTGATCCCGGCGATGCCGACGAATGCGGCGGGCTGGCGGATCGAGCCGCCGGTATCGGTGCCAGTGGCGCCGGCACACAGCCGCGCCGAAACGGCTGCCGCCGAACCGCCCGACGAACCGCCAGGCACCAGTTCAGCGTCTGAGCCGTTGGCCTTCCACGGGCTGATGACGCGTCCAAAGGCGCTGGTCTCGTTGGACGAGCCCATGGCGAATTCGTCCATATTGAGCTTGCCGAGGAACACGGCGCCATCGCGCAGCAGATTGGCCGTCACGCTCGATTCATAGCGCGGCACGAAGCCCTTGAGGATCTTCGAGCCCGCCGTCGTCTGCACGCCATCGCTGGCAAACAGATCCTTGATGCCAAGCGGGATGCCCGCCAACGGCCCGCCGCGCTTGCCATCATCCACGGCCTTGGCGTGGGCCAGCGCCAGTTCCGGCGTTTCGACAATGAACGCGTTCAGATGGCGATTGGCTGCCATCGCATCGAAATGCGCCTGCGCCAGTTCAACCGCGCTGAACTGCCTGGCGTCCAGCCCCGCCTTCATCTCGGCCAGCGAAAGATCGGTCAGCGCGCTCATTCGATCACCTTGGGCACAGCAAAGAAGCCGCTCGCCGCATCGGGTGCGTTGGCCAGCACCTTGTCCTGAATGCCGCCGTCGGTCACCACGTCTTCGCGCCAGCGCATATTGCCGGGCATGACGCTGGCCATCGGTTCGACCCCCTTGGTGTCGACCTCGCCCAACTGTTCCACCCAGCCAAGGATACCGTTGAGTTGCTCGACAAGGCCGGGCACCTCATCATCGGTCACGGCGATCCGCGCCAGGCGCGCGATCTTGCGTACGGTTTGGCTATCCACAGACATGTCGCTGCCGCTAGCAGGCGAGGCCGTTTGCAACAAGGGGGCGAACGCTTCCCCGACCGCTTGTCACGTCAAGGCCGCGCGTGCCTGTCCCGCGATATGCGCCAGCATCGCCGCGCTGACCATGCCGCTCTCACGCGCCCGGCTGATGGAAGCCGCGATGCGCGCCACCCGCGTCGCGTGGGCTTCCAGCCACAATGCCAGCACCTGCACCGGGTTGCTGCCCTCTGGCACGATATGGCGCAGCAGATCGAGCCTGATCTGCTCGAAATCGCGCACCAGTGCCGCCGTCAGTAGCCGTTCCCACGGATCGGCCGGGTTCAGCGCCGCTGCGGCGCCGCGCGCCCAGTCCAGCTCGGCGGTTTCGCCCAGCATCGTATAGGCCTTGGCCGTGGCCGCGACATCAAGCCCGCGTTCGGCCGCCAGCAGCGCCACGCCCACTGCGCCATCAAGCGCCTCGATATGCCCGATGCTGCGCGCCAGATCTGCCGGCGCGCCCGCGGCGGCCAACTCAGCCGCCGAACGGTCGAGCTGGCCGCGCACTTCGGCTTTCACCAGCTGTTCGATGCTGTTGCCCAGCGCTTTCAGGCCCGGTGCGATCGCGGCAACCAGTGCAGAGGCGCTGCGGCCGCCGCCCAGTCGCACCAGATCGGCCATCTGAGCACGCAGCACGCCCTGCGCAGCGCGGTGCAGCGCATTGGCCGCTGTGGCCGGCACCGCTGCCGTATCGATCGCCTGCCACAGCCCGGCAAAGCCGAACAACCGCCGCGCGGCCACAAAGGCGCGGGCAATATCAGCGATGCCGGCGCCCAGTTCCTCGGCCAGCTCGAAGGGCGCCGAAAGGCCGGTGCGGTTGATCAATTCATTGGTCAGCTTGGTCGCCACAAGTTCGCGGCGCAGGCGGTGATGCAGGATCGCATCGCGATGGGTGCCCTGCATGGCAGCCGGGAACGCCGCGATCAGATCAGCTTCCAGCAGCGGATCATCCACCACCGCGCTGGTCACTAGCACGTCATAGGCGGCCATCTTGGCATAGGCCATCACCACCGCCAGTTCGGGCCTGGTCAGGCCTTCGCCGGCCTGCGCACGCTGGGCCAGCACGTCATCGCCGGGCAGGCCTTCCACCTTGCGGTCCAGTCCAACACGGCCTTCCAGAGTCTGGATCAGCCGCTGGAGCACCGGCACGGCGGCTGCACCGCCGGTTTCCGCCAGGCTGATGGCTTGCGTCTGCAGGCGGTTGTCGCGCAGCACCAGTTCCGAAACGTTGTTGGTCATTACCTTGAGCAGCGCATCGCGATCCGGCCGCGACAGGCGGCCGGCGGCGACCTCGCCGTTCAGGGCGATCTTGATATTGACTTCGTGGTCGGAGCAATCGACCCCGGCCGAATTGTCGATGAAATCGGTGTTGATGCGGCCGCCGGTGCGCGCGAATTCGATGCGCGCGGCCTGGGTGAGGCCCAAGTTGGCACCTTCGCCGATCGCCTTTGCCTTCAGCGCATAGGCATCCACCCGGATCGCATCATTGGCGCGGTCCCCGGCGTCGGCATTGCTTTCGGTCGACGCCTTCACATAAGTGCCGATGCCGCCGAACCAGAGCAGATCGACTTGCATCTTCAGGATGGCGCTGAGCAGTTCGCCGGGCGCCATTGCGTCCACGCTCACGGCCAGCATGGCCTGCACCTGGGGCGAAAGCGGGATGGATTTCAGGCTTCGCGCAAACACGCCGCCGCCTTCCGAAATCAGCGCCTTGTCATAATCGTCCCAGCTCGATCGCGGCAGCGCGAACATGCGCTGGCGCTCGGCAAAGCCGGCCGGGATATTGGGCGTGGGATCAAGGAAGATGTGGCGATGGTCAAAGGCCGCCACCAGCGCCACCGCTGGCGACAGCAGCAACCCGTTGCCGAACACATCGCCCGACATGTCACCAACGCCGGCCACGCGGATGGTCTGGGTCTGCACGTCGGTGCCCAGTTCGCGGAAATGCCGCTGTACCGAAATCCATGCGCCCTTGGCGGTGATGGCCATCGCCTTGTGGTCATAGCCATTGCCGCCGCCCGACGCGAAGGCATCGCCCAGCCAGAAGCCTTGGCTCTCGGCAATGCCATTGGCCGTGTCGGAAAAGGTCGCGGTGCCCTTGTCGGCGGCGACCACCAGATACGGGTCGGGCGCATCGTGGCAGACCACGCCAGCCGGCGGCAGCACGGTGCCGGCCACATCCAGATTGTCGGTGATCGACAGCAGCGCGCGGATATAGATGCGATAGGCCTCGGTGCCTTCCGCCAGCCACGCATCGCGGTTCGACGCCGGCGGCAGCAGCTTGGGATAGAAACCGCCCTTGGCACCGGTTGGCACGATCACGGTATTCTTCACCTTCTGCGCCTTCACCAGGCCCAGCACTTCGGTGCGGAAGTCGTCGCGCCGGTCAGACCAGCGCAGGCCGCCACGCGCAATCGGCCCGCCGCGCAGGTGGATGCCCTCCACGCGCGGGGAGAACACCCAGATCTCGCGATAGGGGATTGGGTGGGGCAATCCGGGCATGGCGGCGGAATCGATCTTGAAGGCCATCGCCTCCGGCCCGCCGGGCACGAAGAAATTGGTCCGCAGGGTGGCTAGCATGGCCGATCGGTACAGCCGGATGATGCGATCATCATCAATGCCGGATACTTCGGCCAGGCCGGCATCAATGCGGGCCAGCACCTCTTCCTGCGCCTTGGCGCGATCTGCGACATCCAGCGCAAAGCGCGCCGTGAACAGCCCCACCAGATCGCGCGTGATATCAGGATAGCGTTTCAGCGCATCCACCGCCGTCATCACGCCGTACGTGACGCCTGTCTGCCGCAGATAGCGGAACCACGCCCGCAACAGCGAAGCATCACGGGCCTCTAGGCCACAGCCCGGGATTAGCGCGTTGAAGCCATCATTTTCCTGCGTGCCCAGCAGCACGGCGACCAGCGCCGGTTCCAGCCGCACCGCCAGCGACGACATATCGGCAAGGATAGCTGGATCGGGCACTTCACAAATGAAATCGTTGATGCGGCCCAGCCGGCCATCGTCGAGATCGAACGGATATTCCTCGATCACCTTCAGGCCGAAATTCTCCAGCACCGGCACCGCTTCGGAAAGCGGAATGATCGGGCCGAGGCGATACAGCTTCAAGCGCAATTGGCCGGGTTCAGAGGCGGCCATGATGCGAACGGCGCGATCATTCTCGTCCTCCAGCGTAGCGAGCGCCATGATGTCGGCAGCGGCTTCGGCCGGCTGATGCTGGGCGCGATAGCTGGCGGAAAAGGCCCGGCCGTGGCTGCGCGCCAGCCGTGCCGCCCGAGTCGGCGTCGTCAACTCGGCCAGCGCGGCCTCCAGATCTTCTTCCCAGCCGCGCACCAACTGGCGCAGCCGGCGATCGAGCGCGGCGGCCTGATCGGCGGTGAAGCTGGCAGCCTCGGCCACATCCACCACATAGTGCACGCGCGCCAGGCCCTCCTCGCGCAGTTCTACCTCGTAACGTGCGATGCTGCCCTTCAATTCCTGCGCCAGCATCTGTCCGGCGGCTTCGCGTAGGCGGCTGGTGTAGAGATCACGCGGCACATAAACGAGCGCGGAGACAAAGCGACCGAACGGATCGGCGCGGGCGAACAGCTTCGGCCGCGGCCGGTCGAGCAGGGAGAGCAGCCCCAGCGCCATCGTCTTCAATTGATCGGGGCTGGCCTCGAACAATTCCATGCGCGGAAAGCTTTCCAGTACATGCACCAGCGCCTTGGCGCTGTGGCCACTCTCGCCAAAGCCCAGCGCGTCGATGATCTCGCCCACCTTGCGGCGCAGCAAGGGCACCTGGCGCGGCGAGGTGGAGAGCGCGGCTGACGTATAGAGCCCCAGGAAACGCGTTTCGGATACCACGCGGCCCTGGCGATCAAAGCCCTTCACCGCGACCAGATCGCCGTTCACCCGGCGGTGTACGCTCACAACTGCGCCAGCGCGCGTGATCAGCAGGGGTTCCGGGCTGGCCAGCAGCGCCTTGAAGGCGCGTGGCGTGTCGGCGGGGCCACGCATGCCCGTCCACACCGGGTAATCCGGATCGGCGAGCAGACCAAGGCCGCCATCGCTGGTTACCTCCATCGCCGGATCGTCCAGATCGCCTTCAAGCCGGTAATGGCGGGCGCCCAGCAGTGTGAAATTGTCGGCCGCCAACCATTCGAGGAACGCCATGGCTTCGGCGGTGCGGTGCGGGGCCAGCGGCGGCGGATTGTCCGAAAGGGCGCGAATGCGTTCGCGCAGCAGGGCCAGCATCGCCTGCCAATCGGTCACCGCGGCGCGCACATCGGCCAGCACCTGGGCCAGGCTGGCCTCCAGCGCGGCGCGCGTTTTATGGCCAACCTGCTCGATCTCCATGTAGATCATGGATTCGCGGGCATGGCCGGGCAGGGGGGCGCCATTCTTGCCCAGTCCGATCACCTCCAGCAGCGTGCCGTCCGCATCGCGGCGCACATCGATGATCGGGTGCAGCAGGCGGTGGATGTCCACCCCGGCGGCGGTGACGGCGGCGGCGGTGGAATCCACCAGGAAGGGACGGTCTTCGCCGATGATGGCCAGGCGCAGGCGGCGGGCGCCATCGTCGGCCAGCGGATCAATGTGGATCACTGGTTGATCGGGCGCACGCCGGGCGGCAGCACCGGCCATGAATCCGGCCACGGCAGCACGTGCCGCCTCGTCCAGGCCTTCGATTTCGCCGGGCAAGGCGCGGGCAAACAGGCACCCCGCCAGCGCCTGTGCCAAAGGAGTGTTTGCAGTGGCCGCAGCAGTGCCGGGCTTGGTCGTTTCAGACACTTCGATCGCTCCCGCGACATTTTTCCCGCAGCTTATGCGCCGCGCTGCCGCGAAAGAAAAGTGTGATTCGAAGCTCACTCTGTAATCTTTGTGCGATTGAACACATCAAGGGCCACTCCGGACCGGGGCCGCCGCGGGAAGGGATCGGCCACCGGCGGCAGCCGCTGCACCTGGGCAAAGGCGCTGGCCAGTTCGGCGCGCAGGCGCTTCGCCGCGCTCTTCGACAACACTTCGCGCCAACTCAGCACGATCTGCACCAGCGCCGCCGGATCGCCGGCTTCGGGCAGCGGCAGCGCCAGGCCGCGCACCAGCATCTGTGCGCCCATCGGATCGTTCACGCTGGCTTCGAACGGGATCGGCATCGGTTGCAGCGCCACCAGTTCGCAGGCCGCCACCAGTTCTTCAGACAGGCCGGGATCGCGCAGCAGCGCCAGCCCGGCGATGAGGCCAAAACGCGCCGAAACCGGGCCGCCCACGCTTTCGATGATGGCGCGGCCCGCCGGATCGCGCACCACGATGCTGTGATCGAAGAACGGTGCCAGCGGAGCCGCAATACAGTCGTCGTGCGCGCTTTGCCAGGCGGCCAGCGCCCGGTTTGTGAGACGCCGTTCCACCACGACGCTGCGCGGCACCTGGTCTTCCCGCAGCGGCCCCGGCCGATCGACGGCCGATCGATCACCGCCAGCATCATGCATGCCCAAGACGCGGAGCGGGATGAAGTAGCCGGAGTTTGCAGGGTTCATGCCCGGATAATGGCCGGTTCGTCCCCGGATTGAGCCAGCCTGACCCACCGCCCCACTCAGGGCGTTCGCACTGCCGCTGCCTTGCCCCTTGCCAGTGCACCCGCTCGCTGATAAATCGCCCGCCTTACCGAGATGCCGCTTTAGCTCAGCCGGTAGAGCACCGCATTCGTAATGCGGGGGTCAGGTGTTCGAGTCACCTAAGCGGCACCACCAGCCTTCAAGGCATTGAAAAGCATATCGTTTGTGATGAATGTGGGGCTGCTTGTAGCGCACAGGTTTCACACATTTTTGCGTCTGAATACCATTTAAATCATTGCAATTTATCGATAAATTCGCCTTTTGGCTGAGGCGCGCGACCTTATCACAAACGCATTTCAAGCCTGTCTGGCGTTTGGCGTCGTGGGGCCATTTATCAATATTGGGTCA
>Ga0315908_10000180_pt1 | contig 51485 bp, 44 predicted proteins | sample LakEriMetagenome_12_FD_203520 | JGI IMG/M metagenome (GOLD analysis project Ga0315908, IMG submission 203520) | Freshwater fungal communities from buoy surface, Lake Erie, Ohio, United States - Buoy 4 MA124 | ecosystem: Environmental > Aquatic > Freshwater > Lake > Lake biofilm | place: USA...
CGGTATATTTATAGGCGGTTATAAAGAATGGTTAGAATATAAATCTTCTTAAATTAAGTCGCATATATAATCATAATCTAGATAATCAAGATAATCTAGAGTATCATCCTTATTTAATTCATCTTTATATTCTTTTTCAAAAATAATTGAAATATAAATGTTTTCAATATCAATCTTTTTATATTTTTTGTTTAAAACTTGATTGTTAAATCCTTCGTAGACATCGTATGCAAGCATTTGTTTCAAGAAAACTTTAGGAAATCTGTAGGGTCGATAAACAAACCTTAGGAAATCTGTAGGGTCGATAAACAAACCTTAGGAAATCTGTAGGGTCGATAAACTTATTTATGTTTTTAAACGCGTTTGTTGTATTTGTTGTAAAATATAGTAATAATGAAAAATCAATTTTTTATATTTTTAAGAAAAAATATGAACAAATTTTATAATTATTGTATACGTTTGTATATAATAAATATGTTAAGTAATAAAATGTCTTAATTTCCAAAAACAGATTCTCCATTATAATAGATATACAAAAATCCATCTCCGTGCTTCATATCATTATATATAGTGCTCATAGTTGCTGATGTTGGAGGTAATATATTATTAATAAATATAAATATTGCCTTATCTGGTGACAATTTAATTCTTTGTCTAATTATAGATATAAATTGTCCTACTGTTACATCTCCTGGAACAAGATATTTTTTTTTATCAATATCATTTAAATTACATCCTTTTGCCTTACCTACTATAACGGGAATTCTATCAGGAAATTTATCTCTAACTCTTTTACTTTCATTGCATTTTTTTTCAAACTCTGTAATCATATAATCTATAATTATATTATAAAATATTAATATCTAATATTATTTATATTATCAAACCATTTTTTAAATATTTGTTTTGCTATTGTATTATCACAAGAATTCATAGGTATTTTTCGGTCTTCCTTATTTTTCTTAATTTCTTCATATATATATTCATCGTCGAATCCAATATTTGCAGCATCTTCTCTTGTATTTGCATAGTATATTTTATCCAATCTTGCCCAATAACATGCAGATAAACACATTGGGCAAGGTTCGCAACTAGTATAGATAATACAACCTTCTAAATTAAAATTACTAATATTTGCACAAGCTCTTCTAATAGCAACCATTTCTGCATGTGCAGTTGGATCATTATTTACAGTAACTTCGTTATGTCCTTCGCCTATAATCTTTCCATTTTTATCTACAACTACTGCTCCAAAAGGTCCACCAGAACTTATAGCAGATAATTCAATTGCTCTGTCCATAATTATAATATAATCTCGATATATTTTTATATAATTATTAATTATCTTTTATTACCCAATTATCAATGCAATTTGAAAAGTCAGTTTTATTATTAATATCATTATCGCATATAGGTTCGTCTTTTATTGTTGTCCCTCCAAAAATTATAATAGGAGTTTCATTACTTAAATTAATAAATCTAACAATATCTGCAAACATAAAATTATATAAGTATATATATATATATAATTTTTATATATATTTACTATCAATGATATCTGTTGATATGGCGTCTGGGTTAGGAAATCAATTATTTAAATTAATGACTTTAATTGCTTATTCAAAAAAATATAATAACCCTTTTATAATTGAAAAAAAATCACATAGTCCATGTTGTACTTATAGAAATGTATATTGGAACAATTTTTTAAATAAGTTAGAAAGATATTTAGTTAATACTCCAATACATTTTCAAATATATAAAGAAAAATCTTTTGAATATAATGAACTTCCTGAAATATCTAACAATACTAATTTAATATTATCTGGATATTTTCAATCTTATAAATATTTTGATTCTTATAAAAATGATATTATAATTGATATTGATTTTGAAACAAAAAAGTTAGAAGTTAAAAATAAAGCGAATGATGTTAATCCTTCTGAAATGATTTCTATGCATTTTCGTTTAGGAGATTATATTACGTATAATTGCTACTTTCTAACTGTAGAATATTATATTAATGCGATTAATTATATTAAGAATCAAGAAAGATGTGATAATTTTAAAATTTTATATTTCTGCGAAGAAGAAAATATAGATTTTGTTAAAAATAATTATATATATCCTCTTAAAAATATTTTTCCTAATATTATATTTACACAAACAATTATTAAATTAGAAGATTGGGAACAGTTGATTTTGATGAGTCTGTGCAAACATCATATTATAGCAAATAGTACATTTAGTTGGTGGTCAGCATATTTTGCAGATAATGGTTCTTATAAAATAATATGTTATCCTGATAAATGGTCTCATTCTCCTATAACTCAAGATCCAGTAGATTTATTTCCTAATAATTGGATCAAGTGTGATACAAGTAATAATAAATATTTATTAGAAAATGTTTATTATATTAATTTGAAAGAGTCTAAAGAACGAAGAATTGAAACAGAAAATGAACTTAGAATAATGAATTGGAAATTTCAAAGATTCGATGGTGTAAAAGAAACTGACGGTCGTATTGGTTGCAGTATAAGTCATCTAAAAGTTATAGAGATGGCGAAGCAAAATAATTTAGAATATGTTGTAGTTTTGGAAGATGATATTCAATTCACTCAACCAGAAAAATACAATAATATGCTTAATGATTTTAACGATTTTATGAAATCTAATAATGCAGATTATGATGTATTATTGATAGCCACTAATATATTAGGAGCAATACCTATAAACAATTATATATATCAAGTAAAGGCGTCTTATTGTGCCGCTGGATACATAGTTAAAAAACATTATTATGATAAGATAATCGCTAATTATAAGGAGAGTATTAGACTATTGATAGAAAATCCTACAATTAAAGGTAAATATGAGTTAGATGTATATTGGATAAATTTACAATTGGTAGATAAATGGTATGTAATTTATCCAAGAACTGTAAATCAAAGACGATCTCATAGTATAATTCAGGATACTTTTGTTAATTATAGTTCAGTGCTCTTAGATTAAAAATGAGTACATAATTTAAAAATATTTAGAATTTTAAAAATGTTTATAAATTTTCTTAAAAAAATAAATTATGTACTCATTTTCATTTGTTAAGAATAATAGAGTAATTATATAAAATTGATTAACAAGTATTATATAATACTTATACAAAAACAATGTGCAATTGCAATTGCAATTTAAGTACCAATTTTAGGAATACATGCTGGATTAAGAACGAAGACTACAAAAATTGCCCAATGCTTTATCGCAGTACATTATCTCGTATATTTGAGGATTATCAATTGAATAACAAAGTTCATGCTAAAGGTATTGATAGTATTAAAGAGTATATTATGGATACATGCAATTTCAATCATCAAGATTGGAGTTCTTTGAAAGAACTATATAATAGTAGTAATATTATTAAGAAATTCGAAGTATTAAAAATTCAAAATAGCGTTCCTTTTCAATATACACCAGAGATGAGTAATATTTATCTCCGCTGGTTACATTAAATATTTATGAAGTTATATTTATATTTATATTTATATTTATATTTATATTTATATTTATATTTATATTTATATTTATATTTATGAAATATATATAAATATATATTTATAAAATATACAGAGATAATGGCGCATCTTTTTACAAACCATGATAAATATCATATACATAAAACCTTAGGTTTTTTAGCGGTTGCTAATTTTATTTTGCGTTTTTATTATGCCATAATTTATGGCACATCATTTCCGCCTTTTGAAACAAAGGTTTTTTCTTGTTCGTCTGTATTAATTCACGCCTTATTACCTATAGCATCTTTATCAATACCTTTACCGGAAAAAAGGAACTTTACAAGTCCTATGATATGGAAAGAGTTTCGATTGCATTCAATACTTTTTTCATGTAGACATTCAATATTAACTATAATTACCTTATTAGAATTATGGCCGACTCAATTAGAAATATTTAAAAATTATAAATTATACGCATTATTTTCCGAATCAATTTTAAAATATATAGCCATTATTTCATGTATTAAAATAGCAAGTATAATAACTGCAAAATATGGAGATACTGAAAAGAGAACAACAAATGCAATGCCTTATCCTGAACATGTCACTGAATATGAAATAGAAAAAATAAAATACGAATATGCTAAAAAACAATTTGGGGCAACTATTATGGCAGTATTTTCAGGAGAACTTTCTGCATCATTAAATTTTGCACCATTATATGCTATTCAATCAGCGCCTTTTATGATGACACTTGTTCGCAAAGGAAAATGTAATTCCGCACATTATCATATGGTATATTCTTTGACTCTAATATACCCACTATATTTATATCATGTCACACTGAGAAAATTTTATTCGCAATTTGCAGATTTCGCTATATGTTATTTATATATTTTTGCATATAGTATGCGTATCAAAGGTGGATGGGATAATAAAAAAATATGGGCAATTGTTATACCTGGAGTAGTTTTTTCATTAAAAATACTTCCGGATATAGAAAGTAGATTAATAGTAGAAAATAATATAACAACATTTTTACGTTATTTATGTAGTTTTTATTTAATGCAAAATGAGGTTTATTATGACTATAGAACTTATAGACCATTATTTATATTTTAATTGCTAATTTAATTTACTTTTACAACAACTATGTTTTGTTTGTATATACTGGATTAGTGTATTTCTTTCATCTACATTTAGGCACCCAATATATCTATTTATTTGACTATTATGATTATCGTTATTTATTAGCAATGAAAGTAGAGATATATATTTTTTCTCTTTTATAATGAATGCTAAAATTCGTCGCATTCTCTTGTAACTAATTTTAGATACACCATATATAAAAGGACAAAAGTCATTCATAAAATACAAAATATCTTCTTTTAATTCAAACTTATTATTATAGGTGTCTAATAATTCTTTTTTTACAATTGAATAATTGCGAATATCTTCTAATAATATAGTCTGCATTATGACAATGAATAATATAGATAATATCACTCAATATCATTTTTTATATAATTTAAAATGAGTACATAATTGAAAAATATTTAGAAATTTCTAAAACCTCTAAAAAATTTAAGAAAAATAAATTATGTACTCAAAAATATTTTTACTAAGACTAATTTTAAAAAGTGTAATTATTAATTTCTTGGGCGTAATGCTTGAATCTATTTACAAATTCCTCTTTAGTTAATAGTTTAGGGTCATAATTTGATTTTCTAACCCAATTATCGATAGTTCTAATTTTATTAAAGTGTATCCGTGGTTTTAAATATATATATTCATTAGTTATTCCAGGTCTTGGTATGTTATAAGGAGGTAAATAGTTGTATAATAAACGCCCTTCGTTGAATAACTTGTATATATTAACTAACATAGTATATGAATTTAAATCAGCTGAACCTGTAGCAAAAGTCCCTGTTGCTTCAATATCATCGGGTATGTAGCATATTACGTGAACTTTTTTCTCTACCCCTGCTATCATACGAGATAGATACATCTCATTAAAACGCAAATAGGGTATTCCGGCAAATGATGCGTCCGCTCCAAGAACTCTCAAATTAACTTCATGTGTTATATAATTTATTTTTAACTTTGTATCATTTCTATGTTTTATAAATATAGGTACTTCCATATTCGGATTAATTATTCTCATTACTTTCATAAGTTCTTCTATGTTTTCTGGCGTATATTTTGCCTTTGTAACAGGATTTATAAAAGGTTCTTTAGAATTTATACATTTTATTAGATAATTATAGAGTTTAGGAGCATATATACATTCTGTTCTGTATTTCTTTTTGTCAGGAGTATATACTTTTAATCGTGCCATAAGTTGAAGTTTAGAAAGCGGATAATTATCATCATCCAATTCTTCATTTGTCAATATATCTATACTCTCACTGCATTTATCAGAAAGGTCTGAATAATCATACAAAATATTATCTACGAATTCTTCTCTTGTCATAGAAAGCAATTTATTCCCTTCTATTAATCTCATTTCAGCGCTAGAAGGTGAAGAATGTTCTACATGCTTCTTTAATTCTTTATAAGACATATTTTTAATGCTATTATATTCATCTATAACAGATTGTGACTTAGCGTATTCTTCTCTAAACTTAACTATAACTTCATCTTTTATATGTATTGGGTCTATCTCCTTTGCAATTGTATGTACTTTGCCCCATGGAAGAGTTATAGTGGGTTTTATAGGAGGATTAGGACTATTACCTCTTCCTGTTCTTTCATATAATTCTTGAGCTTCTTTATAGTTGTTCCACAAAATATCATATTTATCTTTTTCTTTTTTAAATACCGCGTATTCAGCATCATTTAAATATTTAAGATTCTCTTTGGGTTTAAAGGTTGTTAAATCAATTAATTGAGAATATACGGGTTTTCTTATTTCCGCTAATTTATTTTCATAAAAATCAAAATACTTATCAATTGGGTCATCAATAAGAGTAAGTTTTTTATCTTCTACATTTTCTACAATGCCTGAAGCTGGATTAAAGCATTCGTCTATATCTTTAATAACCAACATGTAATCATTATATAATTTTAATACTTGAGAAATCCAATATGGAGGATTTGGTTTTTTAAGGACATTTATAAAATATTTAATAGGGGTTTCACCATTTGCCATTTTATTGGTTTCTAAAAAGTTTATAAACCAATAACCTTCGATATTATTAATAGCTTCTTTTATTGATTTCATTCGTTCTGGATATTCATACCTATACATATAATCTGTATCTAAAAAAGCGTCAACTAAATCTACCCTAACATTATTAATTAAATCTTTAATTAATTTCATATTTGATGGGATATGCCAAATTGGAGTATTGTCTGATATTGATTGACTATTAAAACGGTTTCTCAATAACTCCATCTCTGTCTCTAAAACAGTATCTGTATTGGCAGTATCTTCTAATTTTTCTGTAAGTAATTCACATATTGCTAACATATTCTCTTTACCTTGATATATTCTCTTGTAAAGGTGCGGGTAATAATTTTTAACACATGTATAATAAACTAAATCAATGTCTCCAAATAATAAATGATTTTTAGGAAAAATACTTTGTGTTTCTGTATAATCATTATTCAAAGTAGTAACAATACCATTATGTTTCCTAATTTTATAAGCTTTTTCATATATATTATAATATTCATTGCTCATAGCTGACATCGGTGTTCCTTTAATAGGATGTATTTCAGGGTCTTTAAACCACCTTTCAACATCTTGAACTGTTTTAAAAGTTTTGACTACATTTGAGCTTCTTGCAGGTCCAGATGCCGCTCCTGCCTCCGCCTCTGTGTCATCTAATAAGGCGGCAGTCGATATAAAAGCACTGTCTGGAACACCGGTAAAATCATAATCGGCGAACTTATCGGCATTCTTTTTAATCCATTGTAAAATCAAATTATAAGTACCGTCTTCTGTTGCTGTAAGAATCTGTATTTTAGAATTATTTAATAATCCTGGAATCTTGCCGTCTTTAGATTTATATACCTTTAATTCATCTAACCAAGAAATAATCTTACCCTTATCTTTATTATATAATTTATCCAAAGATTTATATAAATCATTTTCCTTCTTTGAAACAGATGACATTCTATATTATTACAATATTAAATATATTCAAGAAAAAAGATTAAAATGTGTAATTATTGACTTCATGGGCGTAATGTTTAAATCTATTTATTAACTCTTCTTTTGTTATCAACGTTTTATCACGATCAGAAACATATAACCAATTATTTAAACTTAGAATTCTGTTAAAGTGTATTTTAGGTTTTATATATGTATATTGATTAGTTGTTCCAGGTCTTCTTATGTTATAAGGAGGTAAATAATTATGTAATAACCTCCCTTCATTGAATAACTTGTATATATTAACTATCATGGTATTTGATGTTAAATCTGTTGAACCTGTCGCAAAAGTACCCGAAACTTCAATATCAGCTGGCATATGACATATTTCATATGCAATATAATTTGAACCAGCTATCATACGAGATAGATATATGCGATTAAAGTTTAATATTTTTGTACTACCATAAGATGGGTTAGAACCATAATCGCTAATATTAACCGCAACAGTTTTATATTTTAATTCCAATTTTGTATCATTTGTGTGTTTCATAAATACAGGCACTTCTATCTTCGGGTTTATTATTCTCATCACTTTCATAAGTTCTTCTATGTTTTCCTCTGTATATTTTGCCTTTGTCACTGGATTTATAAAAGGTTCGTTTGAGTTTATACATTGTATTAGATAATTATAGAGTTTAGGTGCATATATACATTCCGTTCTGTAATTCTTTTTATTCCGTGTATATACTTTCATTCGTGCCATAAGTTGTAGTTTTGAAAGAGGGTAATTATCATCGTCTAATTCTTCATTTGTTAATATATCTATGCTCTCGCTACATTTATCTGCAAGTCCTGTATAATCATAGAGAACATTATTTGCAAAATCTTCTCTTGTCATAGACAATAATTCATTCCCTTCTTTTGATAATTTTTCAGAACTAGAAGAAGAAGATTTACCGATATGTTTCTTCAATGCTTTATAAGACATATTTTTAACCATGTTATATTCCTCTATAATAGGAATGACTTTGGCATATTCTTCTCTAAACTTAACTACTATTTCATCTTTTATATGTATTGGGTCTATCTCCTTTGCAATAGTATGTGCTTTCCCCCACGGAAGAGTTATTACGGGTTTTTCAGGAGGTTTTGGAGAACTACCTTCTTTCGTAGTTTCATATAATGTTTGTCTATCGCTATATCTTTTCCATGCAGCATCATATTTTACTCTTTCTTTTTTAAAGTCTTTGTATTGCTCATCATTTAAATACTTTAAATTTTCCTTAGGTTTAAAGGTAGTTAAATCAATTAACTGTGAATATATAGGTTTTTTTATTTCCGCCAATTGCTTTTCATAAACTTCAAAATATTTGTCAAGAGGGTCATCAATAGATGTAAGTTTTTTATGTCCAAAGTTTTCTATAATGCCTGAATCAGGATTAAAGCAATCATCTATATCGTCGATAACCGCCTTGTAATTGTTGTATATATCTAACGGTGTCGTCCATTCATTATCTGAATCAAATTCGTCGTTATTTTCCATTAAATACTCCAGGACAGTTTCTCCAGTTGCCATTTTATTGTATTCTAAAAAGTTTATAAACCAATAGGCTTTTAAATTGATAAGCTTTATCTGATTAATTCTATCAGGATAATCGTATGTAGATATATAATTTGTATCAAAAAAAGAGTTAACCATATCATTCTTATAAGCATCAATTAATTCATATATTGTTTCCATATTTGATTGTGCGTGTCTGCCATATCTATCATTAAAACGGTTCCTTAATATTTCTATCTCTGTATCTAGAACGGTTTCTTCATTATCAAAAAACTCTATTTTTTCTGTGAGTAATTCGTACAATATAGATCCAGACGAGTTATTATACTTACAGATATTAAAGTAAGTCGGTGGGTCATTCTTTTCTATACAGGTATAATAAATTAAATCTATGTCTCCAAACAATAAATGATTTTTAGGAAAAAGATTTGTTATATCTTTTTGTGAATAGGTGCCGTTATTTTTCATAATTTTATAGGCTCTTACATATATATCATAATATGCCCTACTCATCGCAGGCATCTCATTACCATTAATAGGATGTATTTCAGGGTCTTTGCACCATCTTTTAATATCTTCAACTGTTTCAAAAGTTTTTCTTGGTACTTCAACAAGTTCAAATATATTAGGGTTTTCTTCTATTAAAATTTTCCAAACTATATTATAAGAATATTTTTCCAATAATTCAATAGCTCCAGGATTTGCTGATAACTCGATCCAATTTATTTTGGCAAGGTTTTTTTCCAATAATTCAATAGCATCAGGATTTGGGTTTAAAGATAAACCATTCCAATCAATATTGTCAGGATATTTTTTTAATAATTCTACTGCATTTTTATTTTCTGATAAATGGTTCCATAGTATATTTTTAGGATTTTCTTCTAAGATTTCAATAGCAGCAGGATTTAAAGATAATACATCCCAATCTATATATCTCTCTTTAAATACATTAATAAGTTTGCGACCAGTCATTTTATTTTCTTCTTCAACTTTATTTTTTAATAATTCAATCGCTTCTGGATTTGGATTTTTTGATAAATATCGCCAATTTATTTTTTTAGGATTTGCTTTTATTATTTCTATAGCACCAGCGTTTAAACATAATTGATTCCAGTCTATTTTATCTTCATCTTTTAATTTTTCTAATTCACTTTCTTTCATTTTACTTTCTTTTTCAACCTTTTCTTTTAATAATTCAATAGCTTCAAGATTAGTATTCTCAGATAATCTATCCCATTTTATATTACGTCGGTATTGTTTTAATAATTCAACAGTACCTGGATTTGCTGATAAGTTTTTCCAATCCAATTTTTCATAATCTGCCAATCGAGATATATCAAATCGTTGCATTTTATTTTCTTCTTCGGCTTTTTCTCTTAATAATTCAATCGCATTTGGATTTGCTGATAAATCATTCCATTTTATCAGGTCGCGGTAATCTTTTAAATAATCAACAGCATTAGGATTTTTTGATATATTATATTTTTTCAAAATATCTATAGGTATCCAACTTCTTAATTGATATTTACGAATAAAATTAGAGTTATCAAGCGATACAAAGGTACTGTCTGGAACGCCTGTAAAATCATAATCCGCAAACTTATCACGATTATCTTTTATCCATTGCAATATTAAATTATATACTTCTCCGTCTGTTTTTATTTTGGTAAGAGATTTCATAAATAAACCAGGTATTTTTCCATCTTTCTGATTTTCAGACTTTTTAATTTCATCCAACCAAGAAATGATTGTCTCTCTATTTTTTATATATAAATTATCCAATGAATTATTATAATCATCCCTTGTTTTATTTGTAACAGATGCCATTCTATATTATTATAATATTTAATATATAGAAAAGTTAGCATAACTACATTATATATCAAAACACAGAGATATTATAAGATTATGTATCTATATTTTATGAATACCACACATTTGAGAGATATTTTTCTAACAACTTTAATAGAAAAAGATAAAGACAAATGCCTTCAAGCGCACTACAAAAGAAAGGTGATAAATTATCTAAATTATTAGGGATAGATTCTTGACGAAATATTAGTATAATATTATAATTATTTATTTTTGAGACTAAGTTCTAGTATTAGTATATATAGTTATTGACTTCTTGAGCATAATGTTTGAACATATTGATAAAGTCGGTTTTTGTTGTAGTCACCCCATCATTTAACCATTTTTTTGAAATATTATATCTATTAAAGTGAATTAATGGTTTAATATATCTATATACTCCAGGGCGTCCTGTTAATGGTATGCGATACGGTGGGATATAATCATATAGCAATCGCCCTTCATTAAATAACTTGTATATATTAACTAACATAGTATATGAATTTAAATCTGCAGAACCAGTTGCAAACTCTCCAGTAGCTTCTATATCCGCCGGAAATGTGCATATATTATATACATTATATTCTATACCACCAATAGTGCGAGATAGGTACATATTATAATACCTTAATGTATTTCTTGTACCAAATGAGGCATCTAAATTTTGATATGTCTTAGTTATTTCTTTGTATTCAACTTTTAACTTAGTATCATTCATATGTTTTATAAATACAGGAATCTCCAATGATGGGTCAATTATTCTCATTACTTTCATAAGTTCTTCTATGTTTTCTTGAGTGTATTTAGCTTTTGTAACAGGATTTATAAAAGGTTCTTTGGTGTTTATACATTTTATTAGATAATTATAGAGTTTAGGAGCATATATACATTCTGTTCTATATCTCTGTCTGTCTGGCGTATATACTTTCATTCGTACCATAAGTTGCAGTTTAGAAAGCGGATAATTCTCATCGTCTAATTCTTCATTTGTCAATATATCTATGCTCTCACTGCATTTATCTGCAAGTCCAGAATAATCGTATAAAATATCGCTTGCAATCTGTTCTTTTGTCATAGTTAACAATTCATTATCTCTTATAAGTTGTTTTACAGCACTCGAAGGCGAGTTTGAGGTTTTTAATTTTTTTAATTCTAAATAAGACATATTTTTAATCTTGTTATATTCTTCAATTATAGGCAATGCTTTTTTATAATCGCGTTTAAAGCTTTTTATAACTTCGTCTTTAATATGTAGGGGATCCAATTCTCTTCCAATTGTGTGATTTTTACCATTAGGTAATACTATTACAGGTTTCACTGGTGGTATTGGACTACTTCCATTTTTCCCAGTCTTTTCATATAACTCAAGTTTAACTTCATATATTTTTCTATCTATATCATATGCATCTTTAATCTTTTTAAAGTTTGCATATTGCGCATTGTTTAAAAAAAATGCATTTTCCTTAGGTTTAAAAGTTGTCAAATCAATCAATTTGGAATATTTTGGACTTCTAATTTGTTCAAGTTGCTTCTCAAACTCTTCAAAATAAGCATCTAACGGGTCATTTATAGGAAGATGCTGTTTATTTTCAGGATTTTCTATTATACCTGTCGCAGGATTAAAGCAATCATCAATATCTTTATAAACTTTTTTATAATTGTTATACACTTCTAAGGCATCTTCCATCCAATTATTCATTGAAGACCTATATTCCTTCTTTAAATATTCAATAATTAGATCGCCGTTGCTGAATCTGTTATTTTCCAATAATTGTATAAACCAATGGGTTTCTTTATCCAAAACATTATGTATAGAAGATTCTTTTAAATCTCTCATTCTATTTGGATACGAAAAAACGCCAATATAATGCTTTGTAAAAAAAGATGTTACTAATATTTTGCTATATTTCTCAAAAGCATTTTTCATATAATTCCCTCTAAAACAACTTTTTATCAACGCAAGTTCTTGTTCAAATATAGTAGGTTCATCAATAATTGATGCAAAATGTTCTATGAATAATTCACCGGAATAAAGCTCTCTTTTATTATTTTCATATATTTTTATAAAAACATTAGTTTTTTTGCTAATATTCATATAATAAAGCAAGTCCATATCGCCGAATAAGATATGATTTTTTGGCAATTTATCAGGGAAATCTGCTATATTTATTTTGTTCTTTTTCAATATATTATAAGCCTGTTGATATATTTTTTGATATTCTGCGCTATTAGGATGCATATATGTGTTATTTATTGGATGTATTTCAGGATTATTGGACCATTTTTCAATATCCTCGATGGTTTTTAATGTTTTTGCTTTTGATGTTCTCGATACAATTGATGTATTTTTCTGTTTATCTAAAAACAAAAAATCTTTATTAGGAATGCCTGTAAAATCGTAATTGGTGAACTTATCCATATTGTTTTTAATCCATAGTAAAATTAAATTATAAGCACCGTCTTTTTTTGTTGTATTAATCTGTATTTTTGAGCTATTCAAAAGTCCAGGAATCTTTCCATCTGTACTATTATAAGTTTTTAGCATATCTAACCAAGAAATAATTGTCGCCCCATTATTTACTTGATATAAGGTATCTAATGAATTATTAATTTCTTGCTTTTTTTTTGAAATAGAAGTCATTCTATTCTATAATAATATTAAATATTCATATGCTATTCATTATATGTAAAAATGTAATAAAAGCTAAAAAAATAATTAAGTGCTTTACATATTTCTGTTAGTTTTAGAAGTTGATTTGGGAGTTTTAGGAGTTGGTTTGGGAGTTTTAGGTGTTGGTTTGGGAGTTTTAGGAGTTGGTTTGGGAGTTTTAGGAGTTGATTTAGGAGTTTTAGGAGTTGATTTAGGAGTTTTAGGAGTTGATTTAGGAGTGGGATTATGAACATTTTTGCGAGCAATTATTGAAGGTCTTGGTTTTATTCTGACTATGTTTAATATACCATTTTTTTCATCATCATAATATTCTAATCGTGAAGAAAAATCTGTATTTAGATTATCATTATTACTAGGTTTAGGCAATACAAATTTTACGTTTTTTTTCATTTATTCTATTATAATAGAATATATTATTTGTTATTTGATAATATATTATTTGATAATATATTAATTGATAATATAATATATATTATATAGTAATATATTAGAATATGTCTTTGGAAGCTAAAACTATCATATTTAAAAAAGACAAAAATAATAATTTATCTGCTAAAGAATGCGATACATTTATTAAAAATTATAAGGATTTTAAAAAAGGAGTTATATCTAAAATAACTAATCCAAAAACTAATAAACCTCTTAACGACGATGATAGAATTAAATATATATATGATAAATGCAAGCAAAAACTAGATATAAGGGATAGTAAATCGCCAAAATCTAAATCCAAATCTAAATCTAAATCTAAATCCAAATCTTCTGATTCTGGAGATAACGAAATTATATTAGATTCTTATGAAAAGGTAAAGGATATAATATACATACCATTTAATACTCTTAAGAAAAATAAACAATTAATAGCATCATTATTTACAAAACCTATATCATATGATATAGGATTATTAAAACTGAGCGAATACCTTTCTAACACTAATTTGCATAATATTTATGTAAAATCTTATAATAAAATATTGGTTGAAATTAATGATATAATTAATAGTATATATAATAATCATAATCAAAATACTCAAAATATATTAAAACTACAACATGGATGGGTTGAAAATTATATGTATGATCCATTAAGAACGCCCGGAATAACATCTAAACCACCTACTGCACCCGATACACAAATTGCAATTAAAAAAACTAAAAGAATATTAGCAAAAATGTGGAAAGAAACATATTATATTGGTATAAATGATATTAGAGGCAGGGGATTAAATACTATGGTCTTAGATGAAATGCGTAATATTTTATTTTATTCTTCGTCAAATAAAAATAAAAGAGAAGTTATTAAAAATTTAAATAATAATATAGAAAAATGTATAGCATTACAATTTATTATTTTCATTATAAAAGAAGAAGTTGAAGTAGTGAGGATATATAGTTACGATAATATCAAAACTATAGAAAATCATTTGAATTTATTAGATTCATTAATTACAAAAACAATTGTTAATATATTATTTGATAATAATAGTAATTATAATTCTCAATCTATTAGTAAATCTATAAGTTGGTCTGGTACTCCAAGAAGTTCTTCAAGCGGTCATAGTCATTTTCAATCTAAGGCAAATATAGATAAATATAAAAAAACAAAAACCGACTTAGTCGCTGAAATTACCAAAAATAATATTAATGAGACTGACCCATATCTTGCTGAAAGATGGGAAGATATGCCCTTAAAAAAACTTAGAAATGTTATATCTATTAAACATAAAGAAGGTGTCAATACATATAGTGTAGCATTTTATATACGAACATTATATCAGGCTTGGAATAAAGCGGTTAAATATAGTAAACCTTTCAAAAATCCTTATACAAGAGAGAATTTTACGGAGGATGATAAAGAATATATATTGAGATCTATTAAAATATTATATCCTAATATAGAGAAACCTAAAATAGACAATGGTAGAAGTGATATAATAGTAGAAACTCGCAATAATTTTTACGATGATGAAAGTATAAGTTATACATTTAACTATAAATTAAATTTTGAAAAAAGACCAATATTAATTCACCTATTAACTTTTAGTATCCCTTTGAGTTTTAATACAGATGTAGAACCAGCATATATTCAACGATATATATTTGAAAACATAACATACCTTATTAAAAATAAGAAATTATTTGGAAAAAGTATGCCCTTAAAAATTATACCCGGATTTAAAGAGTATATAGGTAAGCATATAATTTTGTTCAAAGATAATTATGATGAATACAAGGTATTTTTTGATAAAATTAAAAATGCTTTATAAAAAAGAAAAATAACATATATATGTCATTTCCTTTAATAACCTTTTACAATTAACTTTTTACTGAATCTTTAAGATACAGAAACCTTTACATTTGATTATTATTGAATTGTTTCCAATCGTTGTTTACAGTTCTGCGATTCTTCAATGCATAAAGAGCATCCCTATTACGTGCGAGAAGAATACGACTATTATTCTTTACCTGAATTTTATCATTAAAGTCACTATTCTTCTTAGACTTTTGCTTATACAACTTATTATTAAGCAAACTTACATCATAAAACTCATCATTGTAATCTAGAGAATACTCGTCAGTATTGAGTGCGATGTTGGTAGGGCGAATGTTGTTCTTGTACATTTGTATAATATTTTATTTACAAAAGGTAATCAATTTTTATTATTTTTAAAAAATAATAGAACATTTTTAAATTACAATAAACATAAAATAATTATTTTTTTAAATTTTTAATTTTATTTGTGTTTTTTCATCGTATTCTATTTTTTCTAAAACCATTTTAATATTATAATTTTCACTTATGCAATGATTTATTATTATCTTTAGAGTATCAGGAGCACTTTTATATGGTAAATGAAAACCAAAATTTTCTAAACATTCTTTGAAAGTTTCTTTTTTATGAAATTCTCTTATATTATTATTTTTAATTATTTCATACTCTATAATTTTGTAATGATAGTACATTTCAGGAGTTCTTTTTATATTATCTAGCATTTTTTCTCCGCTAATATATTCTGTATCACAATTATCAGATATATCCAAATCATCAATATTATCTAAAGAACTCAAACTATCACATAAAACTTTCACAGATTCTTCTTTTTTTCTTTCTGTAATAAACATAATAGAAATTAGTAAACAATAGAAAATTAAAATTGTAATTAAAATGCTATAAAAAATCAACAATATTATAAAAATATCATTTAATACATAGCAATTTGTATTATTAGTCATTGTAATAATAAAAAATAAAACGAGAGTCATTTTTTATTCTTTATAATCCTCCGCGAAGACGCAAAACAAGATGTAATGTTGACTCTTTTTGAATATTATAATCCGCTAAAGTTCTTCCATCTTCTAGTTGTTTTCCTGCAAAAATTAAACGTTGTTGGTCAGGAGGGATACCTTCTTTATCTTGAATTTTACTTTTAATCATATCAATAGTGTCTGAAGATTCGACTTCTAATGTTATAGTTTTACCTGTTAATGTCTTAACAAAAATTTGCATTATACTTATGATATTATAAGATAAAATATATTTATATATATTTTTAATAAAATGATGAAAAATATCTAACTTATATAATATATAATAATATAGAATGACTTTCAAAGATATATCTTATTTTGATAAAAAAGAAGATTATTTGCCAATTTTAACTGCAATAGTTATTGTTGATGCCATAGGTATAGTTTTATCATACGCTAATATTATACAAAGTAATTTCCTAAGATTTTGGTATAAAAAATTTCAATTATCTGCAGTAATTGCAGATGTACTCATAATATTTATAGTTTTTATAATTGCAAGATATATATATTATTATATTTTTGATGAGTTTTCCATAATAAATTTCATAATTTTGATGTTAATTTTACAAATAACTCACGACATATTATTTTATATAATGATAACATCCATTCAAAAAGGTTCAAATAAAATGATAGATGTATTTAAAGATTATGCTGAAGAAATGTCATATTATGCAATTATTGGGGATAGTATAATGATTATTGCTTCAGTTCTTATTGCATCTTATCTTGCAAATTTAGATGTTAATACTAATATAATTATATTAATTGTAAGTCTGTATTTATTACAATTTATTTTATATAATTATTAAATGAACAAAAATAATTTATATATTTTATGTTAATAATTTCTTTTTATTAATTTCATTTGGATTCCACGATATATATATCATATTTGTATTTGGTTCTGGAAGTATTTGTACAAAAAAACCATTGTTTCTTAGCGAATCTACTACATATTTTATACAATCTTCAATTTTATACAATGGTTTTCCATATATATAATAAGGTATTTCGTAAAATATATTCATACCACCTATTGTCGCGGTATTCTTTATTTTTTTATGACATATATTAATTATATTATCAAAGGTAATATATTTAGAAAACTCTCTTTTATCTTTCAATGTATACAATTCGGCCAATGATATCTTGGGTGGCATTTGTTTTAATATTTATTAATATTTATATATATTAAAATTATAATTCTTTAATCTTATTATTATCTAATTCATATTGAGATAATACATAATGTTTTTGTTTATTTACTAAACTAGTTGCTGTTATTACATCCTTATAAAATCCCTTTCTATATATGCTATTTATCATATCTTGATCTATTGCATAATTATAATATTTTAAATCTGCCATTTTTAAAATATCTCCTAAATCACGAACATCATTTTGATTATTAGTATGTTTTGCTGTATTAATATTAAAATAAGGGTTTTTTCCTATATCATTATTATTTAAATTCATATTTGGATTAATATAAAAAGGGGATTTATTATTTTTCATTGTAGCGGAATAAATATCTGATCCATACATTGTTTCAACCTTATTCTCAAAAATTAACATACTATTTATATACAATCTGCAAACTGCACGATTTTTAGTTAAAATATTATTATTATCTGAGACCTCCTTTATTACAATAGTAACCATAAACCATTTATTATTAAATGTAATATCATATATTCCTAACATATTTTTATTTTTATCCTGCCAATCTCCTTCTACACTTTGATATTCGCATTTTTTATAAATAGAATTATTTTGATATGAATCTGGAGATAAAATATTATTATAATCTATCGCTATACTTGTACCATCATGTTTTATTCTAACTAATGGATTTTTTGTAATTAAATTGACATAATTATTGCTACCTTGCATTTTGTAGTGGCAATTATAATTATTTTTGCTATAATATACAGCTTTTTCTCCTTTATAAAACAATACAATATCTTTTTTATTAACTTCTGCAGTATCAGAATTTTCTTTTAATTTATTCAATCCATTTTGGTCTACATATAACCAAAAATTATAACTATATTCCGCACCACCTTGCTGATTAATTGAAGGAGATATATCTCTATAATACATATGTGATTTGTTTACAGTATTAAATTTTATTTCAGAAGAACTATAATCATATATTCCATTTATTATTTCAGTTTCTTTTCTAATATCATTGTTTCCTTTGAACATGTGGCGAAGTTCTATTATATATATATTATATGCCACATATCCCATCAATAGTAATATAATTAAAGATATTATAATTTGCGTAATAGGGTGATACTCCATTTTTAAAATTTTTTAACTATCTAATTTAAATATGGAAATAAAAAATACAATAAATTTATATAAACTATTAATAATATACAATTGGATCACTACTATTTAATTTATATATAGGATTTCTAATTCCGTATGCAGTTAATCCTAATGCAGACAATCCACCTTTGATAGGTCCTTGTGAATATTCTTTGTATATATCGTTTCTATTTAAATCAAAGTTAAATATAGTAAATCGACTTAAAAGTCCAGAAAATCCAAGAGGAATATTACTATCAACGGGTGTTTCTAAACCACCCACATATAAAGTACCAGTATGTTCTAAATTTAGTTTACCAACATTTATTTGTATATTAGGGTCTCCTTCTAAATCTTTTATATTTTTATTATTTAATGTTTCTACAAAATTTCCATCTACATATGTGGTTACACTTCCCCCAACATTATCATTTAATACAACAGCAACATGAACCCATCTTTGTATAGGAATATATTTTATATTAATTCCACACATTAATTTAATACCAGAATCATCAATAAAAGTATTAAATGTATTAGCACTGCCTATTTCGAGAGGAGTATTGTTATTAACAGTACCAAATCTAAAATCTAAAGAATTATTCTTGTTATTTAATCTAATACACAATGATGATCTATGAACCTCAGAAGGTTTATTTTTTTTGTCAGTTATAGTAACAAAATGTCTATAATTTCCTCCTTGTAATGCATTAATATCTAATATATATATCCAGAAACAATAAGTTCTCTTATTACCATTACCACTATCTAAAACATCAGTATAAGGTAATTTTGTGTGCTTTGAGCACAATACTGGTGTTTCAGTACCAGGTATTAATATTCTTTTTTGATATATTATATTATCAACTATAATATAATATATTATATAGCATACTATTGCTGCAAGTACTAAAAGAATTATTATAAAATATATAGAAGCAGAACTATTAGTAACAGTATCAATCATAATCTCTTTTGCATTTTCCATAGTCATATTATTTACAGCACTTGAAACTATCTGCGAGCTAGCAGTAATAGCTTCTGATCCTTTATTTACAACAGAATTATTTACTATACCTTCTTTAGTACTCTCTACATATTCTTCAATCGATTTGCTTATATTTTCTATTATACCTTTATTTTCTTCAGGGGATCCTATGTTATTCATATTTTTTGATTATCTAATTAAAGGAGATAAATTTTCTATTGCATAAATTAATATGATAATTTTGAATTTGATATAAAGGAAATTTATTATATTTATAATTTTGTTTTATATTTTTTTTTTGTAAAGATAAATATGTCAATATTTTAGTAAATTTTCCTAAATTTGGAGAAGCATCCTTTTTATATTTAAATAATGATAAATGATATATACAATATGCAAATATAGCGACACACGCCTCATTATTGTTTTTATACATATAATAATCGTATAGACACATAATATCTATAAATTGTTTGTAATATTCTATCTTATTTTTCAGCGATATATTGCGATTATTTAATTCTAGAATTATATTTTCATGAAATTTTAGGGGTACAACCCACTGTTCCTTATTAATAATTCTTATTACCTTATTTCTATTAAAATTATTTAAATATAATATATTTATATCAATATCATCATCTACTTCATCGTCATATAATATTTCATTTTTATTTTTATCAATATTACTAAATAACTTACTTAAATTTCCCTTTGATATTTCATATAAATTATCTATATTTTTTTTTGATAATTTTTTAATAACAGAAGATGATATAGATATATTAGAAAAATAACTATATATATCTTCTTTTGTAGGAATACTCAAATTATATATTTTACATACTTTTTTTATGTCACCGATCTTTTTAATTATTTCCTCATTCGCTAAGCATATTATAGGTATATTTTTAATTTTATTATCTATTAATATTTTTAAAAGTGTTGCATTAATTGTTTTATCCGCCATATATATACAATCAAAATTATCGATAATTATTACTTTTTTTTTAATATTGTTAGTTAACTGTTGTATAAGTGAAGATGTAGTGCTCTTAAATATTATGTCATTTAATTCAGCGGAATTATAACAATTATTATTATTTATATTTATAACTTCGTAGTTTATCATTGAACAAATTTTATTTATTGAATATGTTTTACCTATACATGTCTTACCAGTTACTATAATACAACTATCTTTTGATATTTTTAAATTATAATTAAATGTTTTTAACCAAATTAATATTTCACAATATATTGTTTTATTACCGCATAACATATTTATTATGTTATAATCATCATCAGATAGTAGTTCCATTATATTATATATATTATGTATGTTATGTATGTTATGTATGTTATGTATATTATGTATATATACATTCTATAATTAATGTAAATATGAATAATAATAATGCTAATATAGGTAAAAACAATATTACCGGAATAATAGTAGTTTCTTCATTTATATAATAACCAAAATTTTTCATTTCTCCCTTTGAATTAAACATAATTTCAGGTTTAATTATAAATATTAATATAACTATCATTAAATATATAGAAATACTTATAATTTTTCTTGAAAACATTCTTTATCTACTACTTTAATAAGGAAAGAAAAAAATGAATAATATGTTTTTAGTTATTATATTTATAATAATATCAATAATTATATTATATTTACTATATTTGTACGCATATAAATATGAATATTTTTTAAATGGAGACGATGATTATACATATATTAATGATAATATTTTAAATATTAGCGAAAAAAATAAACAAGAAATTACAACTACGACATTTGTAAATATAATTGATTATATTAAAAAAAATAACAAAATTTCAAAAGAAATTATATCTGTAAAAACAGACAAATTTAAATTACTTATAGATCCATATATTTCAAAATATATATTTAATAATGGTATAATTATAAGATCAAATGATGTTTATAAAGAAGGTATTTTTGTTTGTTTAAGTCATTTAAGAATTGGTATGGAAAAATGTATTTGGGATTTTAATGGGAAAACAGTTGCATATATTTATATGAGCGATTATTTATTTATTCAAGCAATTATAAAAGCATATAGGCAAGATATTACAAGAATTAGATTACAAAAAATTAAACTAGAAGATTTAAAATTAGTAGAAAAACAATTCGATTATCTTTTTACATATGTTGTTATTGATAGCGAATATATGAATCTATTAAAAAAATCAAGATATTATATAAATGGATTAAAAGATTTTGATTATTATAGATTAAAATTATTTTATCCTCCAATAGAATATAATTATAATACTATAAAATACTATTTTAATAAAAATGATGATAATACGACATATAATATATATTTAAATAATGATAAAGTATTAATACCAATTATGAAATATGATGTCATTAATAATATTCAAAATATTGATATAATAGAGAATTTTATTACAAGATTAGAATTACCAAAAGATTATTTAGAATATGATAATAATGCAGATACAATTAATATGCTAAATAACGGTGTATATGCATGTTATGGTAATAATAATATAAAAAAAAAATTTGAATGCGATTCTTATTATACTAAAGAAGGTAAAGAAAAAAACTATTATAGTATTTGGGATAAAAAATGTTCTTCAAATGACGAATGTCCTTATTATAAGGCAAATACAAACTATAATAATAATAGAGGTGGATGTATAAATGGATACTGTGAATTGCCTGTAGGAGTTAAAAGAATTGGATTTACAAAATATAGCGATATAGAATATAATCAACCCTTTTGTTACGAATGTACAGATACTACTGATCTAAATTGTTGTGCAAATATAGCAAATGTTAAAGAATTTAGTAAAGAAGATAGTTATAATAATGATTATGTTTTTGAAAATGATACAGAAGACAGAATAAAAAACAATTTAAATACAATAATTTCCTTATTAGATTATAGAAGCATATAAATATGAATTATAGTAATATAATATTATTATATAATGTATTATCAATAGTTTTGGTAATTATTATATTTTTTATAGTAACTAAGAGATATTTAAGGGATAAAGAAAAAAGAATAGAAAAATTCAATATGAATAATGATTCTATTAATTATGATAATCGTTTTAAATATATGCCTTCAAATGCGCGTATTATGTATGAAAATACAGGTGAATATCCATGGAATAGACATATTATAAATTCTAGCATACCCTATGATGTTAACGTAAAAAAAGAAGCTATAAATGTATATTATTATGAATATGATAATAACACTTATAATGAAAAATTAAAAGAAGTATTTAATAATAATTGTAATGAATTAATAATAGCAGTAGAAGGTAATAATTGGAGTAAATGGAATAATCCTAAGGTTGAAAAAGATAATAATAAAATAAATTTATTATTAAAACACTATAATAAGATATATAAGTTCATAGATGAAAAATTAAATAATAATAGTATAATGGATTTACCAGGTAAAGATCCAAAACAAAAAATACAAATAGTACATGATTTAATGTTAAGATATAGATATCACAATGATTATCCAGAATACTATATGTTTGATATAGATTTAATATTATATAGAGTGGGTAAATTTCAAGGAAAACATGTAAAAGCTGTTGTTATTACAAATGGTAATTTAATAAATGTAATATTAATTAAAATAATTGGTGTAATATCGGAAGATAATATAGTATTATTTCCTTTTAAAGGTTACGATATTAAAAATAATAATGATTTTATTCAATACATTCCAATGAAATACGGAACTGTTGAAAATGAAAGAACAAATAGTGCTAAATATACATTCTATGTTAATGATACATATATTGATAAAGAATTAGAAAATCTAATGTTTAAAAAATTACTAGAAGATAATATACCAGAAGACATAGATTTAAGTAATAATAACTATGAACCAACAAAGGAAGAATTGGTAAATAGTAAAAAAAATAAATGTACATTATAATCATATATATCTTTGATGATAAGCATACATTCTATTATATTGGTATGGAGGGATTGTATATGTTATTTTAGTATTTATTTTACATTTTTTTTCTTCATAATCTACTAAATCAACATAATACATTAAACCTTTTATAATACTTTTCATTATATATTATATTATATTTTATATTTATATAATAGATGAATTATGGATACTAACATTGTAGATGTTGAAAAATCATTAAAAATTATTCAAGCAAATATTAGGCGAAAAATATTTACAAAAAAAAAGTCTTCGAGAAGCAAAGGGTCTTCGTCCGGAAGCAAAGGGTCTTCAAAATCTGTTTTTTTAAATGATATGATTGAAGATGATAAAAAATTTAAAACTGCAAATAAAATATCTAAATTTTTAAAAAGCAAATTAATTGTTAATAAATATACGCTAAATAACAGAGTATATTTTTTAAATTATATTAAAAATAATTTAAAGCATGTAAAGGACGATGATTGTTTAGAAAAAAAGCAATTTAAAGACAGTGAAGGATATACGATACGCAATATAATAAATTTAGAGAAAAGAATAAGTAAAGATAATTTTAATGGAGAAATTTATAAAACATCTGTTAAAAATTCACTTGGAGTTTTTCCAATTGCAACAAAAGTAATGAAGACAAACGCTAGTAATTTATTTGAAATTAGTTTAATGAATAAAATTACAGATGATATAATTATGAAAAAATTATCCAAACATTTTTTAATAATATATAGAAGTTGTCTATGTAAAAAAAGAGAAATAAGTGAAAAATCTAGTTTAATTTCAGTAAATGAAATAGCAAATGGCGATTTAGCGACATTATTAAATAATCCTGAAATAATATCAAATAATGAATTATTATATAATATACTATTTCAGACATTTATATCTATAGCTACGTTTCATAATTTATTATCAAATGTTCATAATGATTGTCACGGTGGTAATTTTTTATGGCATTATAATAATGAAAAAGGGTATTATCATTATATTTTTAATGGGATAAATATATATCTAAAAGCATGTAAATATAATATAATGATTTATGATTTTGGATTAGTTGAAAAAATAAACAAAAATAATTCGATGAATGTTATTAAAGATTATTGCGAAATAATACCAACATTTTTAAATGAAAACTATGATTCGCCAGATATTGATTTTAAAACGGAGATGAATAATATTATGATACTTTTAATGAATACATTTAAAACTAAAAAAAATAGTAATTTGGATTATAACGAGTCGCCTAAGTCTTCAAAATCTAAAATACAAGAAGACGTTTTCAATATATTATTTGAAAATGTGTTTATAAAATATGGAGGAAATATATTGAAAACTGAAGTAAATAAAACAATGAAAATTATTAATAATGAACCATATTATATAAATAATATATAATATATTTATACATTAAATGAAATTAATAAAAAGGTATATAGAATTAATAGAAAGTGATAAGAAATATAGCATAGCAGGATTAATTTTTGGATGCACAGGTTCATATTATGGTGTATATGCAAATGAACATATGGGTAAAATAATGTTGGGTGATTTTTCGAAAGAAAGGTTAATTCTTTTATTGTATGCAAATATTTTTGCTATGGTCGCGTGCTCACTTAGAGGTGCATGTTTTACATATTCACAAAATTGTATGAATATAAGATTGAGAAAAATTATATACAATAAATTGATAAATCAGAATTCGCGCTTTTATGAAATAACTCCTGTTAATAAATTATTAGAATATATAAATAATGACGTTAGAATAGTTTCAGATAGTATTTCTCTAAATATAAATGTTATTACGAGGTCTCTAGTTCACGTAATAGCTACATTATGGATGCTAAGTAAAATATCTTGGAAATTAACTATTATAGCATGTCTATTAATTCCTATAAATATGGGAATTTCTAAATTATATGAAAAAGTCAACAAGATAATAATGAAAGGGCAGGAAGAATTAAATAGAAATACAAATACATATATTCATGAAACAATATCGCATATTTCAATTATAAAAACCTATGCTACAGAAGATATAAGTAATAAGAAACACATTTTGTTTAGTACTAATCAATTAAATTTCATTTTTAAACAGACACTTGTATATGGGATAAATTTATTAATAATTAGTAATATTCCAGCATTTACAACAATAGGGATAATTATTGCAGCAAAATATTTAAATAATACAGAAGGTCTAATATCTTTTATTCTTCATAATCAAAGTTTATACGACAATATAATGGCAATAATACAATATAATAACGAATTTTTTAAATGCAGAGAACCTTATAAGAGAATAACAGAACTTCTTGATACTAATATAAATTCAAGAGGTTATTACATACCTCTTAATAATAAATTAGAAGGTAAAATCGAATTTAGAGATATACATTTTAAATATGAGAAGGCAGAAGATAATTTAATAGAAAATTTAAATTTTAAAATTAATCCTGGAGATAAAATTGCTATTATAGGCAATTCTGGTTCAGGAAAAAGTACAATAGTAAAATGTCTTCTAGGTATTTTGACAATAAATAAGGGTAATATTTATATAGATGATATAGATTTTAATACATATGATAATAAATGGTTAAAACAAAAAATTGGATATGTTGCGCAAGATAGTATATTATTTAGCGATACAATTGCAAATAATATAGCATATGGAATGGAAAATATTAGCGAAGAAGATATTATAAATGCTGCGATTAAAGCTAATGCTCACGAATTTATATCAAAATTACCAAATAAATATAATACTATACTTGAGGGAACCGAATTAAGTTCTTTATCAGGGGGGCAAAAACAAAGAATATCAATTGCAAGGGCATTGATAAGGAATCCTAATATATTAATTTTTGATGAAGCTACATCAGCGTTAGATCCTGTATGTGAAGAATTGGTTCAAAATACAATTAAAGATTGTTCTACTGAAAAGAATATTACAATGATTATAATAGCACACAGAAGATCTGCATTAGAAATTGCTGATAAAATATATAGATTTGAAAACTCAATATTAACAGATGTTACTGACGAAATCAAGAATAAAAAATATTAAAAAATAATATTAAAATAGATAATATAAATGAAATTTTATTTTATTAACGATAATAAATATATCAAAGATAATAATGTTATAAAAGTTGCTTCTAATAATAGCGATATTTGTATTAAAAATCATTTAGATATAATAAATGTTTCTTCTAAAATTAAAACAATAATACATTATAATAATAATTTTAAGAATAAAGTTATATTCAACTTAGAGAAGTTAGATAAAAAATTTATAGATGCTTTTATTTATAGAATTTTGCAAGGTATTTATACCTTTGATAAATATAAACATCAAGATAAAAAAACACAAACTCTATATTTCTATGTTCCACAAATGTCTAATGAAAATAAAAAAAATATAATTAGTATTGTATACGGGTCATATATAACAAGAAATTTAATAAATGAACCTTCTAATATATCGACTCCTGATAAATTTTCAAAATACTCTAGACTTTTTTTTAAAAATATAAAAAATGTAAAAGTAACTGTTTTTAATGATGTACAAATTAGAAAAATAGGATTTAATTTGATTAATGCAGTAGGAAACTCTTCTGCAAATAAACCTAGATTTTTAATTATAGATTATTCACCGCCAAAATATAAAAAAAAGATTTGCTTAATAGGCAAAGGAGTAACTATAGATACCGGAGGTTATTCTATAAAAACATCTAATGGTATGAATAATATGTTTATGGATAAGGAAGGTGCAGCTATTGCTGTAAATATAGTATATATATTATCTAAACTAAAATATAAAAATAGAATAATATGTTTATGTCCTCTTGTAGAGAATATTATATCTTCTTCATCTATAAAACCTAACGATATAATAAAGGCATATAATGGACAAAATGTAGAAATAGTTAATACAGACGCAGAAGGAAGATTAATATTAGCAGATACTTTAACATATTCCTGCAACAAATATAAACCAGATTATATATTCGATTTTGCAACTTTAACAGGATGGTCTGAAAGAATAAATTGTCATAGCAGTTTTACTTATTTTACAACAAATGAACAAATTTCAAATAAAATAATAGAATATGGTAATATATATGGTGAAAAAAATATAAGAATTCCAGCGTGGTTAGAATATATGTCTTATATTAAATCATCAGTTGCGGATGTAAAAAATCACGGATATGGATGTAAAAATAGTGAGGGTCTTATGTCTAGTTTATTTTTAATGAACTTCATACCACAAAAATATAGAAATAATTGGTGTCACTTTGATATTCGTATATCTAATTATAATAATAATGTCAATATAGCAGAAGGTTTTGCAACATACTTATCAATTATAAAAAATATATAATAAATATTATAAAATCTATTATGAATTCGAGAATTTTCAACAAATTAGATTGATCTTATTTTTTCTTAGAAGGTTTCTTCTTAACAACAACATCTTCTACATTATTTTCTACTTTATCTTCTTCAACGGCAATTTCATTATGTTCTTTATCTTCATTAATTTCCTTAACTTCTTCCTTATCTTCACCAATTTCATTTACAGGAGGAATATTCTTAAGAATTTTATTCTCTTTTGTTTTATTCCATTCTTCGGCAATTTTTCCCAACCTTTCTTTGCTTGACAACTCGGGATATTTTTCCTTTAAAATTACATGCTGCTCTTTCATAAATTCTTGATATGCAGAAAGTGAGTATTTTGGTTTTTCTTCGTCGGTATTTTTATTTTTCAAAGTCTTTTTACTTTTAAGTTCAACTTTTGCTTCCTTGATACTTTCTTTTACATAATTTACAATTTCCTTATCGTCCATATTTTCAGGCATATTAATAAGTTTATCCTTAACAATATTTGCAAGAGTTTTAAATGTAGACATAATTTGATTAATAGGGTATTTATATTTTAATACATACAATCAATTTTTATTTTTTTATTGCAATATTATATATAAATTTACTCAATAATATGAGTTTTCCTACTATGACATTTAATGATTTAAGATATACACATTCAAAACAAATATATAATAATTCTTCTGCAGATAAAAACGAAGATTATGGAGAATTTTTTAATATGTTATCAAATATAATGGATTATACTAAATTTTTTAATGAAATACCAAAATATAAAAATGGTATGCCAGACTATGAATATTCAAAAAACGCCTTTAGACGAGCATCAAACGGTATAGATTACGAATTAAATAGATATATATCTCAATCTTCTATGGATGAAGATGAAAGAATTATGAGAATTATACAATTTTTTGATGAAGTAAATTTCCTAAATTCAAGAACATATGTAAATAATGAATTAAGACCTATTTTAAGGTAAAATTAATCTAGAATATTTAAAATAATATATATTAGAATATAATATATTATATATTATGACTGAAAATTTTGAATTGGTAACTATTACATCTATTATTTTAATATTAACATTTATGAGTTTTACACCATTGATATATTTAAAATATTTTAAAGATCTAAATAATAACATAGAAATATATAATAATATATGTAATAATAAATCAAATGTATACACAAATGAAGTTAAAATTAAAAATACATATATGTGGAACATATCCAATGTGTTTTTTGATTTTAATATATTAGAAAAGTATTTCCACGGAAAAACTGCTAGTGAAAATACAGATAAAAAAGAAATTAATAGATTCTTTAGTATTATTGATGGTGAATTAAATATTATGAAAATATATAATGATTATTTACATTATAGTCTGCCATTATTTATTGTTTTATGGTTAGTATTTTTATTAAATCTATATAATATTATGCCAGGAAACAATAAAATCAACAATGACCCATCTGATAAAAATAAATATTTATTATATGCCACAATGTATTCATTCTTTAATGTTGCGATTTTTACAATAGTTTTCTCATTAATTTTGAAAAAAATTACAGAAATTTATAAAGATACAAATTTATATGATTATATTATGCTTTTAAAAGAACTTGATATAATAATTAAACAAAAAGAATTATATAAAACAGCAAATAAAGATATTATAGATATAATAAAAAAATATTCAGGAGAAGATATTAATTCTATAGAAGAGGTTTCTTTAAATGAAACTTTTGTAAGAGAATTAATAAATTTAAAAAACACAAGAAGTTTAATTACCGAGGGCAATATATTTGAAAATAGTAAATTATATAGATTAACATTAGAAAATATAGATAATTTCGAACTCTATAATAATAAAAGTAATTTAGAAAAAATAAATAACGAGATTGATGATATTACACGATTTATTACTGCATATATTATTTTAATTTTTATGTCAATATATGTGTTATCACAATCTATAAAATCTAATTTTACAATTATTGCAACTATAATAATTTTAATTTTTATATTTTATATTTCTACACACGTTGTTAAAAAGAAATTAGAATAATTTAATAATCTTTTTTTTCTTTATAAGGTATAAAGTGAATTATATTATAAATGAATACAGTGTTATTTATTGCATTTATTATGATGATAATAATATTTATAAATGAATTAAAAAATATATCAATGTCTCTTTTTAAAATCTATTATATTAAAGATGTTGCTGATATTAATATAAAAAAATATTGTAATGATATTTACTGCGAAGCAGAAACATCAAGATTTAAATTAGCAGATAATAGTTACAGTTTAATTTCTTCAAATGATATTTTTAATACAAAAACATATTATTTTATGATATTAATATTAGTAATATTAATATATGTTAATTTATTTTATAATTTAATTGAATATAATAATATTTTTTATCCATTAATAAATAATATAGAAGGCGATACCATCATATATATTATAAAATTTTTACCATATTTATTGGCATTTATTATATTCGCATTTATAATAATAATTATTATTGCAAGATACATACCTAACGATAAAAAAGGATATAAAAATTATTTTAATTATAATAATCCATATATAGATGTAATAAACAATTTTAATATTGATAATATTCACATCTATATATGGGCGACTATTATAGCAGTGGGTGGTTTATATATATTACTTTCTATTCAATTTGCAGAGATATTACAATATCCCGACGAAGACTATACACGAGGTAAAAAATATAAATATTTGTGCGTAGGATATATCACTATTATATGTTTGTTTACATATTTAATATTAAATTTAATGAATATTCTTCTTTCCTTTTCAGAAAATAATTACCCAAAATTAGATGACAATATTATAGATACTATTTTAAATAATTTAGATATTAAAATAAATGAAATAAGTACAAAATATGATCCGCGTGATATAGTAAATAAATGCTATACAAATATTGCTAATATTAAATGGAATGATAAAGATAAAACAATTGAACCTCAATTAATAAATACTAAATTATATAATATTATTGACATATATGACTCTTATAAAGGAAGGGATAGTGTTATTAGCAATAATATAAAGATTGAAAATTATAAAACATTGAAGGAAAATACTGTATTTCTTATAACACAACAAGAATACGATCAGTATTATGTATTAATAACAGATAAACCCGAAATTACGATTAGTAGATACGATCCTATTAAAATTCTTAACAATTTAACAATATATGATTTAGTTAATGGCAAAAATACTACATTTGTAGACAAAATTAAAGAGTTTGCATTATGTTCTAATAAACCATCGGGATGTATAATAAATAAAGGAAATACGAATATATTATTAACAATTTTAATTTTATTTTCAATGAATGAAATTAAAAAATTTAAAAAAGAGATATTAGAATTAACCGACGTAACAAATAAGGTAAAAAATAATTATTATATTAAGCATTTAAAATTATTAGAATTTGTAAATTATATTAATACTCTTATTATTGACCCTAGGAATCTTAAATTAGAAAAAATAAATAAATTAGACGAAAATATGAAAAAATACATTGAATTTAATGTAAATATAGGCGCTACTACAAATGATGAACATTTTTTTGGTACAGAACACGATCCTTTTAGTACTAAAAATGAAGCGAATGAAAATTATTCAGCAGATTTTTCTTATAATAGTGAAAATACCTTTTACGAAAAATATTTTAATGTTTTAGAAAATTTAAAAAATAAAGGTTATTATGATTTAGAATATAATGTAGGGTCTTATTATATTAAAAATATTAAAACGCTAATATACTTTATATTAATAATATTTGCTATAGGCATATTATGTATACTATTATTATATATACCTAATACTGAATTAATATATAAATATGCTGAGGAAATTATATTACCAATAGTATTACTACTTATATTTGTATTATATATAGCGATATTTATTAATTTTAATACGAATTATAATTCCAATGTTATATATGGTGTTTTAGATAGTTCTTATAAAAGAGATTTAAACGATTTAAATAATATGTTAATTCCTGTTATAAGCAAATCAAAAAGTGACGAAAAATATAATACATTAGAAAAGGGAAATTATTTAGAATTATATATTATATCAAACGTATTTATGTCATTGATATATAATAGTAATGATAATATAGGAGATTATTCAGTAACTTTAAAAGATAAAAGCAATGAAGAAATAGATAATCGCATAGATTATGGTGAAAAATTGGACCATATTAATTTTAAAAAAGATTATGAATATCTTGGAAAAATAATTTATGATAAATTATATAATAATGATGAATTAAAAACCGGTACAGATGAAAATTTATACAACTTTTTAAATAAATATTCTACTGATACTACGAATTCTTCTAATCCAAATATATATGCGACTGCATTCTTAAAATCTGTTGGAACTTCTGGAACTTCTCTGCATTTAAAAAACTACATCGACAAATTTATTATGCCACCTACAGGTGATAAATATGAGTATCAAACAGAACAGAAAAAATATACACCAAAGGATTTAAGAAAATTTTTAATTATTGTTATTAAAAATTTAATTAAATATTTTAAAAAATACGATATTAAAAAAAAGATTATAAATGATGAAGATAATGAAAATTTTTTTAAAAATAATGTAATTTTTTATAAAAAAGATAATAAGGTAATATGGAATAAATTTATATTAAAAAAATCATTTTTTGATGAATATAAGGTTGGACCATTACTTTCTGGTAAGTATAACAAAATTTTTAAGGATGATTTATTTGAAGATGAATTGATAATTGTGGATAAATATGTCGATCAATATTTAAAAATATTATCACATTATTATTTTAACTGCATAATTAAAAAAGAAACAGATGTAACTATACAAAATATAATAAGAACAGCGCTTAATGATAAAGAAAAAAAAATACAGGAAACGGGTTTACCTGGTTTAATAAAACATATTGATAATTATAGAAATAATAAATTAATTAAATTATTATTATTTATAAAACCTACAACTATATCACAAACAATAGATATAGATATGGATGATACATTTAAAATTAAACCTAAAACTATTGAAGAAGAGAATAAATTAATTAATGATGCAATAGATTTATTTAGTAATATAATAAAAGAAAATTTGAAACCTTTAAATTTAAGCAATATGTATCAGTATATGATTAAAAATAGTTTAAGAAAAAATCAAGACGATTCTACAAATTATTTAATGAATATTATAAAAACAATATATTATGAAATAAATAATGAAAAAATTCAATATCGCAATGATTATATAAGCGATGAAAGTTTGAAACCTGCAAAACTTATAATAAAACAATTAGAAACAGATAGTGAAGAAAAAATATATGAAAATGCAAGATATACAATAAGTTATGAATTATTTAATACCTATTTTTTAAATTTAATAATGATTGTATTTATTTATAATATTGCACTGCTAAAAAATAAAATTAATAATAAAATATTTTAATACATTAAATATAGACATATTATAATATAATGACTAGCGATATACCTCCAATTACGAGTGTTATTGCGCCTAATCCACCGTGTGTAAGAATTGTTTTAAATTCTTCTAATAAAAGAGGCGATTATCAAGAATGCCCTGCATATAATAAACCTACGTCAAATGAAGAAAAATTTTGTAAAAATTTAAGAGAAATATGTTTGTATATGGTTATCAATATAACATTTGGGATAATAATAATTGTTATGTGGTTTATGAATATTGACGATTATTATCAATATTTTAAAAAAATTTTTGATAAAAATAAAGTTAATTTAAATGATATTAATTATTATGTAGAAAAAACAGGGGGATTTTTTCATAATTTAAATTTAGTTCCTTTATTAATATATCTTAATATTAAAAGTGTTTTTATTAAATTATTACTATATTTTAATAAGAATGAAAAATTCAACCCTTTTATTTTAATAGCAATTACAATTATATTTATTATTTTAATTACATTTATTGCATTATCTAGTATGGGTATAAATAATATTTAAGGAGATATTATATTTTATTTATTATATGGAAAGTGAATATTTATTAAATATTAAAACAATACAAGCATCTACATTTAAACAAGTTATCGATGCTCTTAAAGAGATATTGATGGATGTTAATTTAGAAATTGATGAAACAGGTATTAAGATAGTCGCTATGGACAATACACATATAGTATTGATACATCTTAAACTCGAAGCAGAAAAATTCGAGATATACGAATGTGCTAAAAAAACATATGTTGGTATTAATATGTTAAGGTTACACGCATTAATCAAGACTATAACTAACAATGATATTTTATCAATATATATTAAAAAAGATGACCCTAATCATCTAGGTATTACAATTGAAAATAATGATAAAAATTATAAGACGAATTATAAATTATCAGTTTTAGATATTGATGTTTTAAATTTGGATATACCTCCTGTAGACTTTCATACTATTATAAATATGCCCTCAAATTATCTTCAAAAAATTATACGCGATATGAATAATCTAGCGGAATTTATTGAATTTAGGAACATTGGAGATAAATTAATATTAAGTTGTAAAGGAGATTTTTGTAATCAAGAAACTATATTAGGTGCTGAAAAATCTCAAACAATTACAATTACAAAAAATAAAACAGACGAAGAACAAGAAATAATTCAAGGTATTTTTAGTCTAAAATATTTATCAATATTTACAAAATGCACCAACTTATCTAATAATGTAGAATTATATCTTAAAAATAATTATCCTATTATTCTAAGATATACTATAGCTTCTTTAGGAGAAATAAAATTGTGTTTATCACAACAAGATATAACACAATAACATAATAAGTACAATAATAAATAATATTATTTATATATGAATATACTAGTTATAATGATGTCACAAATAATAATTTGTGTAATAAAAATTAAATTTTTTTTAATTTAGGATATAATATATATTTATAATATATATCCTGTAATTTATACAAGGTATTTCTCAAAACTGCCATAATTTCATCTATACAATTAAAATAATTATTAGAATATAATATTTCATTATCATTTATAATATAGTTAATTTGTTTTTTTATTTCAATGAAAATACTTCCTATTCTATCCATTGTATTATATAAAATATGTATAAGTTCTTTAAGTAATTATTAAATTAAAAATCTGCTTCAAGAGAAAATGCGCGTAATTTTGAATGTTCTTGCTTACCACCTACATTTGCTTTACTATATTGCGATACGCGACTTTCAAAAAAATTCGATTTGCTTTCAATTGAAATTCTATCCATAAATGGAAATGGATTATTAGAATTCCATATTTTATCATAGTTTAATTGAGCAAGTAGTCTATCTGCAACAAATTCAATATATACAGACATTAGATCAGCATTCATACCTAGCATAGAACACGGAATACTTTCAATAATAAAGTTCTTTTCTACTTCAACCGCTTCTTTTACAATTTGATGTACAATTTCTTGAGACAATCTATTATTAATTTTAGAATATAAAAGAACTGCAAATTCCACATGCATACCTTCATCTCTACTAATTAATTCATTTGAGAATGCTAGACCTGGCATTAAACTACGTTCTTTAAGCCAGAAAATACTACAAAAAGCACCGCTAAAAAAAACACCTTCTACAAGAGCAAACGCCAATAATCTTTGTGAGAATGGCGCAGATTCGTCGTTTATCCATTTAAAGCACCAATCTGCCTTCTTTTTAATACAGGGCATATAATTGATAGCATTTAGTGCTTCTTCTTTTTCATTTGCTTCTTTAAAATATGTGTCTATCAGAAGTGAGTATGTTTCCGAATGAATATTCTCTATTGCCATTTGAAAACCATAAAAGAATTTTGCTTCGAGTATTTGTACGTCATTTAAAAATCTTTCGCCTAAATTAATATTAACGATAGTATCACTTGAACTGAAAAATGCTAAAATTTGCTTAATAAAGAATTTCTCATTATTATTAAGTTTATTAAAATCGTCTATGTCTTTGGATAAATCTAATTCTTCAGGAGTCCAAAATACACTAACCGATTTTTTATACATTTCCCACATATCATAGTGTTCTATAGGAAAAATAGTCAATCTATTCGACGATGTTAATAATGGTTCATTATTTGACATACTATATACTACTATAATAATATATATTTATATAATAATATATAAATATATAATTAGAAATATAGAAATGAACGTTTCAAGATCAACAACTATGCGTAATCATCCGTATGGTGATATAGATAAAAAAAAAAGGAGAATATTATATTTTATTCGGCGATACAGAAGGAGTATGTAATGAACAAATTTGCAATAATGAAAAAAAGTATAATGAGGATGAAAATAGTGATTATTATAATAGTGTATTTAAATTATTAAAGAGTTTAGTCCAAAAATGCCGATTTAACAGCAAAATAAATATCTAAAGGTAGTAAAAAACATTAAGATGAACATAATATACAACTATCTCCATTGTTTTCTATACATCTCAATTTTTTTTTAGCAAATTCAGGATCTATAGTAAACTGCTGTGTTTTTGCTTTTGGTTTTGTTCGTAAATAATAAGAACCTGTTTTAAGTCCCTTTGAATGACCATAAAAATGCATTGATGATAATTTTTGAAAATCTGGTTCTTCGATAAATATATTTAAACTTTGTGTTTGACAAATATATCTTCCTCGGTCTGCTGACATATCGATAATAACGCGTTGTTTAATTTCCCACGAAGTTTTATATAATTCCTTCATATTTGCATCAATATTTGGTATATTTTGAATACTTCCTTCGTGCAAAATAATAGTATCGCGCATTTCCTTGTTCCACAATCCCATATCAATCAAATCTTTAATTAAATATTTATTAATAACAATAAATTCACCACTTAATGTTTTTCTTTGAAAAATATTATTAGTAATAGGTTCAAAACTTTCATTAAAACCCATAATCTGCGATGTAGATGCTGTAGGCATAGGAGATAACAATAAACTATTTCTAATTCCAAATTCTTTAATATCATTTCTTAATTTATCCCAATCATACCTATCACTTGGTTTTTCATCCCATAAATCAAATTGAAATAATCCTTCAGAAATAGGACTTCCTTCAAAAGTACTATAAGCTCCACAATATTTACTTGTCATATTTTTGATTTCAAATTCATTAACATAATTATTAATATCTTCGTCACTTTCCTTCGCTAATATTTTATTAATTATATTAAAACGTTTTCTAGATAATTCCATTGACGATTCAACGGCTGCGTGATATATAGTTTCGAATATTTCTTTATTAATATCGGATGCTTCTTTGGATTCAAACGGTTTTTTAAGTATCATAAAAACATCTGAAAGACCTTGAACACCTATTCCAATAGGTCTATTTTTTAAATTTGATACACGCCCCTTTTCAATTGGATAAAAGTTTTTATCAATTACTTTATTAAGATTTTTAGTTATTACTTTAACTACTTCATGTAGTTTTTCATAATTAAATATACCATTTTCAATATATGTTGGTAGACAAATAGATGCTAAATTGCAAACACCAGTTTCTTCAGGAGAAGAATAAATCAAAACTTCTGCGCATAAATTACTTGACTTAATAGTTCCTAAATTTTTTTGATTACTCTTTCTATTCGCAGCATCTTTATATAAAATATAAGGAACACCTTGTTCAATTTGAGATTCTAATATTTTAAACCATAAGTCTTGGGCATTAATTTGCTTATTGTATTTACCTTCACTCTCATAACTTTCGTAAAGTTTATTAAATTCATCTCCATATACGTCACTTAATCCAGGGCATTTATCAGGACACATTAGAGACCATATTTTATTATTTTTAACTCTTTCCATAAATAGGTCTGAAACCCATAGTGCCATAAACAAATCTCTGCATCTTTCTTCTTCACTTCCATGATTTTTCTTTAATTCTAAAAATGCTTCTATATCACAATGCCATGTTTCAAGATAAACAGCAATACTACCTAATCTTTTTCCTGCCTGATCAATATATCGTGCTGTATTATTAAATACCCGAAGCATAGGTATTATACCATTTGAAATTCCGTTTGTACCTCTGATATAACTTCCTTTTCCTCTTACCTGATGAATGTGTATACCAATTCCTCCTGCATATTTAGAAATTAATGCCATTTCTTTTAATGAATCATAAATTCCACATACACTATCGTCATTAACTGAACATAAAAAACAACTACTTAATTGCGGACGCCTTGTTCCAGAATTGAATAATGTAGGAGTAGCATGTGTAAAATATTTTTTGCTCAATAAATCATAAGTTTGAAGAACATCTTTAATATCATTTCCGTGTATCCCAATAGCAACGCGCATCCACATATGCTGTGGTCTTTCAATAACCTTTTTATTTACCCTAATTAAATATGCCCTTTCCAATGTCTTAAAACCGAAATAATCAAAAGAGAAGTCTCGTTGATAATCAATATATGTATTTAATTTTTCTTTATTTTTAGATACAATTTCATAAAGTTCTTCGGATACTAGAGGAGATTCTGCATTATGTATATCCTTATTATTATATAGTATTTGTACTGTTTCAGAGAAAGAAGGTGATGTATTTTTATGATGATTTGATATAATAATTCTAGATGCTAAAACATTATATTCTGGATTATCTAGAGACATACTACTACATAAGTATGCAGCTAGTTCATCTAATTCGCTTGTTTTAACACCGTCATAAATTCTAGAACAAACTTTTTGCGCTAGTTCAGAAACGTTAATATTTAAATCGTTTGATAAATTTTTAAGACGCATAAGAACTTTATCGAAACTAACATCCTCAAACTCTCCATTTCTTTTAATAACTTTCATAATTATATTATTAACTTAATTAATCTATATATATATTTTTGAGTACATAATTTAAAAATAAATAAATAATTTAAAAGTTTTGTAAAATTTAAGAAAAAATAAAATTATGTACTCAAAAATAAATAAGTAGTGCATGTGAACCTTTTGAATACATTTAGGGCGCATATGTCGGCACATATGAATTAATATAGATAATAATCTTGATAAATTATAATTACACTAATATTTCATCGAATATGCTTGGATTTCCTGATAAATAATTCCAGTTAATATTATCTCGATTTTCTTTTAATAGTTCTATTGCTGATGGATTTGCTGATAATAAATACCAATTTATTTCGCCAAGATTAGTTTTTAATAATTCTATGGCTTCCGGATTTGGATTTTTTGATAATCTACCCCAATTTATTCTATCTTGATTTGCTTTTAACAAATCCATAGCATTCGGGTTCTCTGATAATTTATTCCAATTTATTTCATCGGGATTTTCGTTTAATAAATCCATAGCTCCGGGATTTGCTGATAACATCTCCCAATTTATTTTAGTACGATTATCTTTTAATAATTCTATAGCACATGGATTTGCCGATAATGCTACCCAATCTATTTTTTCTCTATCTTCTTTTAATAATTCTATAGCTCCAGGGCTTGGATTTTCTGATAACCAATCCCAATCTATTCTTGATGGATTTGTTCTTAATAATTCTATAGCTTCTGAATTAGTATTTTCTGATAAAAATTCCCATTCTATTCTTGTCGGATTTGCTTTTAATAATTTAATAGCTTCTGGATTAGGATTTTTTGATAAATAATTCCATTTTATTTTACTCGTATTTTCTTTTAAAAAATCTATTGCATTTGGATTTTGTGATAATATCCAAATATTTAATTTATTTATTGGTATCCAATTCTTTAATTTATATTTAATTTTAAAAATTGTTTTATATTGCTCTACTATTTTATAATAAATATCATCAGGTAATGAATTAAGACTTCCCCTGTTTTTCATAGCATTCATCTTTTTCTTAATAGATTTTGGAGATGACTTGATATTCTCCTTAAAAACATTGATATATTTACAGAATTTTTTTAGTTGTTTCTCTTCACAACCTATAACTTTAGACATTAATTTAATCATAATCTTGTTCCCACACATAGCTTCATAGTCGCCAATAGTGAGCCGAAATAGTGGGTTATTAATTCTTGCTTGCATATTCGCAATTAGTTGAGTACTGGGACTTGAATTTATTCGTAAAAATTTAGATAATTCATCTCCCTTTTTCTTAGTTAATCCTTCTAATATGGTTTCTTTATTAGACATTATTCTATTAAATATTTAAGAATAAAAACAAGTAGCAGAGTGTATAATTTATTTTTTCTAAAGTTTCAATAATTATTTTGGTATCTCATAATCTAATATAATACCATTTGTGGTTTGTTTATAACCTATTATTTTAATTTCACCGCTATGTTCTTTATGATGACAATGCTTACAAATAGCAACAAGATTATGTTTAGCATTTTTATGCGATGAACCAATAAACCCATCGTCATTAGCAGTTTCTTGATATTTTATATGATGAGTTTCTGTTGCATTAGATTGTTTGCATACTTCACATATATTCACTAATTTATTTTTATTATATCTAGATTTCTTATTTTTTACTAAATCGTTATCTAAATCAGTTACCTCTTTTCTATAAATTTCTGCTTTTTTTAGAAAATCAATAGGCATATCTAATGATTTACAAACCTCTAAACCATATATATTAGAACCTTGACCATCTTGTATTTTTCTATCATATATTATTTCATTATTTTTTCCAATAATTATTCTAATATGTTTTACAAATAATTTATCTTTTTTTATATGTTCTTTGATACACGACATAGAAGTTAATTCATGCAAATGTGATGCAAATATAAAAGAAGCACCTTTATTAATTAAAGTATCTATACCCGCAGATACAATAGCAATACCAGATATAGATTCAGTACCACAACATATTTCATCACCAATTACTAAACTATACTTATTACATCTTTGCAATATATTTCTTAGTTCTGTCATTTCAACTGTAAAACTTGACATACCTTTGTATATATTATCCATACCTGAAATTCTGGTAAATATTCTTTTATAGGGATAATATAACATTTCTTCTGCTGCTACAAACATCCCTGATTGTGCCATAATAATATTTAATCCAACTGCTTTCATAAAAGAAGACTTCCCGGAAGCATTAATACCATAAAGTAATACACCTTCCTTATCTATTTTAATATCATTTCCAACATATTCTAATTCATCCTGTATTCTTTCTATTAAAGGATGTCTCATATTTTTCATATTAACAAAAGAAGAGTCTCGATGCCCATCTAATAAATCAATAATAGGTCTTTTATAACAATAATCAAACGCATTTTTTGCATTATTAGCGGCAATATCAATTCTAGTTAAATACTTAATTAAAATATCAATGTTTTCACTATTTAATTGAATAAATTTTGCAATAAACATATTATAATATTTTAATACGAGTGCTGCTATCTTATCATCATATTCACTTATATTTTTAGAATATTTTTCTATAAACTTATTTGTAATTTTATAATTAGAAGAAGATGAAGATATTTGCTTTACTTTAAATTCAGACATATAAGAATTATTATTTTTCAAAGCAACTTCGTATCTTTTTTTAGTTATTAATATAAAATATTCTCTATCTTTGTCTATATAATCTATTTTACATAGAGTACTATCATTTAAACCTATTTTATTTATTTCTTCGCAATATTTTTCAATATTTTTAAAAGTGTTTCTACTATCCCTAGTTATATTATCTATATCCTCATATATTCCTTCCTTAAATATATTTCCCATATTGTTTTTATCTACTAAGTTATATTTTGAAGAATTTTCCATATCTAGTATGTCTTCGTAAGAACCAATTATTTTTTTAATTGTAGATTTTATATCAATATTATTTGTTTGATAATCATCAAAACTTCCTATATCATTATATATTTCGAGACACGAATCAATTGATTCGTGAAAATTAATCCAATCTGATGGATAAATTTTATTTAAAAGTAATTTACGTTTAAACCTTTCTAAATCAGATATTTTTGCAAGATGTTTTCTTATTTTAACAAAATTATTATCTATTGATAATTTATCAATATCATCATATGATTTATTGATTTTCTCTATATTAATCATTGGTGCTAATAATTTTTCCTTAAAATATCTAGAACCAAATGCAGTAACACATCTATTTAATATATCTATTAATGGTTTATCGTTTTGATATATTCCTATAATATTTAATTGCACTGCTGAATTGAACTCTATTGTCATATTGTTATTGTTTTCAAATATTTCTGGAATTTGCAATTCTTTAATTATATCAGCATTGTGTTCATATGCAAATTGTAATAGACAACAGAAACCCTCTCTTGCTATTGTTAGTCTCTCCATATTTAATATCTCAATAATTGAAACAAGACCAGACTTTAGAAAAAATGCTTTTTCTAATATATGACGTTGGTTTATAATATTTTTATAAAATGAAATATATTTACAATCATCCCATTTATAATGAACTAATATATTATTAATATTTAAATTTTTCAATATTTTTTTTTTAGATTTTTCATCAATCTTATCTCCTAAAATTATTAGTTCTATAGGATTATATGCACTTATCATTCTAAATACTTCATCATTTGCCATTTCAGGATCATCCTTAGTAGAACCAATTTCATATATAAATGTTTTTCCAGTAGATAAATCAATTCCTGAAATTCCTGCAATAACATAATTGTTAATTAATTCATATATAACAACCATCATATAATTACTTTTTTTATCAGTAATATTAATATTTGAACCTGGTGATAATATTTCAGCAACAGATCTCACGACATTTTTGTTATCTTCTCCTTGTTGAATAATTACAATAGTGTAATTATTATTTAATAATAATTGAGTAAACTTATTAACAGAATGTATAGGAAATCCCGCCATAACAGGGTTATTGCGTGATATTTCTTTAATAGACTTATTTTTTTTTGTAGTTTGTATACCACATATGTCTGCTATTTTATATATATCATTATCGTTATTATTATATTCTGCTATTGTATACATTTCATAAAAAGAACCTACTTGTAAAAATACTATACATTTATCACCATATTGTTCTTTATATTTTTCCATATATTCAATATATTCGTCTATTATCATCTTATCATAATAATATATATGATATATTCTTAAATAAAAATAATATAAGAATTTACTATAATATAATAATATTATGGAGCAAGAAAAAGAAAAGGAATTTAAAGAAGTATTAAATATACTAAGCACTGTAGATTTAGAAACTATAGGATTGCCAGATACTATAAAATTAGAGTTTTATAAATATTATAAGCAAGCAACATTTGGTGATTGTAATACACAAAGACCTACATTTTTATATTTTAAAGAATGTGCAAAATGGGATGCGTGGAATAGTGTTAAAAATATGTCAAAATACGATGCTATGGATAAATACATTAATTGTTATAAGAGTTATATTTTAATGCAATAGTAAATTATTTAATTTGTTGTAATCTTGTGTATGCATATTTATACATATTTAGTAAAAATGCATAATTAATTATTTTGTTTCTTTCGCATATAATTTGATGCGAATCAGTAGAATTTTTTAATGTAGCTATTAAATCACCGCCGTTTAATAAATCACCATATTCTGGTTGTATTACTATATTGCTACCTATAGTCCCTTCGATGTTAGTAAAATTAAATATATAGATAACATAATAATATAAATATATAACATATGTTATAACACCTATTAATATTAAATTCTCAATTTTTGGTAAATTTAGCAACAGACCTAATAATATTAGTAATAAAACATAAATACTTTCTAGTATAAATATTATAACAAATGGAATAAACATTATTATATCTTCAAAGCTAATTGTTGATATTAAGATTATTAAAATTATTAAAATTATTAAAAGAATTATAGGAGTTAAATATGTATTAAATATATATTTAATTATTTCGCTAATTTTATCAGATACAACCCTTGAATAGAAAAGACTTAATATATTTTTAATTATAAATGTAAATACTATATTAAATGTAAACCATTTAAATATATAATTAAACCATAATATAAATGCGTATATACGGTTTATTGCCTGCGAAATAGGTCTTATACAAGGATCTTTTATATTTATATCTATTAAATATAAAAACATTATAAAGACAAATATTGAAATTATTATTATAAAAACTACAGGATATACAACTAAAAAACTTTTATATAAATTAAGTATATGAACATAATCTTGGAATATAAAAATAGAATTATTATCTAATTTAACTTGTACTGGTTTATAATCTTCTGATTTTGGGTTGTCAATAATACTAGCGTCAGAAATCCCTGAAGTTGTTGATGAAGGTGGTATTTTAGAAACACACGCTAATTTATCATAATTCGGTGGATCTTCGTCATTAAGAATATTAGTTATTTTTAAATCGTCTAGTATATCTTTATATATATCATATAATTCTAAACGTTCCGCATATATGCTCTTTTTACTAAAACAAACAAATATACAATACTCTAATAAATATATAACAACACCTTTAATATCACTAGGTAATTCAGGATTTGCACATATTTTTGTTATAATATCTTTAATTTTCGTGGATAAATAATAAGCATATAATAAATTTAATTTTTTTTTATCTTTATTGAAATTGTTTAAATATTTCATGTATAATTCATCTCTTTTATCAAATAAAGTATAGAACTTATTAATATCTTTTTTAATATTATTTTCAATTTTTGATTTTTCTTTTTCATTTTCTTTATATATATAATTTACATATTCAATTATTTTTTTATAAGCTATTTTAATATCATTATTTATAGAATATAGAGGATGAAATTTATCATTAAATTTATTTTGATTACTTTTTAAATCTAGTAATATTGCATTCTTTATTTTATCATATCCTGAAGTCATGTTATTAGATTTTAAAATATTATGATCATTATTTAATAATTTTTTTATAGTGTTATAATAGTTTCCTCCAATTATATCACTGTATACATAGTTATTTATTGTATTAATTTCAATACTTCCTATAATGCATATTATAGCAAAGGGATCATATGCTATAAAATTCCTATATTTACCATCTTTAAAAGTTTTTTTATCTTCACATCTATAATCACTATTAATTATAAAATTATCATTGCATTCTTTAAAACAACCTTTTGGTATACTATATGTAATATTATCTTCTGATATTTCATTATAACGTCCATCGCGATTACCTAAATAATAATATGTAGTTGTAAACCATTTATGCCATTGTTCTATATTATTATTACATTGTGAGTTTGCATCTTGAATAACATAATATTTTATATTTTTATTAAATTCTATTCTATTATCATTTATTGTATATGTATTTAAATTACTACTATTAAATAATTTATCAGTATCTATTTGATATTCATTACCTTCTTTATTTTTTATTTTTTTAACATAAATATGATTACTAGTATGAGTACATGTTTCCTTCATTTTTAGAATTCTTATGTTATTATTATAATATATTATATATTATTATAATCTTTGTTTGTTTTTATTGCATCTGTAATACTACATGTATGTGTTTCTTTATCTGTAATATCAATATCTTTTATCGTACATGTATTATTAAAATATGCATTATCATCACATTTAATTTTCCATGAAATATCATTGGGACTATTATTAATACTTAAATTTAGTCCTAATGCACTGCTATAATCAACACAATCTTTAATATCCTTTGGTTTAATTAAATGTACAACATATTTTTCCTTGTCTAAAGTAAGTTTGTTTATTATTTCTCTTAATTCTCTTAATTCTATAATTTCTTGTTCATCTTTAGTAGCAATAATATCAGATATGTATTTTGCATTAAATGTATATATATTATCATAAATATTATCTGTATTATTTTTTGTACGTTCATAATCTTCTGGTTCTCTTGCAAAATTTCTAGCATCATCGATAATTTCTGAACTGAAATTCATAAAAAATTTCAGTCTCTTCAATAATTCATAATAAATCATTCTAAAATCATTTGAAAACGAATAAAATTCTAAAGGTAATCTATTTAATGCTTCAAAAAAACTGGTATTATCATTATAAGTTGATTTATAATCGTAACTACCTCCACCTCCAATATTAGTAAAATTAGAATTATATAGTTCTTCTTCGGGAGCATACATATTATAACATATTAAAACCATTACTAAAATTAGCAATACTATAATCATAAGACCAGCAAAAGGTCTTGACCATCTTAATGTAGCTTGTTGAAAAGTACTTAAAAATGATTTTGAACAAAATTTTGCAATTAAAAAACATCCAGATAGAATATATTTTAAACCTTCAAATAGTATCTGAATAAATAATTTTAGATAAGAAAATAATAATGCAAAAAAATTGAAAATTATTTTAGGTATATCGTTAAATGTTGTCACCTGCATACTATTCCATAATACTTGTCTTTCTGAAGAATTTATGTTTGCAAATGTAATTTCTTTTTTATTAGCTTCGCTTTCTTGAAATAGTTCGTTATTATTTTTTTCTTCTTCTTCCTTATCTCTTTCAATCTTTAAACTTTTAATTAATGAATTATATTTCTCGAGTCTATTTTGTAATTTTCTTTTAATATTATTAAATATTTCATTTATTTCATAGTGTATATTTCCTGGAGTATCATTCTCTAAATTTAACTTTTTATCAGATTCTGACTTATTTTTTAATATATCTATAAATAGAAAATAGGCAAAATTTAGAATTTCTCCATCAAAATCATTAAAAAATTCATAGTCGCCAAATAATTTAGCAAAACGCAATAATAAATTATATATAAATAGAATAATATAAAGACATAAAATTATAATATATGCTATTATATAAATTATAATAGATATAATAAATCCAATTAATGATGCAAATGCCTTTAATAAATTTGATGCTCCATCGTTTACTCCTTCTTCATTGCTAAATTTAGGAGCTATAAATGTTTTTATTTTTGCATGTATATCTTCTGTTTGTTTGCTTGTATTAGAAAAAATGTCTGTCAACGACATTGTGTCAACCCCTTTGACTGCATTTACAATTTTTATAGCATCTTTAGTTTTATCGCTCATAATCTTTAATAATTATTTATATTATAATTTTTATAATTATTATTTGATTGTATAAAAATGCAAAATATATATATATATATAAATTAAATGTACTTTTATTTATTTATAATAATATTATTATTATATGCTTCTCTTTACTATTTACATAACAATGAAATTTCTATATATCAAGTAAATATTAAAAATTTCGATTTTGATTTATTATATAAAAAACAACCCATTGTTATATCAGAACAGATTACAGATATAGACACAATAGTTGGCAATTGGTTTAATTTTAATATTATATACAATATAAATAATAATTATAAATGGGAAAAAAATAAGTACAAGTATTTATTTATAGTATCTGCAGATAATTATCCATCAGAAATTTCTTTATGCAATCCAAATTCACAATTAATTAACGAAATGCCTAGTCAAGATAGTGATATTACAACTATAAAATTAGATAATAAAGGTCTCATAATACCATTTAATTGGTATTATTACATATCAGGTAATGTTAAAATGTATGGAATACACGATTATATTACAATATGTACTTCTGTAATATCTAAATGAATGTAGTTTATAAAATATAGCAGTTATAACAATTATGTCATCGGTGGGGTTCGAACCCACGAGTGCTTAAGCACATCAGATCTTAAGTCTGACCCCTTAGACCGCTCGGGCACGATGACAGAATGCCATATAGGCTATATTAAATGAAAAAATGATGAATGATTTTGTTTTATATATATATACAATCAAATCCTTATATAATTTTAAAATAATTATGGAAGAGATTTATTATTTAGTTCATTCTACAGACGACCCATGTTGTATGGGATGGAAAGAATTAAAAACAAGTATATTTAATACAACAGACCAATTTCCTGGAGTTTATTTTTCTCTAATTACAAAATATAACATAGATAGCGAAATAATATTTCCAGGAAAATATATATTGATATTTTCAAAAAATTTATTATATCAAAAAAATTATCATATAAATTTAACAGATTATAATGGTATACTTACTGAAAATAATACTTATTATCCGTGGTCTCTTAATAAATTTGTTAATATTAATAAAAATACGTGCATAAGTGGAAAACGTACTATGAATGAAATTATTTTTCACGATAATATTACTATGAAATATTGTTGTAAAATTAATATGACGATAAAAAATCTTCCTAGAATGTCAATTGAAAACGAAGAACCTCCTGATATTACAAAACTCCCATTCTTTTGTTTTCCTTTTGAAGATATATATACAGGTTGTAATCCTCAACATAGGAGTTCTAACATTTGGTATAATATAATTTCTAAAGTTGCTGATATTAATGATATTTACGAAGGTAATGATAATACAGATGAAATTGTAAACAAAATTAAAGAAAAAGCATATTATTTATATAATAATCGCGATAAACAAAATATAAATATATTATACGAGCATACGTGCAATAAAAATTGATATATAAAATATATTATAAAAATAATATGGATGATATTATAGATAGTTTCGAATATATACGTATATCAGAAAATAATGAATTAATAAATTATATATGTACATTACATATAGATGATAATTTAAAAAAATATTTATGTGAATTAATTGAGAATGATTGTCATACAGATTATTTAACAATATATAATATATGTTGTGAAAATGATATTGAATTACCTCCATTTTAATAATTATTTCTTAGCTTTCTTTTTATTCACCGTTTTAGAATCTACAATACCTAACCTGTCATTTTCATACTCTTTAAGTATGATATCTTTATGCAGACCCCATTCTTTTTCTAACTCTATTAAATCATTAAGCCACAAGTCTTCAATATTTGTATTTCTGAGATTTCTAAGTTTTTCATCTAATTCATTATATTCCTTCTCTAATATTACTTTTCTATCATATGTAAGTTGTGAAATAGGCATTTTTAATAGATAATTATAATGTTTGTGATTAATTTCAACATCAGTGTTTTCAGACAATTCGTCTTTTTCGGTTTCTTCATTTGTATCAATAATTGGAGCATATTTTAATTCTATCAATCTCAAAGTAATCTCGCTCAATTTTTTATTCATAATTTGAATATTTCCATTAATAACATCTAGAATAAATCGCATTTTATTACTTAAAATGTTTGCCTCCTTTTCAAGATTTTTCAATTGATATTTTTTTCTTTCAAAGTATTTTAAGATCCTTGTTTCAGACCATTCCTTAATTATTTCTACAGCAGTTTCGTATTTTTGAATAGCACCATCTTTATTAAACAAATGAATATTATTGATGCTAAGATTTTTACTAGATTGCAATTTAAATAATACATCAAAATTTCTTTCAATATTTTGACGAACATTTGTGTTGAAATGTAATATAAACTTTACATTTTTTGAAGTATAGTGATTTTCAATATATTTTAAATTGTTAAGATTATTTGTAATCATATTTTCTAGGAATTCCTTATAATCTTCTGTCCAGGTTCCAATTGGCAACTCTGTGATTTCAACAGTAGCATCATCAATCCATTTGTATATTCCGTGACTAATATATGAATTTTTTTCTGCTTTTACAATACTACCTTTAAATCCTAGATAATATGGTGTGATTTCATTAATTTCTAGAATGTTAATTGTATTATAAATAGTTTCAATATCTTCTAAAGAATCAATATTAATATCAGATAATTTAATAGCATTACAAATAATTTTGCAAATATTAATAATATCATCTGGATTGTATTGAGGAATATTAGTAGAATATCCTGTGCCAATACCAATACCTCCATTTACAAGAACCATTGGAATAATAGGTACATAATATTCTGGTTCAATTTGTTGTCCGTCATCATCTTGGTAATTTAATATAGCATTGTCTTCTTCTTTGAAGATCAATCTAGTTAGTTTTGATAATAGGGTGAAAATATACCTAGCGGACGATGCATCCTGACCACCTTGGCACCTGCTACCAAATTGTCCATTAGGACTTAGCAAATTAATATTATTTGTACCTACGTAAATTTGTGCCATACCAACAATCGCCAGTTGTAGTGAGTTTTCACCGTGATGATAAGCAGAAACTTCACTAACATACCCAGATAATTGTGCTACCTTTATTTCGTTTGTATATAATTTTTTCTTAAAGCACGAATAAATAATTTTACGAGTACTTTCTTTTAATCCATCGCAAATATGATTAATAGACCTCTGCAAATCCCTGTTAGAGAAATGAATTAAATCCTTATCAACAAATGATTTGTAATCAACATTAAGTTTTGAATAATCTAAAACATTATCTTTATCATAATTTTGAAGCCATAATTTTCTATCATCTGCTCTTTTCTTGTTAAATGCTAAATCAATAACTTCATCTGATTTATCATCATACATATATGTTACTTTTTTCATATTTTTAAAATACTCTTTTGCTTCTTTATCATCTGATGTTCCAAGTCCTTTGTAATATTTAATTTTCCATCCGCCATTCTTTGCATTAGCTGTTTCGCTCCATTTTTCATAGTCGGACATATTATAAAACTCAATGACTTCTTTTTTACTATTTGTTGCTTTAATAATTGGTGTCAACATCGATGTTAAGAAACCCGATATTTCATATAATTCG
>Ga0315908_10000185_pt1 | contig 50792 bp, 38 predicted proteins | sample LakEriMetagenome_12_FD_203520 | JGI IMG/M metagenome (GOLD analysis project Ga0315908, IMG submission 203520) | Freshwater fungal communities from buoy surface, Lake Erie, Ohio, United States - Buoy 4 MA124 | ecosystem: Environmental > Aquatic > Freshwater > Lake > Lake biofilm | place: USA...
CCCACCCCAGGTCTCCAGATGCGACATCATCTGACCAGCCTTCCCGGCAATCCCATTGAGCGCCATCATCTCGTTGTACGTTCCCTCTGGCCCGCCTTCGGCACTGGCCCCGTTGTCCCCCACAATATAGAAGAAGAGCGTATTCTCGAGCTCCCCAATGGCCTCCAGCTGCGCCGCCAGCCGGCCCACCTCATGGTCCGTATGCTCGGCAAACCCCGCAAAGGTCTCCATCTGCCGCTCAAAAAGCCGCCTCTGCTCCGCTGACGTGCTTTCCCATGACGGAATCTCCGCCGGACGCGGCGTCAACTGCGTGCCCGCAGGAATCACCCCCAGCTGCTTCTGCCGCGCAAAGGTCTGCTCCCGCAGCTTGTCCCAGCCACCCGCAAATTCCCCTTTGTACTTCGCTATCCATTCCTTGGGCGCATGATGCGGCGCATGCGTCGCCCCCGTCGCAAAATAAAGATAGAAGGGCTTGTCCGGCGTCAGCGACTGCTGCGCACTGACCCAGCGGACCGCCTGATCTGTCATGTCCACCGTGAAATGATAGTCGGGCGACTTCCGGTGCTCGACCCGGGTCACCCCATCATAAATGGCCGGAGCCCACTGATTGGTCTCCCCACCGATGAATCCATAGAATTTGTCGAAACCCGAACCCGTCGGCCAGCGGTCGTACGGACCGGAAACCGAGACTTCCCACGGCGGCGTCTCATGATACTTGCCAAAGGCTGCCGTGCTGAACCCATTCTGCCGCAGAATCTCCGCAAGCGGCGTGATGCTGCGCGGACGGATCCCCGTGTTCCCAGGAAAACCAGTCGCCACTTCCATGATCGCTCCCGCATTGTTGGCATGATGATTGTGCCCGGTCAGCAGAGCCACCCGCGTCGGACTGCACAGCGCCGTCGTGTGAAACCGATTGTACTTCAATCCCTGCTTCGCCATCCGCTCAAGCGTCGGCATCCGGATCGGACCGCCAAACGCGGAACTGTGACCGAATCCAATGTCGTCAATCAGCACCACCACCACATTGGGAGCACCCTCCGGTGCCTTCACCTCGAAACGCTCCGGTGCCCTCGCATCCCGCGCATCCACCGTCTCAATGACCGCAGGTTCCGGACCCACAATCGGAAGCACCGTCCGGTCCAATGCCCCGGAGAGCGACCCGGCCATCCCCGACAAGGACCCCAGCAGACTAACAACAAACCCGCTCAAGAGCGGCAGCGGCAAATGGACGGACTTTTTCATGGCGGTAGACTCTTATCTCTATTGATAGCATCGCGCCCCGGCCTCGCCCTGTCCATCCTCATCGCCGGCAATCCATATCCGTTTTGCGCAATTCCATACAGATCAGACTTGTTGAGCGGCGGCCTTTCCGGCAGCGTCCCCCACTGTGGTCACCGCCCCTCCCGCCTTTCTCGCCCGCTTCTCCGACCCCGAACAACTCATGGGAGCGATCCGCGGAGCGGACCTCGATCCCTGCCAGCTAACCAGCCGCCCGGCAGTCAGCGAAATCTCAAGGATCGCCTTCGCCGGCAGCACCCTCGACACCGCCAGCCTCGGGCCAGGCTTTGCCGTGACCGGCACCACCGCACGCGACTGCTTCACCCTCATCTATTCCCACGATTGCCCGCAGCCGGCAAAATCCTTCCACTTCAGCATGACGCACGGACCGGGCATCCTCGGCTGGTACCAGCCGGGCGGCGACATCGAAGTCATCACCCCAGCCGGTTTCGGCACCATCACCCTCACCATTCCCACCGCCACCTTCCTCACTGCCCTCGCGACCCATTTTCCAGAGGCCACCGACTCCATCCTTTCGCGGAGCGCCGCCCTCATGCCTGACCCTGCCGCGCTCCGCCAGATCAACAATCTGGTCGCCGGACTGCGCCCCCTCGCAGAAAGTCAGGGACAGGACCCCGACACCGCACGAATCCTCGCACTCGCAGAAACAGAAGTCATCGACGCCTTCGCCGTGGCCTTCCGCAGCGGATGCTCCGCACATCGTCCCGCAAGTGACAGCCGCTTGAGCCGACGCTTCCAGAAACTGCGCGCCACCCGCGACTTCATCCACGCCCACCTCGGACAACCACTCTGCACCAACGACCTCTGTGCCGCGGTCGGACTCAGCCGCCGCGGCCTCGAAACCCTCTGCCGCGACCTCCTCGACATCAGCCCCAAGACCTACCTGCTGCACCAGCGGCTCCATGGCGTCCGCCGCTGCCTCATCGCCTCGGAACCAAAACCCGGCACCATCAAACGCATCGCCCTCGAATGGGGCTTCTGGCACCTCGGCCGCTTCGCTGCCGATTACCGCACCCTCTTCGGCGAAGGCCCCACCCGGACCCTCGCCAGACGCCGGGGAACGATGCCTGACTGATGCGGCACGCCCCTCACGGCGTCCACACCCAGCGCGGATCACGGATCGTCCGGAGCGCCTCGGCCACGGAAATGGCCCGCTCCGCCCGGTGCGCAAAAACCGCCCGGTGCGCCGCCAACCGCTCGCGTTCCCATGGCTCAGGCTCATGACGCTTGCGGTGCGGAACCCTCATCCCCACCAGCATCGCCAGATAACCCTCGATTCCGAACTGATCACTGTCGGACAGGCAGAGCGCCTTTGCCAGCAGACTGGGCCCGTTCTCCTCATGGAAATCCACCACCTCCTGCGCCCCATGGAGCGCCGTCTCCCTCCGGCAATGCTCCCAGAATGGCGTGTTCAGGCGTGTGTTGAAACGGTAATGCAGCGCCAGAAAATCCCGGATCTCATCCCATCGTGCCCCCATGAAGCGGTTGTAGACATCCCGCAGCCGCGGCCCCGGCTCGCCGAGCGAATCCAGCAGCGACTCGGCCACCGTCCGGCACTGCGCACACAGAATCATGAGAGCCGTCGCCTCCAGCGGTTCCACAAATCCAGCCGCATTCCCCACCGCCACCACATTCCCAATCCACGAGCGACGATACCGCCCGGAACGGAACGGCACCACCCGCGTCGCTCCCACCCCCGGATTCTTCCGGCGGAATTCCGCCTCAGCCTCCTCATCCGATACAAACGCCGACGCATACACATAGCCCCGGTTCACATGACGCTCATGGTCAATCCGCCAGCACCAGCCATGATCCATCGTCTCCGCTGTCGTGTACGGATCAATCAGCTCACCCTCTCCTCGCTCCCGCGGCCCAATCACCGCGCGGTCGCAGAAGAGCGAATCTCCAAAACCAATGAACGGTTCCCCAAACTCCCGCCCAATGATGCGGGCATGAAACCCAGAGGCATCAATGAAGAAATCCGCCGACCGCTCGCCCCCCTTCCGCAGTTGCACCGACCGCACCTCGTCTCCCTCCCGCTGCACCGTTTCCACCAGATCATCCTCGATGATCACCCCCAGGGCCGCCGCCTGCCACTCAAGATACCCCACCAGCTTGATGTTCTCGATGTGATACGCCACCCCGCTCACCGGGATGACCGGCTGCCCGCGCTCATCCCGCACAAACGCCTTCCGACGTGCCATGAGGGCCGCCGACAGACTCATGTCGCTCAGTTCCTCCCCGCAGTAGAATCCATTGTTCCGCGGCAGATCCGTGAACCGCACCGAAAACTGCTGGTCAAAGGTATACGGAAACTCCGGGCGCTCACCCCACAGAAACCGGATCCCCAGCTTCCACGTCGGCTGCGCCCGCGCATAGAAGTCCTGTGGCGGCAGCCGCAGGAACCGATGCAGATGAACCGGAAAATACGGCGTGGTGCCCTCACCCACCCCAATGATCCCAATCTCCGGACTCCGCACGACCCGTACCTCAAGATGCGGCAGCACACGCTTCAGCGTGATCGCCGCCATCATCCCGGCCGACCCGCCCCCCAGCACCAGCACTTTTGCAATCATGTGGTTTCCAGAAAAAAGCCGACCGCTCCGGCATGCGGAACGGTCGGCTGATCATTTCAGGGCCTTGCCACGGCCAGAACCTCAGTTCCGCCGGCGACGAGCGCCCAGACCAATCAGCGCCGCAGCACCCAGCACCGCCGATCCCGGCTCCGGAACCTGCTCAATGATGATGCCCGTGATGCTGCCACGCGCATCGCCGGCGCGGGGCGCGCCTGCAATCGTCAGGGTCGCACCCGTCGTCGTTCCGCTCAGCCAGTAGTTGCCAGCCTGCGTCGCCGTCAGCAGGCTCCACTGCGAACCCGTGGACGCAAGGCTGCTCGCCATGGTCGCATGCGCCTGTGCCTGACCGCCCAGTACTGCCACGCCATTGACCGTGAAGTCCTGCGCGGTGTACAGAGTGGCCGACTGGTCACTGGCCAGCAGGCCGTAGACCCGGTATTCGGCATACGGAATGTTGGTGAGCGTCATCGAGACGCCCGCACCACCGTCATCCAGATAACCCACCGCCAGACGGGCCTGGTCATCACCCGTGCCATCGCCATTCCACCAGACGTTGCTCGAATTCCACGTGATCGCCGCCGCCGTCGGCACCCCATTGCTGTCGGCCAGACCACTCAGCGACCCGGAAGCCAGCGTGCCCGTCCGCGTCGGCAGAATGGCCGACCCCGGAGGATTGTTCGTCGTGTTGAAATTTCCCGCAGGGATCGCCGTCGGGCCAATCAGCGCCCCCGGATTGACCCAGCTCTGGTTTCCGTCGTTCTCGGAAAAATTAACGGCAATCGACGCCGCTTCGGCGGTCGCCACGGTTCCAATGGCCATGCAGGCCGCAAGATAGTCTTTTCTCATGGAGTGTTTTCGGGTGTATTCACCATCCGATGCCCTGACGGAATCGCGGTGTCAAGGGTGAGACCTTCCGCAATTCGCCACGACGGAATCTCCGGACCGATTCATGCCGTGCCCCGGTGCGCCCGCAGAAAGGCCTTCACGGATCCGGCGTCGGGACCCACCGGCCATCGCTGCAAAGGCTTGTCCTTCAATGCTTCAAGGAAAGGATGGCGCGGCTCCACGCCGGTGGCGGCGGCCACGGTTTCGGGAAATTTGGCCGGACTGGCCGTCGCCAGCACCACACTGACCCTCCCGTCTGCCAGTTCCCCGAATCCACAGGCCGTGTGCGGATCGACAGTATACCCCCATCGTTCCTGCACCATCCGGATCGCCGGAACAATCTCCGCATCGCTCATGCGCGAGGCCCGGATCGTGCCGGCAGGCACCCCCCCGGCTTCATGACGCCCGGAACGGGCCACCGTCTCCATGACCGCCCCCGTCCGCACCGCATCTCCCCCGTAAAGGTAATACAGATAGCGCTCGAAATTCGAAGCGGCCTGGATGTCCATGCTCGGGGCACAACTCGGCTCAACGCCACGCTGTTCATACACCCCGGCCGTGAAGAACCGCCACAGAATGTCGTTCTGATTGGTCGCCACCCGGAAACCACCCACCGGCAGCCCCATCTTCTGCAGCAGCCATCCCGCCAGCACATTCCCGAAATTCCCCGTCGGCACCACGAATTCCGCGCCGGCCCGCACGTCCGCAGGCAGCCGCCGCCACGCATGCAGGTAGTACACACACTGCGCCAGCACCCTCGCGATGTTGATCGAATTGACCGCCACAAGATTCACCTCCTCCGCAAAGGCATGGTCCCGGAACACTTCCTTCACCACCCGCTGCGCATCATCAAAAGTCCCCGGCACAGGCATCGCAAAGACATTCGCCGCCCCGGTGCACGCCATCTGACGTTCCTGCAGCGGAGCCACCCGGCCGTCCGGATAAAGTATGAAAATGGAGATGCCCTCGCGGCCCAGACAACCATGGATCGCCGCCGAACCCGTGTCTCCGGACGTCGCCCCCAGCACCGTCAGCCGCTTGCCGCTGGCGGCCACCAGCCGCTTGTAGAGCAAACCCAGCAGCTGCAGCGCAAAATCCTTGAACGCGAGCGTCGGTCCATGAAACAGCTCCAGCACGAAGGTCTGCCCGTCCAGCCGCACAAGGGGAGCCACATCCGGATCCGCAAACCCGCCGTATGCCTCCGCCGTCAGACCCCTCCATTCCTCCCGCGCCAGTTCCGGCCCGAACAACGCGAGAAATTCCGCCGCCAGCTCCGCATACGGCAGTTCCTCCCAATCGGTCAGCCGCGCCCGGATGTCAGGCAGCTCCACCGGCACCAACAAGCCGCCATCCGGAGCCAGCCCGGCCTCCACAGCCTCCAGAAAACTGTGCGGGCGCACTCCGCCCCGCGTCGATACATACTGCATGCCCTCCCCTTCCCTCATGCCTCCTCCGCTTCAACAGACAAACCAGCCACCGCCCGGCAAGCCTCACAGACTGCGGAACTTCAGAATGCCATTCCCAATGGCCTCCGCCAGCCGCTGACGGTACCGTGGATCAAGAATGCGCGACCGCTCGGTCGCCGTCGAAATAAAGCCGCCTTCAATGAGCGCAGCAGGCACCGTCGCCGTCCGGATCACCTTGAACCGCGCAAACTTCACTCCCCGGTTCGTCGTCTTGAGCGCCGCCGCAATACTCGTCTGAATCGCACTCGCCAGCTTCGACCCCTCCCCGCTGAAATAAAAAGTCTCCGTCCCATTCGGCCCGCCATAGCTCGCCCAGTTGAAGTGAACACTCACAAAAATGCTCCCGCGGATCCGGTTGGCCACCGCCGACCGCTGCTCCAGCGGCAGAAAGATATCGCGCGACCGCGTCAGTTCAGACTTCACCCCCTTCTTCGCCAGATACTCCTTCAGCCGGTACGACACATCGAGCGCCAGATGCTTCTCGTAAATGTGGCCAATCTTCGCCCCATTATCATAGCCCCCATGGCCAGGGTCGATGACAACCCGGCTGAACCGGCCCGCATGAACCACGCTTCCTCCCACCCACAGCAGAAAGAGCACCAGCCACCGGCCCATGCACAGAGATCCCGCAGACATGCCGCTTTTCATCCGCTTCAATCAAGAGGCACTCCCTCAGGACGGTCACCCGTCCCGCGGAACTTGTCGCGCTTGGGAGATTCCGCCTCGTACGGCTTCGCCCCCACCACCGATACCTTCCCGGAATCGGACAATTCCAGCTTCGGCGACCCCCGCTTCACCTGGTAGAAATCCTGCCTGAGAATCTTCCCGTCCGCATTCACCTCCTGATACACCCAGATCCCCGGACTGCCCAGCGAAAGCACATGCAGATCCCGGTCGCCATCGATCTGAATCTGCACCTCGCGGTCGGGAATCAGCGTGTTGAGCGGCATCGTCAGCAGGAACGCCCCAGTCGATTCATCCACAATGCGCGCATACAGATACGACTTGGTGGTGTCATGGAAATTGAACAGCTGATACCGACGGTACTTGCCCGCCATGCGATGGTCACTCGGCAAAGCAATCGACTTCTCCCAGCGCGGCTTCTGCGCCTGCTGAATCGTGAAACGCAGCGGCCGCGAATTCACCCAGCGCTGCAGGTCGGAATGATAGACACTCGCCTTCACCACATACCCTCCCGACCCCGTCAGATGAAAATACCGCGGCAGATTGAAGCGCCGCTGCAGAGACTGCCCAGCCCGGAACATCATCGGCTCGGCCGCCGGAGACGCCATCGCCGTGACTGGTTCCCCACGCTCGCTCATCACCACGAAGTTGATCCATGACGCCCCACCCGCGGCCCCCAGCACCACATCGCGGCCCGCCGTATTCGTGATCGTCACACTGACATAAAGGGGCTCATACGAAATGTAATTCGTACGCTCCGCACTGATCGCCACGCTGAACTGGGCCGCCGCCCGCCCGGCCAGCAGCAGCAGTACGCAGGCCAGCAGCAGTCGCCGGGCTTGAAGAATTCCGTAAGTGGTCATGTGTGTTCAGGGATTACTCTCCGGTGGCTCAGAGGATGCGGTTCGGAAACCGAGAAATGGCTGGGAATATTCCGCCGACTCCGCCAGCCACCGCGTGTGCACCGGCACCGTCCGGGTCTGCCGGAAATCCCCGCCCAGAAACACCGGAACCCGCTCGTCAGGCAACTCCGGATGCGGCTCCCAGTCCTCTACCCACTCGGCCACATTGCCCGCCAGCCCCGCCACCCCATCCGGACTGACATCCCCGTCCATGCGGTCAACTTCCCTCCAGTACGATTCTTCCTGAGCATTCCCGGCACCACCGGCCAGGGCGGCCACTCCCGGCAGCATCCGGCGGGGATCGGCCTCGTTCCCCCATGGATAACGGCGGCCATCCGTGCTGCGCGCCGCCCTCTCCCACTCCGCCGCCGTGGGCAGCCGCCGCCCCATCCACCGGGCACACGCCCACGCATCCCACCAATCGACCCCGAACACCGGAGAGTTCATCGTAAGACGGCCGCCCCGCCAACTCCGCCCGCCCTGCGCCGCGGCAACGATCTCAGGCCATCCAGCGGGCTCATGCCCTGCCTTCCCGGCCGGCTGCTCCGGATGATCAAAGCGCCCGGGATCGCCCTCATCCAGCGCCTCCAGAAAGGCCGCATAGACACTCAAGGCCACCTCATGGCGGTCAATCCAGTACTCCGGGAGCACCGCCTCCACCCCTTCGCCCCGCAGATACTTTCCACCCGGAATCCGCACCATCCCGGCCTGCGGCCGCACTTCAGGGACCAGCTCAGGCCGACGCGACTGAAAATGGACAACCGCAGCCACCAGCCCGGCCAGCCCCAGCAAGCCACACGGCACCAGCCAGACCGGACGGGTCCGGGCCACCGCAGCCGCGTGCCTTCCCTCTGCCGGTTCAAGGCGCATCCTCCGCAGCTGAGCAGCCAACTGCACCCACGAAGCCGCCTCGGGCACCCCGGCCATCTTCACCTTCCGCAGGAGCGCCAGCAAAGCCGACGCACCCCCAGCCGCCGGATCGGTCAGCGGCAGCATGGCCGACGCCAATGCCCGGATCTCGCCAGCCTCATCGGGAGCCTGCGGCACGGCCGCGACCGCCAGATTCGCCACACGCACCGTGCCATCCCCGCTCAGATACACGTGCCCCGGCTGGAAAACGTCCCGCGCGATGCCATGCGACTTCAGCCAGCCCAGCGCCTCCGCCACCGCCGTGAAAACCGACGCCACTTCCCAGGCCGACCGGACTTCCCCGGCCGCCGTCATTTCCCCGGGTGTGCGGCCACGCATGAGTTCCCGGGTATAGAAGACGGTACCGCCGGAATCCTGCACTTCGTAGACTGCTGCAATGAGTGGATTCGTCACCGCCGCCCTCGCCCGCACCATGGCCCGGAATGCCGCCACGGACTCCGCATCCCCCGCAAACTCCGGCTTCAGCCGCTCCAGCACAACCTCGCGGTTCACACTCCGCTGCACGGCACGGAAGGTATCCGTCCACGGCAGCGTCCGCCGCTTCTCCATCACCAGATAATCACCCAGTTCCTCCAGCCCGCCCCCCATTCTCGCCGCCTCGGCCTGCTCCAGCCACGCCTTCACTTCCTCCACAGCCGCCCCGCCGGCCTCGACCGCCTGCATCCCAGGAAACTCCCGCCGCAGCCGGTCGCGCATCTCCCGCCCGCCCTGACCACCGAACCCCGCGGAAAACACCAGCACGTCCAGATCGTCCAGTTCCTCCGCCAACCGCTCAAGAGCCTCCGGATTACCAGCCGGAAGCACCCGGTGCCGCCCGCCTTCCGCCAGCGCCGCAGCCAGCCGCCCGCAGGCCGCCGGTTCGTCCATGGCAATCACCACAATCATGATTCAGCGCGGAACCAGCGGTCCACGGACAGGCGGCGGAAACAGCAGGTTCTCCGGCAGTGCCTCCGGCTGCGGCAGGACTGCCCCGCGCGGCAAGGGCCCGCTCTCCAGCACGGGATCGGACGGCACCACCTCGGGCAGCGGCAGCTCCCGCGCAATCTGCAGCAACTCCGGCGTCGTCGCCGTCGCATCCTGCAGCCGGTCTTCGTAAATCACCTCCAGCGTGCATCCATAGTACCGGCAGCGGCCAATCCGCTGGATCTCATCCGGCGCCATCGGAGCCAGACGGTACTCAAACCCGAAAATCTCGGTCCCGTCCTTCCAGTCAACCGGTTCACTGAGACAACTGAGCACCGCTTCCTCCGCCAGCGACCGCGCAATGCGGCGACCGTTCACGGTATCAAAGAAATGAATCGCAAGGGTCATCCGTTCCATGTTCACCGGATCACCGGTCTTCTTCTCCAGCACCGCGGAAAACCGCAGCCGCTCTCCTCCCCCGGGCTCGTCAATCCGCTCCTCGTCAAGACTCCGGATCACAAACTTCTCTTCCCTCTCTTCTTCCGGCTCCTGGGGAGCGGGCACTCCGTCACGCAGCCTGTCCCGCGCGATCGTGTAGAGATCCCCCGCTTCCGCTCCCAGACCGCGCAACTGCTCCCACACGGGCTGCGATTTCCGCAGCAACCCCATCGTGTCGAGCGTCAGCGCAAGATGATAGAGAATGCGCGGATGCTCAGGCAGCACCGCGGACGCCGCCCGCAGATGCTGCAGCGCTCCCTGCATGTCGCCAGTCGACCGCAGATTGATCCCCGCATCGAGATGAGCAAGGACGCTCTCATCGGTGATCGGAGTGTCCAGCGGAGCCGCTGGCTTCTCGGGAACCACCGGAGCCTCCGGCGGCACTTCGCGACCCGCGGCCAGCGCTTCCAGCAAGGCTTTCTCCCGCGCCTCCAGCAGCATTACCTGATCGTCGGCAGATCCTGCCGGATCATCCACGCCCGCTCCGCCGGCCGCCGCCTGCGCCTTCCCCATCTCAAAAGGATCAACCTCCCGGATTCCCTCCGGTTCGGTTCCCGGCTGCGCCACCGACGCCACCGCGGGAGCCACCACCACCCCCTCCCCGGCCAGCCCTTCCGCTTTCCCGGCTTCCTTCCCGCCGGAAGCTTCGCCCGCCGCAGGAAGCGCCACCTCAGCCAAAGACGGAGCCACCCGGTTTCCCCGCAGCGAAACGGCCCACGCTCCCGCCTGCGCCATCGCCACAAGGCCAAGAAATCCCCAGACGATCCGCAGGGTGCGGACGCTTCCGGATGGAGGCACAGGCGATTCAGGGCTCATGACGGGCGAGATCCAGCAGATTAGGGATTTCCCCGATGCGTGTCAATGTCCGCATCCCGAATCTTCCCCGGACAGGAAAAAGACCCGCGCCACGTACTGCCTAGCCGCCACCCGGTTCCCGGCTCCGGTCCCATTCCACCTCCTTTCCCATGCTCCGCACCGCCCTCTTCCTTGCCGCGCTGCCCGCCCTCGTCACCGCCGCAGGTCTTTCCCCGGACCAGTCGGCTTTCTTCGAGTCCCGCATCCGGCCGGTCCTCGCTTCGTCCTGCTACGATTGCCACGGCCCGGAAAAACAGAAAGGCGGCCTCCGCGTCGACTGGCGCGACGCCCTCCTCAAGGGCGGGGACAGCGGCCCGGCCATCGTCCCGGGCAACCCGGACGACAGCCTCCTCATCAAGGCAATCTCAGGCCAGCACCCCGAACTCCGCATGCCGAAAAATGCGGACCCGCTGCCCGCCCTCGCCATCGAGAACCTGCGCTCATGGATCCGCGACGGCGCCCCGGACCCACGCACCCAGCCGTCCACCAACTCCGGTAGCGACTGGTCGGCAGCCTTTGCCCTCCGCCGCCAATGGTGGTGCTGGCAACCCCTGCAGAATCCATCGCCACCGGAATCCAGCGGATCCCTCCACCCCATCGACCGTTTCCTGCGGAAACCAATGCAGGACGCTGACCTCTCCCCGGCCCCCACCGCCGACCCCGGCTCCCTCATCCGCCGCGCCTCGTTCGTGCTCACCGGCCTCCCTCCGTCCCCCGCAGAAACGGAATCCTTCCTCACCGCATGGAAAGACGAACCCAGCCGCCCCGCCACATGGGCCGCTCTCATCGACCGACTCCTCCAGTCCCCCGCATTCGGCGAACGCTGGGCCCGCCACTGGATGGACTGGACCCGCTACGCCGACAGCCACGGCAGCGAAGGCGACCCCGCCGTGCCATACGCATGGCAGTACCGCGATTACCTCATCCGCGCCCTCAACGACGACATTCCCTACTTCCAGCTCGTCCGCGAACACCTCGCCGGCGACCTCATGCCGCCACGTCCCGGCCGCAACCCTGCCATCAACGAAGCCGCCATCGGACCCGCCCACCTCCGCATGGTGTTCCACGGCTTCACACCCACCGACGCCCTCGACGAATTCGTCACCTTCACAGACAACCAGGTCGATGTCGTCTCGAAGGCCTTCCTCGGCCTCACCGTAAGCTGCGCCCGCTGCCACCACCACAAATTCGACGCCATCAGCCAGGAGGATTACTACGCCATGTTCGGCGTCTTCGCCAATTCCCGCCCCGGCATCATCGACGCATCCACAAACACAGCACAGCCATCCCTCGCCGCAGAACTCCACCAGCAGAAGGCTGCCATTCTTTCCTCAGTGCTGGAAGGCTGGTCATCCCTCGCAGACCCCGCCGCCGCCCTCGCCAACTGGGAACCAGCCGACGATAACCAGCGCAAAGCCGCCGCCGCCGACGGTCTCGGACCGCTCGGCCCATGGCTCCAGCTCCGCGACCTCCCGCCGGACGCCATGGCCACCGCGTGGTCCGACCTCCAGAAACGCCAACGCGAAGCCATCGACCGCCAGCAGGCCCACCAATCCGCCCCCGCTCGCTTCCGCTGGACTCCCGGCGGCCACACGCAGGACAAGGTCTTCACCCACGGCCCGGGCCTGACCACCCACTCCCGCGAAACCCTCTTCGCCATCACCGACCCACCGCAGAATCCCCCCATCCAGCTCCGGCCGGATGGCCGCTTCTCGGATTCCCTCTCGCGCCGCCACCGCGGCATCTTCCAGTCGGCCCGCTTCAAAAGTGAAGGAGGCCGGCTCTGGGTCCGGGCCTGCGGCCGCAACGCTTCCCTCCGCTTCGTCGTCCACCACTACCCCCGCGCCGGTCTCATCTACCCGAAAACCGGCCTCGATCACGACGAACCCCGCTGGATCTCCTTCGACATGGATTACTGGAAAGGAGAAACCGTCTACGTCGAAGCCGTCACCAACCCGGACCAGCCCGCCGAAACCGCAGGCGGCGAACGCGCATGGTTCGGCATCTCGGAAATCCTGTACCCGCAGGATGCAGCGACCACACCCCCGGCAGCGCCAGACATGCTGACCCTCCTGCTCAAGGGGCCAGCCCCACGCTCGCGCGGCGAACTGCTCGACCGCTACCGCGACGCCCTGCGCATCCTCTTCGCCCAACTCAGCCGTCAGCCCGCCTCCCCGGAAGCCGCCGCCTTCCTGAATTTCGCCTGCCGCTCCGGACTGCTGCCCCTGCCCGCAGACGCCCTCGCTGCCACCACCCGGAAAATCGCCGCCCTCCGGGAAACGGAAAACTCCATCCCGGAACCCGTGCGCGTCCCCGGTGTGCTCGAAGCCGACGCAGCCGACTGGACCCTCTACACCCGCGGCGACATCCGCAAACCATCCCAGCCCGTCCCCCGCGCCTTCCTCTCAGCCCTCGACCCATCCCCATGGAACCCAAAGGACAGCGGACGCCGCGAACTCGCCGACAGCATCGCCTCCAAAGGCCGCCCCCTCGCCCTCCGCGTCATCGCCAACCGCCTCTGGCACCATTGCTTCGGCCGCGGCATCGTTCCCACCACCGACAACTTCGGCAAACTCGGCGAACTCCCCTCCCACCCGGAATTGCTCGACTGGCTCGCCGGTGAACTCGACCGGAACAGCGGCTCCCTCAAAGCCACCCTCCGCACCATCGTCACCAGCCACGCCTTCATGGCCTCCAGCGCTCCGTCTGCCGAAGCCTCCGAACGCGACCCCCAGGACCGGCTCCTCTCCCACTGGCCCCTGCGTCGCCTCGAAGCCGAAGCCATCCGCGACAGCATGCTGACCATGACCGGCCGACTCACCACCGGCGGTGGCCCGGGACAAGACGGATCCTCCCCCGTCCGCAGTGTCTACGTCAGGGTCATCCGCAACGCCCTCGACCCCTTCCTCACCGCCTTCGACGCCCCCGTGCCCAGCAGCACACGCGGCAACCGCGACAGCACCAGCGTCCCCGCCCAGGCCCTCACCCTCATGAATTCAGAGCAGGTCCAGTCATGGGCCGCCGACTGGGCCAACCGCATCGCCGCAGCCCACAAGGATCCCCCCAGCCAGATCCGCCAGCTCTTCCTCGAGGCCTTCCAGCGCGAACCCTCCCCGCAGGAAGCCGCCGAATCCCTCGCATGGCTGGCTTCCTCGGAAACCGCCATCCTCTCAGCCGATTCCGGCAAATCCCGCCTCACCGCACAACTCGCAGAAACGGAAGCCGCCCGCGCCCGCCTCATCAACCCGGTCATCGCACGCCTCCGCAGGACCAAACCCACCCCGGAATCCAGCAACGCACCCAAACCGCTCGCCGAATGGGACTTCACCACGGATGCCCCACCCGCCATCCCCCTGAAACTCCACGGAGGAGCCACCCTGCGCGACGGCTCCCTCCACCTCAATGGATCCGATGCCTTCGCCTCCACGGGCCCACTCCCGTTCGCACTGCGCGCCCGCACCCTCGAAGCATGGCTCAGCCTCGCCACCACCAATCAGTCCGGCGGCGGCGTGTTCACGATCCAGGACCTCGGCGGCGATACCTTCGACGCCATCGTCTTCGCTGAACGCGACCCCGCCCAGTGGATCGCAGGCAGCAATGTCTTCGCCCGCACCCAGCCAGTCGGTGGCCCCCCGGAAACGGAAACCAACCCCGTCCACATCGCCATCACATGGGCCGACGACGGCACCATCCGCATCTTCCGCAATGGCCAGCCCTATGGCCAGCCCTACCGCTCCAGTGGACCGGTCACCTTCGCCGCCGGTCAATCCATGATCCAGTTCGGCTGCCGCCACGGTTCCCCCTCAGCCGACCGCCTCCTCAAAGGCAGCATCCACCGCGCCCGACTCCACAGCCGCGCCCTCACCGAAACGGAAATCGCGGCCTCTGCCTCCCTCGATGGCTCCATCGTCACCCCGCAGGCCATCCAGAACCTCCTCTCCGCGGAAGAACAGCAGCAGCTCGCGAAGATCGACGCCGCCACGGAACAACTCCGCCGCGCCATCGCCACAGCCCAGCCCTCCGCCATCACTTCCCCACTCCAGAGCCTCACCCTCGCCATCCTCAATACACGCGAATTCATCTCGCTGCGCTGATCCGACCCTGACATTTCCGCCATTGCAGCAGACCCCGGCTGAGGATTTCGTCCTGATCAGATCCCCACGCCCATGAATCCCTCCCGCCGCCCATTCCTCGTCGGTCTCGCCGCCGCCTGCTACCCCAGCCTCAGCAAGGCAAAGGATACCCCCAAATCCCACTCCGCAGTCATCGTCGTCGATATCCAGGGCGACTTCACCGAAGCACACAAAGGATCCCTCGCAGTCGCCGGAACCGACGCCGCCTACCTCAAGGCCGTCGCCGACGCCACCGCCCAGCTCAAGGCCGCCGGATACCTCATCTACGCCACCCAGGACTGGCACCCAGCAGACCACATCTCGTTCTTCTCCAATCACAAGGACCACAAACCCTTCGACGTCATCCAGCTCCGCGGACGCGATCAGGTCCTCTGGCCTGCCCACTGCATCCAGAAATCCAAAGGCGCGGAAATTCTCCTCGATGCCAGCCTCTTCACCGGCATCGTCCAGAAAGGCAAGGACCAGCGCTACGACAGCTACTCAGGCTTCAAGGACGACGGCGGAGCCAAAACGGAAATGGAAGCGACCCTCCGCAAGGCAGGCGTCACCGATGTCATCGTCTACGGCGTCGCCACCGACTTCTGCGTCCGCGCCACCGCCCTCGATGCCGCCGCCGCAGGATTCAATGTCACCATGGTCGAATCACTCTCCCGCGGCGTCGCCCCCGAATCCATCAGAAAGGCCATCGCCGACCTCAAGGCAGCCGGTGTCACCATCACCGATTCCCTTCCCGCAGCCGCCCTCCAGCCAAAGCGCTGAAGTTCTCCGGGACTGCCGGGGACTTCCGGGGAATTCCACCGCAGCCCCCAGACCACCACCGCAGCCCCCAGACCATCCCAGTTTCCCTCAGGGTTTCGCTGGAACAGGCTCAGGCACCGCAGGAATCGCCGCCGCCTCCGGCGACTTCTTCATGAGCGCGTTATAGATCACCCTGATGCGGTCCGGCCCAATGCTGACCTCCCCGCGGAAGGGATAATCCAGGGCCGCCACCAGAAAGATCAGCGACCCAACCACCAGCGACAGCAGCCCCCCGATCACAAGGTGAATGTCGAACCTCACCCGGAAAAACATGATGATCAAAGTGTTGATGCAGGCTCCCACCATCACGACCCACCACATCACCCCGGGAATCCCGCTGTTCGTATTCTGAATGCGCTTGCTGCGGAATTCCACCATGTGATTGAACGCCCGCATGGTCTCCGCATGCAGAATCTGCTCGCTGACGTCAGCCGGCTTGAACTGACATAATTCCCTCTGAAACTGCGTCGCCAACTGCACGCCCTTGGTATCCATCTTACCCTTCCGCTGCGCCGGCCATTCCCCATCGATGATGTTCTCGGAATAAGTCCTCAGCTTATCCTGAAGACTCGTGCGCGTCGGCTCCGGATAGTTGTCCACATCCCGCCACAATCCCGCCAAAGCCGCCGCCTCGCTCGAGACAATTCCTTCGAGTTCAGACGAATTCTCGTAACTGGAAACCGCCAGCAACCCCAGCAGCAGTCCATAGAAAACCCCAAACGCCCCGAGCGCATACCCCACAATGTCATTGATCCCCTCCTGCCGCTTCACCCAGAACTTCAGGATCGGACTGATGAAAATGATCCCCGCCCACGTTATGCCCACAAACAACGCCGCAAACAGCAGGGCCAGCGTCGGAGTCGGAAGGTCGTAAATCCAGAAGAACATGGGAATCAGTCAGGGTTGGTTGACGGCGGCCAGCCTGAGTCAGGCTAGCCACCCCCGCAAGGACGGTTTTCGTCAGGAGATGTCACCAAAGGACCCAAGGGACCCAAAGGCCCCACGGAATCACCGGCTGCAACCCCGCATCACACAAACTTCGTGATCCCCGGCCGCGGCATCGGGTTCGGCGTAAATGCCGAATCCCACTTCAGATCGTCCGGAGCCAGATCCTCCTCGGACTTCATGAGCATGTCCCACGTAATCCGCCGGCCCGTATAGGCCGCCATCCGACCCATGATCGCAAGGGCCGTGCTGTGACACATCCAGTCGCCCTCGTACAGCGGCTTGCCCTCGCGGATCGACTGGAACAATTCCATGTGCTCGTAGACATACATGTTCACCGGAGCCTCACCCCGGTCCCGCCACGCCTTGTCTCCCGTGATGCGCAACCCGCCCTTGATGGTCGCATTCCCCTTCGTCCCGAGAATGTAGTCCGCATTCTCGTTCTCGCAGTTCGGAATCTGCCGGTTGGCCACGGTGGCAAGCGCTCCACCCGGATACTCGTAAATCACCGAGAAGTGATCGAAGATGTTGTAGCCCTCGGCTCCTTCAAACGGAACCTGACGCCCCCCGTTGCCATGACAGGCAATCGGATCCTTGTCCAGAAAAGCCCAGCCGACCTTGTCGACACTGTGCACAGCCTGCTCCACAAGGCTGTCGCCCCCGAGCCACGAGAAGTTGTACCAGTTGCGCACCTGCCACTCCACATCGCTCCACTCGGGCTTGCGGTCCTCCCTCCGCGCCATCGGCTTCACCGGTCCCGTATAATACGTCGCATAATAATGCGCAATATCCCCGATATCGCCACCGTGCACACGCTTGAAGAACTCACGGCGCGACGTGTCCTTCCGCCAGCAGAATCCGGAAACCACCGCCAGACCCTTCTCCTTCGCCTTCTGCGCCGCCGCCATCACCTTCTTCACCCCGGCCATGTCCACGGCCACCGGTTTCTCGCAGAACACATGCTTGCCCGCATTCACCGCCGCCTCGAAATGCAGCGGCCGGAACCCCGGAGGCGTCGCCAGCAGCACCACATCCACCCCGCTCTCCAGCACCTTCTGATAGGCATCCATCCCCGTGAACTTCCGCGCCTCATCCACATTGACCCGGTCCTTGAACTGATTGCGCAGCGCATTGAGGCTCCCCTCGATGCTCGACGGAAACACATCCCCCACCGCCCACAGCTCGGCATTGCTGTCCGATGTCATGGCATCCCCAGCCGCACCACTGCCCCGCCCACCACAGCCCACCAGGCCAATCTTCAGCCGCCGGCTGTCAGGATTGCCCAGCACTATGCCCGGGGCCGCAAGACCACCCACCGCTCCAGCGGCCGCAGCAGATTTCAGAAAGGATCGACGGTTCGGAATGATGATCTGATTCATGGGAAATGATGGTCGGTAAAATGATGCAATCCCTCACCTAAACGATGGCCAGCCCGGAATTCTCACGGTGATTTCAAGGCTGTTCCGATACTTTTTCGGAACCCACCGCGGGCCCACCAGCCGGATCTGCCGCGGGCACCTCCGCCGCCGGACGACCCACCCGAGCCGCCAGCACGCGGTTCTTCTGGCCAAGATATTCCATTCTGCCAGTGACCGGATCCAGCCGCATCCTCAGCACCACAGAAGCCTCGCCCCCTATGAAATAAACAATCTGATGAGTCGCTGCTCCAGTCCCGGGAGGCGGATCACCCATCACAATCCTCACCTCCGGAAACCTCGGCCCCGCTTTGCGCTTCGCCTCCATCAGCACCATCGGGAGCGAGGTCACTTCCTCCTCCGCAATGCCAGCGGCCGGCATCAGCCCGGCGGTCCCATTCTCCCATACCTCCGCCCCAATCATCGCCAGCAGTTCCTGCACCCCCATCTCCTGCCTCCCCGCTGTGCTGACACCACGGAAATACAGATACAGAAACCCTCCGAACATCCCCGCCACCAGCACCAGCCCCAGCAGGGCACGCGCCACCCTCGCCAGAGGAGAAGGCTCCCTGCGGTCCTGCTGCCATGGCTGACGGCGCTCCACCCCCGACATTGCAGGCCCACCCGGAGGCAGACTGCCCGGCCCGCGGCCAGGCATGCCCACTTCCGCCGGAGCCTCGGGCTTCGGCAGATTCCGGTTCCTCGACTGAGGCAGCGGCGTCTTCATGACCCCAGAACCTTCAGTCATCCTGACACAACAGCCAACCGGAAATCAGCACCCGCCGCCATCACTGCCAGCTCTTGATCCACTGACGCTGCCCCTCAGGGGAATCATCACGGTTCTCCAGCGCCCCGTAGGACCACAGCTCAAAATCACTGCCGCTGTGCATGTCCCCCGCATTCGTGAGCCTCCCATTCCGGTCGCGGATCGCCACCAGGTACTGAAATGGATGACCAAAACCGTCAACCACCACAAACCGCCCGTCCTCCAGCGCATCCACCATCTCCGTCTTCTTCTTCTGCTGCACCTGGTCCTTTGTCGGTGCCACACAGGTATCCAGCAGAATCTTCCCCGTATTCTCCGCCCCACCCGGAATGCCCACACTCTGCACACCCTTGCCACCCTGGAGCGCATCGTCCCCATCCCCGGACAGCAGCTGGTACAAGGACACCGCCCCGCCCGCCGGCCACTGCTTGCCCCGCAGCGATCCCGAACTCATCGGATCCTGCGGCACAGGATAGTTCCCGTTCTCATCCCGGTACTGCTGGATGATCGACGAAATCGCCGCCATCCGGTTCTGCGTCTGCTTCTCCTTGCTCTTGCGGATCGCATACTGAAACCCCGCAAACCCCATCGCCCCAAGCAAGGCCATGATCGCAATCACGGTCATGACCTCAATGAGCGTAAAGCCCGCACGTCGATTGGTGGCAGCAGTTGTTTTCATCAGTTTTCGGAATGGGATCGGATAGGACTCCGCGGCGCAATCCGCCGACTCAGCCCTGGAACTTCGTAATGACCGTAATGAGCGGCTGGAAGAGCGCCAGCACGATGACCGCAACAATCACAGCCAGCACCACAATCATGATCGGCTCAAGCAGCGAAGTCAGCGCGCTCACCGAGTTGTCGACCTCGTCATCGTACACATCCGCAATCTTCAGAAGCATCTCCGGCAGCTGCCCGGTCTCCTCACCCACTTCCACCATCGAAATAACCATCGCCGGGAAGATCTTGCTCGAATCCAGCGGAGCCACCATCGATTCCCCTTCCTTGACCGCATCATGCACCTTCATGATGGCTTCCGCCACCACCGTGTTGCCCGCCGTGTCCCGCGTGATGTTGAGCGCCTGCAGAATCGGCACCCCGGACGTCACCAGCGTTCCCAGCGTACGCGAAAACCGCGCGATCGAACTCTTCAGCAGCACCGGGCCAAACAGCGGCAGCTTGAGCACCAGACGGTCAAGCGTGCGCCGTCCGTTCTTCGTGGTCCCGAATGCCTTGAAGCCCATCACCATCAGCGCAATCGCACCAAAGACGATGTACCAGTTCGACTTCATGAAATCACTGGCCCCGATGACCGCACGCGTCAGCGCCGGCATCTGACTCGCACCGCCCTGCACCATGTTCTCGAAGATTTCCGTGAACTTCGGTACAATGTAGGTGAGCAGGAAGACCACGATCCCCATCGCGATGAAAATCACGATCACTGGATACACCATCGCCGAAACAATCTTGTTCTTCAGCTTCTGGGCCTTCTCCTGGTATTCAGCGAGACGGTTGAGCACCAGTTCCAGCACCCCGCCAAGCTCGCCCGCCTTCACCATGTTCACATAGAGCTTGTTGAACACCTTCGGGTGCTGCGAAAGACTCTCGGAAAAAGTCGAACCCGTCTGCACGGAATCCGCCAGCGACACCACCGTATGCTTCAGCACCGGATTCGGTTCCTGATTCGCCAGCACGTTGAGCCCGCGCAGCAGCGGAAGACCGGAATCAATCAGCGTGGCCAGCTGCCGCGTCCAGATCATGAGCGCCTTACTCTTGACCTTGCCAGTCGCCTTCTTGGGAGCCTTCCCCTTGGCCGCCGCCGTCGCCTTCTTCGTCTTCTTGACCGCCTGCGTCAGCTGTCCTTCCGGAGCCACCTGCGTGGGAAACAATCCGCTGCCGCGGAGCTTGTTGATGGCATCGTCCTTGCTGCCGGCTTCGATGGCTCCCGCGGTTTCCTCACCTCGGGCGTTGACAGCGATGTATTCAAATTTGGCCATGGGTCTGGGGGGCGTGAAAAGTGGAAATCAGGAGAACAGGGAATGGGAAAACGGAACGCAGCGGATCCCGGCCCCAGCCCGGGGACGGAACTCCGCAAGGGATGGCTGACCGGTCAGTTGCATCGGAAAACAGAATCGCAGCTCTTCGTCATTCGACTCGGCTCAGGGGTCAAGTGTACTTGAGGACTTCCTCAATGGTGGTGTTGCCCTCGTAAATGTTGCGCAGACCGTCATCCCGCAGCGTCACCATTCCCAGCTCGATCGCCTTCTGCTTAAGCACCACCGTGGGAGCCCGCTCGCAGATGAGATCACGCAGCGCATCATTCATGTCGAGCAGTTCATACAGACCCCGGCGGCCCCGGTAGCCGGAACTGTTGCAGTCCTCGCAGCCTCGGCCCGTGTAGAAATGCTTGTCACCGATCTCATGCGGACTGAGCCCCAGCTGATTCAGAATCGACTCGCTCGGCTCGTACGGCACCCGGCAGCTCTTGCAGATCGTCCGCAGAAGACGCTGTGCCAGCACCGCCTCCATGGTCGCAGCCACAAGGAACGGTTCGCAGCCCATGTCCACAAGACGCGTCACCGCGCCCGGTGCGTCATTCGTGTGCAGAGTCGAAAGCACAAGGTGTCCCGTCAGCGAAGCCTGAATCGCAATCGTCGCCGTCTCCTTGTCCCGCATCTCACCAACCATGATGCGGTCCGGGTCCTGCCGCAGAAACGCACGCAGCACCTTCGCAAAGGTCACCCCCACCGCTTCATTCACCGGAACCTGAATGATTCCCTCAATGTCGTACTCAACCGGATCCTCACAGGTCAGCAGCTTGCAGTCGACCGTATTCACCTTCCGCAGCGCCGCATACAGCGTCGTCGTCTTGCCCGCACCCGTCGGCCCCGTCACAATGAAAATCCCGTTCGGCTTCTGCACCGTGTCCAGAATGTAATCGTACAGCACCGGCGGCAGCGCCAGATTCTCCAGATCAAGATTGATGCTCGAGCGGTCCAGCACCCGCAGCACCACCGATTCCCCGTGAATCGTCGGCAGCGTGCTCACCCGCATGTCCACCTGCTTGCCACCCACAATCTTCATGATGCGGCCGTCCTGCGGAATCCGCCGCTCCGCAATGTTCAGGTTCGCCATGACCTTGATCCGCGATGTGATGATCGGTCCAAGATGCGGCGGCGGCGGCGCCATTTCCAGCAGACCACCGTCCACCCGGTAGCGGATCTTGAAGTCGTTTTCGAACGGCTCGAAGTGAATGTCCGACGCCTTCTGCTTGACGGCCTGGAAGAGGACAAGGTCAACGTAGCGCACAATGGGAGCCGCGTTGGCTTCGGTCTCCATGCCGCCCGGCTTGCCCATGTCGCCCAGCTGCAGCCCCGTGAGGATGTCCTCCATCCCCTCATTCTCGGCCGCATAGCTCGTGTTGATGAGATCCTCGATGCGGTCAGTGTCCGCCACCACCACCACAATCGGCTTATCGAGGGCAAACCGCAGATCCTCCACCGTCTGCGGATTGAGCGGATCAAGCAGAGCCACATGCAGACCCTGCTCATCGTAATTCACCGGAAGCGCCCCGTGCATCTTCGCAAGGTTCGCAGGAACCAGATCCAGCAGCGCCCGCGGAGGCTCATACCGCCGCAGATCCGCATACTCCGCTCCCAGTTCCTCCGCAATCACCTCGTATACCTGATCCTCCGACTGCACATAACCGTAGTCGTTCAGCAGCCGTTTCACATCCTTCCCGGTGGTGCCGATCTCATCAAGGATCTCACCCACCTGACTCTCGCTCATCACGCCGCGGCCTTGGAAAATATCCAGAACGTATTGCGCTGTCATATCTCGGAAACTGTTGAAATTGAATGTTAGGGTGTCACACAGGCCGCCGCATCAGTCGGAGTCGCCCATGGTGGTTTCAATGACTTCATCGGCCGTGGTCATGCCCGCCAGAACCTTGCGGACGCCGTCTTCCCGCAGGGTGCGCATGCCGAGTTCGCGGGCCCGCTTGCGGAGCTGCGGCGTGCTCAGCCCTTCGTTGATCATGCCGCGCACCTGGTCGTCCACCTTGAAGATTTCCAGAATGCACATCCGGCCGCGGAAACCCTTGCCTTTGCACTTGGAACAACCGGTCGGGCCCATGATTTTCGCATCCGCCGCCCGCGAAGCATCGAGACCGAGCGCGCGCATCTGCTTTTCATTGAGTTCCGCCGGAGCCTTGCAGTCGGCACACAGCTTCCGGACCAGCCGCTGCGCCATCATGGCCCGCACCGCGGAAGCAATGAGGAACGGCTTGACCCCCATGTTGACCATACGGGCCACCGCCCCCGGCGCGTCATTCGTGTGCAGCGTCGAGAAGACAAGGTGACCAGTCAGCGAGGCGTTGATGGCAATGTTGGCCGTCTCCGCATCCCGGATTTCCCCGATCATGATGATGTTGGGGGCCTGACGCAGCATGGACCGCAGGGCCGCCCCGAAACTCATCCCGATATCTTCCTTCACAGGCACCTGATTGATCCCCCCCAGCTGGTACTCGACCGGGTCCTCGACCGTAATGATCTTCCGGTCGGGCCGGTTGATCGTGTTCAGACACGCATAAAGCGTCGTCGTCTTCCCCGATCCCGTCGGACCCGTGATCAGAATGATGCCGTCCGGCAGACCAAGCAGTTCCGTGAAGGTCGCATGGTCATCACTGAAGAATCCAAGGTCGCTCAAACCAAGCAGCAGACTGCTCTTGTCGAGAATACGCATGACAACGCTCTCGCCATGGTTCGTCGGCACCGTGGAAACCCGCAGGTCAATGTCCTTGGCTCCCACCCGGGCCTGAATCCGTCCGTCCTGCGGCACCCGGCGCTCGTCGATGCTCATCGACCCGGTCATGATCTTGAGACGCGCCATGATCGGTGCGTGCAGATGCTTGGGGTGACTCGCCACTTCCTGCAGCACACCATCGATGCGGTAACGGATGCGCAGCCGCTTCTCGAGCGGCTCCACATGAATGTCACTCGCCCGGCTGTTGACGGCCTCGGCCAGCAGATCCGCCACCAGTTTGATGATGGGAGCGTCCGACTCGGTCGCCGGTGCCGTCGCATCCGAGCCAGCAAAACTCAGATCGCCCCCCGCTTCCTTGCGGTACCCGAAGAATTCCGTGAGGAACTGCGTGATCTGCGACCGCGGCGCACAGTAGAAATCGAGCGGGAAGCTGACAAGGTGCGGCAGGCTATCCATCGCCTGAAAATCAAGGGGATCCGCCACCGCCACCGAAAGGCGGCCATCTTCCACGCCCACCGGAATCACATGGTACTTGACCGCCGTCTCCGAAGGCATCAGCTCAAGGGTGGCCGCATCCGGCACGAACCCGGAAAGGTCGACATATTCCATGCCGGAATTCATCGCCATGGTCTGCGCCAGCAGTTCCTCGGACACCTTGCCGGTCTCCATCAGATACTCAAGGGCCGTGCGTTTGCCCTTATGAATAACAGCTTCCTGGACGTCGTGAGGGTCCACGTTGCCTGATTCCTGAAGCAGTTCGAGAAGGTAGTCGTCGTTCGAGTACACAGTATTTTTTCCTTATGGCATCGGTGTTTGCCTGATAGCCGCGTAAGGCGCAAGTCTTGAGTGAAAAAAGTTCCGACCCACCCGGCGCGGAATTCGTACCCGCAGGCTCATTGGGCTCGGGTTAAAATCGGCCCGCGGCATTCCCGCTTTCCTCCCGCTCCATGATTTCCAGACACCGGCGCACGTACTCGCCGGGAGCAGGCGACTGCAGGATCCCGCTCACAATGACCACCCGGCGCGCCCCAGCCGCCAGCACCGCGGGCAGATTCTCCTCCTTGATGCCCCCTATGCAGAAAACCGGTACGGGGGACTCGGCATGGACGGTCCGGATGTCTTCGGTGCCGATGGGGCGGTAGTCGGGCTTGGTGGGTGTCGCAAAGAGCGGACCGAATCCCAGGTAGTCGGCTCCCTCGGCCCACGCAGCCCGCGCCTGGGCCACACTGTGGGTGGATTTACCGACGAGTACATCCGGTCCGGCCAGCGCCCGCGCCTCGGCCACGGTCAGATCGTCCTGCCCCACATGCACGGCTTCCACCCCCACGCGGCCCGCAGCTCCGGGAAAATCATTGATCACAAGGGGAACCCCGGCAGCCCGGGTGACCGGATGCAGCCGCCTCGCCATGTCCTCGACTTCCCGCTCGGACCATCCCTTCGCACGCAACTGCACCACGGAAACCGCTCCCGCCAGCATCGCCGCAAGCATCGCCGGCATCTTCCCGGCCCCGCAGTAGCCAGCATCCAGAATTCCATACAGTCGGCAGTCGGCAAACAGGGACATCACGCCCCGCCCTAGCCAGCCCCGCACCACCCCACAAGCGCAATCCGAAAACCAACCCGCCTCTCCGCCCCCCACGGTTTCCCTCACATCTTTCTTTTCTTCCCGGAAAATCGCGTTAGGCACCTGCGCCTCATCACCCTGACTTCATGTTCATCCCCGCTTCCATCCGCTGGTCCAACTCCCTCATGGCCTCGCTGGCCTTCCTTTTTATCCGTCCCGACTGCCCCGCCGGGACCGGTACCGCAGCCCCGGAATCAATCGCGCCAGAGGCAGCCTCCGCCGCCCGGGATACCGCCGGCCCACCCGTCAGCGTCACCGCCAGCTTCTCGGTCGCCAGCCAGTACCTGGCCTTCGGATCGGGCATCCAGCTCTCATCCCACCCCGTCATGCAGGGCGGCCTCTTCTTCTCTCACCTCAGCGGTGCCTACGTCTCTCTCTGGGGATCGGCGGGATTCGACGGCGACTACGGCCGCCGTGATGGACAACTCGACTTCGGTGATGAACTCGACCTCGGCATCGGCTGGGCAGGCTCCATCCGCGGCCTCTCGGTCAACCTCAGCACCACCTACTTCAACGAACCGCTCCCGGATGTCCTCGGAGCCTTCGACATCATCTATACCCACCTCCGCATCGGCAAGACATGGGGCAATAAGCTGACACTCACCGGCGTCTGGCAGAATTACTCGCCACTCCACGGCTCCCCCTACGGCGGCGGCAACCTCATCGGCCTCGAACTCTCCCGGCCGTTCCAGCTCACCAGATCCCTGACCCTCCCGGTCATGGCCGGCATCGTGCACGACGACGGCGGCATCGACGCCGGCAAAGGCATCCTCCTGCGCGGTTCCGCCGTCCTTTCATGGAAAGTCTCGAAGGCCCTCACGGTCGAATCCGGCTACCGCTACTACATCCCCACCATGAGCGATTTCCGCAGCACCGACGGCGTCTGGTGGACAGGCATGAGCTGGAATTTCTGAACGCCTGGCTCAGCCGCACCCGCAGCCACCCGCGCCACAGCCCCCGCGCCGCGCCGCCAGCTTCTTCTCAATCGCCAGCGACGCCGGCGTGATCGATAGCCCGCCCAGCGCCGTGCAGCGCAGCTCCCGCGGCATCTGACCCGACACCCGCCGCGCCGTCTCAATCACTTCATCCAGCGGAATGAGCGGATCAAATCCGGCCAGCGCCATGTTCGCACAGGACAAGGCATTCGCCGCCGCCATGACATTCTTGCCAAGGCAGGGTGCCTCAACCCGATTCGCAATCGGATCGCAGATCAGCCCGATCATGCTCTGCATGGCCATCGAAGCAGCCGCCACGGACTGCGCGAGGGTGCCCCCCGCCAGCGTGACCAGCGCAGCCGCCGCCATGGCCGACGCCGAACCTCCCTCGGCCTGACATCCCCCCACTTCCGCCGCAAAGGTCCACGCAGTCGCAATGAAGACCCCGATGAGCCCAGCCGCCAGAATCGCCCGCGCCATCGCTTCCTCATCCATACCGCGTTCCTCCGCCATCGCCAGCACCGCCCCGGGCAGCGCAGCACAGGCCCCGGCCGTCGGCATGGCCACAATCACCCCCATACTGCTCTTCACTTCCATCAGCGCCGTCACATACAGAATCACCCGGTTGAGCGCCCCCGCCTCCAGCAGTCCTCCCCGTTCCATGGCCTGCGCAAATCCCGGGGACTGCGACCCCAGCACACGGTCGTCATACTGCGTGCCGGCAAGCCCGGAAGCCACGGACCGCCTCAGAATCCTCACAATGTCCAGCATCAGCGCCATCACCTCGGCTTCGCTCAGCCCCCCGCGCGCCATTTCATACTCCACCGCGAGCCGCCACAGCGGCACACCGTTCCCGCCATCCCGCGCCAGCATCTCCGCACAGCTCCGGAAAGGCACCTCCACCCCACGCCGCGAACGCACCGGCAGCACCGGCGCCAGCGTCCGCACCCGGCTCACCATGCCCGCACCCTCAAGGGCACTCAGCACCTCTCCCCGTACAAATTCCTGCGCCCGTACCTGCACTAGCTGCTTCCCGCCAGCTTCATGCACGACCACCTCATCCACCACACTGCCCGCCAGCACGCGGTCCCGCACCGCTTCCCCATGCCCGTCGCTCCACAGCAGCGTCTCATGATACCCCCCGCACAGGGAAACCGGAAATTCATCGATCCGGATCACTTCCATCATCCCTCCCCCCGTCGAAATCGCCCGCAGCTGGAATTCCCCCGCTCCGGTCCGCAGCGTCAGACGGTACGTGTTAGGATGAGGATCCCCCGCATCAATCGTCTCAAAGCTCACCTTCACCCCATTCCGCTGAATCACTTCAAGCGAACCCGGCAGTCGCTCGTCCGCCGCCTCCCAGCCCATCAGGCCACCGAATAATCCCATGTCGGATCCCTGCGAATCATGCGTCGTCGGCAGCGACCCGCCCCGGTCGAATTCCACCAGCACCGACTCCAGTTCCCCCACAGCCAGTTCCCGCGCCAGCCGCCCGATCCGCAGCGCGGCCGCACAATGCGAACTCGATGGCCCGCGCATCACCGGACCAATCACATCATTGAAGAGACTGACAACCATACGCCCACCCTGGCCCAGCCCGCCGCTTCCCGCAAGCCCGCCGCTCCCTACCGCAGAAAACCCCTGATTCCACCGCACCATGGCAGCGGAATCAGGGGCACGACGCTTCGCGGAAGGCTCCGCGGCCTCAGGCCAGCTTCCAAGGTCCGCGGTACTCGCGTCCCATCAGCCTGGTGGCCTCTTCATCGCCGACGATCTCTTCCTTCACCGGATCCCACTTGATGCGGCGGCCCACCATCATGGCAATCAGAGCAAGATGACCGGGAAGGGCACTGCGGTGCGCCGTCGTCACCGGTGTCAGGGTCTCTCCACGGCTGCGCACGCAGTCAATGAAGTTCCCCTGATGCCCCGTCGGACTCTTCATGAGCTGCACCTTGCGCAGATCATCGGCCAGTTCCTGATGAATCGTCTTCTCGGCAATCTGATCGCCCCGGCGCTCCTTGATGATCTTCTTGTAGGCAGGATTGGAACAATCGAAGAATCCACGGTCGACCTGCACCCAGCCCTCTTCGCCAATCCACCGGGTCCCTCCACGGATGTCGCCATGCCCACCGGCAATGATCATCTTCACCCCGTCATGATAGGTCGCCTCGGCACGGTACTTGGTAGCCGTGTTCCACATGGCGTCCTTGGCAGGAAATTCTCCCTGACCCTCGATCTCCACGGGCCCGCCACCCTTGTCGCAGTCCATGCCCCAGTGCGCGATGTCGCAATGATGCCCGATCCAGTCAAGCAGTTGTCCACCGCCGGTATTGTAGTTCCAGCGCCAGTTCTTGTGCACCCGGCCCTCAATGTAGTCTTCCATCCGGGACGGCCCAATCCACATTTCCCAGTCCAGCTCAGCCGGCGGCGGCGTCGGCTGATTCTTGCTCCCCGTTCCCGCGAAATCAGCATGACCCGACGGCAGACCGACATGCACTTCCTTCAGCTTCCCGATGAGCCCGTTGCGCACGATCTCGGCTCCCACCCGGAAGTTGTCGTTGCTCCGCTGCCACGAACCAGTCTGCCAGACCCGCTTGTTGTCGAGCACAGCCTTCACAATGGCCTGCTGCTCGCGGATGGTGCGCGCCAGCGGCTTTTCCCCGTAAATGTCCTTCCCGTTCTTCGCGGCTTCGATCGCAATGAGCGCATGCCAGTGGTCCGGCACCGCCAGCATCACGGTATCAATGTCCTTGCGCGCCATCATCTCGCGGTAATCCCGCAGGGCCGCACAGTCCTTGTTCCCATTCTTGGAATTGATCGCATTGACGGCCTGCTCGAGGTGACGCTTGTCGAGATCACAGGCCGCAATCACCTGACACCCGGGCACATTCATGAAGGCTCCCGTATTGCCCGGTCCCTGCATCCCCCACCCCACCACGCCCATGGTGATCCGGTTGGAGGGGGCGTCCGCCCCCAGCACAGTCGATGGAATGATGGTCGGAAAGGCAAGGGCACTGCTGGCCTTGAGAAACTGTCGGCGGCTCGTTTTCATGAGATTGAATTGGGAAGGATGATGGTTCGGGGTTCGGGCTGGAACATTACTCTGCACGAGAATACCCCGGCACCGGAAGCCAAAAACGCAACCCGCTACCCGCATCTTGCGCCAAAGCAGCCCGATTCCCCCGCAAACTCACCGCGGCGGCATGCCCCGGAACAGTTCCCACCGCACCCCCCCAACCCCGCGGAAGGCCTGCGCACAGCGCTCCTCAGCATCCCGCCCATCCCCCACATCCCGGATCAGCACCCGGCTGATGCGCGACGGAAATTCCCGCGCCAGCTCCGCATAGATCTCCGGATCCCGGTCGCCAGTATCCCCCACCAGCAGAAAGGGCCGCCGCCGCCACCGCCCGAACAATGGCCGGATCGCTTCCAGCTTGTGACGGTGATTCCCACGGAACAGCGCCGCCAGCGTCGACGGACTCTTCAGCCGGATATGCCGCATGTGCCACGAACCTCCCGGAAATCCCTCGGCGTCCACAAAGGCCTCCAGCGGCTGATACAGCTGCCACGGACTGCTCGTCACATAGAAAAACCTCGCCCCGTCCCCCTCCGCCCATTCCCGGTAGCGACCCACCATCCCCTCAACCGCCCGGAAGGGACGGCAAAATGTGTTCCACTTCAGCTCAGCACGGTCCGTCACCCCGGTCACCTTGATGGTATCATCAATGTCGGACACCACACAGGGCGCATCCTCGTCGGCCACCAGATGCACGGCCCCCTCGAAATACCGCCCATCCTCGTGCGCTGCCGCCGTCCGCACCCGCAGCACTCCCCGGCCCGTATCCACCGCATCCGCCGGAACCGGAATCACCGACCGGAAATGGCCGTTCGGTCCGGACGCGGGCAGCACCATGCTCTGCCCCGCCACCTCCACCGCCAGCGCCTTGCCCCGTTCATGATCACGCAGAAATAAGCCCAGCCGCTCCCGGAAAACTGCAGACTCGGACTCGCTCAGCATCCCCTCGTCAATCCCCAGCGCCCTCCGCAGCACGGCCGCATACAGCCGGTTGTACTCGGGTTCATACACCACCCCACGCACCTCGGCTTCCCACGCACCATCATGGCCAGGCCACGCAGCCGAACCATGGAAGGTCACGCGTTCGTCGGATTGTAGGGTCGAGGGCATTGATGAGAAGGCAACCACTGACTGAAACCACCCCGCGGTTCCGCGCAACCATCACTCGAGAGCCGCCAGCCCATCCCACACCCACCGGAATGCCCACCGCAATAAATTGCTGGCATCACCCCGCGCCCTGGATAAAACGAACCACTCACTTTCCTCCCCATCATCCACGCCACCCCCCAACACACCATGCCCAAAGTCACCACCAACGGAATCGAGATGCACTACGAAGAACGCGGCTCCGGCGAGCCGGTCATCTGCATCATGGGAATCACAGCCCCCGGAGCCGTCTGGGAAGCCCACGCCGCTGTCTGGGAACAGCACTTCCGCTGCATCCTCGGCGATAACCGCGGCGTCGGCCAGTCGGATAAACCCCTCGGACCCTACTCCAGTGCCATGATGGCCGACGACTACGCAGGCCTCATGGACGCCCTCGGCATCGAAAAAGCCCACATCGTCGGCTGCTCCATGGGCGGCATCATCGCCCAGCAACTCGCCCTCCGCCACCCCCAGAAGGTGAAAAGCGCTGTCCTCATGTGCACATGGGCCCGGCTCGACAGCTACGGCAAATCAATCTTCGAACACCTCAAGGCCATCAAGGCCCACCTCCGCCCGGAGGACATGATGCGCTACGTCCAGCTCCTCATCTTCACCAAACCATTCTGGGATAACGAAGAAGCCGCCAAGGGCCTCGCCCAGGGCCTGCTCGACGCAGCCGGCAACCCCGCACCCCAGCCACTCCACGCCCTCGAAGCCCAGGCCGCCGCCTGCATCAGCCACAACGTCCTCGCCGACCTTGGCCGCCTCAAGGCACCCTGCCTCGTCATCGGCGGCCAGAACGATATCTTCACACCACGCTGGATGTCGGAGGAACTCGCCGCATCCATCCCCAATGCGGAACTCCACCTGTTCCCGGACGCCGGCCACGCGTTCCACTGGGAATGCCTCGACGGCTTCAACGAACGCAGTACCGCCTTTCTCCGGAAACACAGCGGTTCCTGAATCCCACGGCTCCCGCCCAAACCCCGGGGCAACCACGGACCCCGCAGCACCCACGCGCCGGAACCAACCGCCGCACCCCTCCCGTCATGCCCAGATCCCTCGCCTTCGCCCTCGCCCTCGCCGCCTCCTCCACAGCGTCGCCCGCCCGCTTCGCCGACACCGTCAGCGAATTCCGCGCAGACGAACGCAGCGTCAGTGACTCCTTCGACCTCCCATGGTCGGACGCATCCTTCGCTCGCCGCGCCACCCTCGTGGCCACATGGGAAAAACGCCTCGCCGAAACCCCATGGGATCCACTCTCCCAGGAGGAACGCATCGACTGGCTCCTCCTCGGCAACTACCTGAAGGGCGAAACAGCCGACCTCGACCTCGCCAGAAAGCGCCTCGCCGAAATGGCTCAACTCCTACCCTTCCACGAGAGCATCCAGCAGCTCACAGGCGCACGGCTCAGCCGCACGGGATCGGACCCCGCCACCTCCGCAGCCAACCTCGCCGCCATCCCCGCTCCCCTCCGCTCATGGAAGGAACAGACGGAAGCACGCCGCAAGGAGGCCGCCGCCAGTAAAGCCCCTCCCCCCATCAACCCCTCCACCGCCCTCCGCGCCGCCGCCGCCACCGACGCCATACGCCAGTCGCTCGAAGCATGGTTCCGCTTCCATGACGGCTACCAGCCGGACTTCTCATGGTGGACCCGCCAGCCCTACGCCAAAGCCCACGAAGCCCTCGAACAGCACGCCAGATACCTCCGCGAAGAACTCGCCGCCCAGAAAGGCCAGCCGGACGACCCGCTCGTCGGCGACCCCATCGGACCGGACGCCCTCGCCACAGGCATCGCCCGCGAACTGATCCCCTACTCCGCCAGCGAACTCATCGCCATCGCAGAACGCGAATTCGCATGGTGCGAAGAACAACTGCGCCACGCCGCCGAAGCCATGCGCTGCACCACAAGGGATGCCCTCGAAACCGTCAAACGCGCCCACGTCCCTCCCGGCGGTCAGGCCGACCTCGCCGCCGCCGAAGCGGCCCGCGCCATCGCTTTCCTCCGTAAACACGACCTCGTCACCATCCCCCCGCTCTGCGAGGAAATCTGGCGGCTCGAAATGATTCCCCCGGACGCCCAGAAAACCCTTCCCTACGCAGTCTACGGCCAGCCCGCCATGCGCGTGGCCTACCCCACCGATGCCATGGCCCACGAGGATAAACTCGCCGCCATGCGCGGGAACAACCGCCACTTCCTCCGCATCGTCACCCCGCACGAACTCATCCCGGGCCACCACCTCCAGCGCTTCGCCGCCGACCGCTCCCGCACATGGCGCTCACTCTTCAGTACCCCTTTCTTCGTCGAAGGCTGGGCCCTCCACTGGGAAATGCTCTTCTGGGACCTCGACTACGCCGATTCCCCGGAAGATAAGGTCGGCATGCTCTTCTGGCGCATGCACCGCTGCGCCCGCATCATCGTATCCCTCCGCTTCCACCTCGGCTCCATGTCCCCCGCGGAAATGATCGACTTCCTCGTCCAGCGCGTCGGACACGAAACCGCAGGAGCCACCAGCGAGGTGCGGCGCTACATCGGCGGAGCCTACGGGCCCCTCTACCAGGCAGCCTACATGCTCGGCGGCCTCCAGCTCCGCGCCCTGCACCGCGAACTCACCGCGGGCGGCCGCATGTCCCAGCGCGCCTTCCACGATGCCGTCCTCGCAGAAAATGCCATCCCCATCGCCCTCGTGCGCGCCTCGCTCACCAGCGAACCGCTCACCAGAACATGGCAACCGTCATGGAAATTCGCCGAATAGCCCATCCCCACGGCACCCCATGAACACCCCGCCAGACGACGCCCCGCCCCGCCCACCGCGCCGCCCGCGCTACACCGGCAAGTACCCACGGCGCTTCAGCCAGAAATACAAGGAACTCCAGGGCGACCCAGCCACGCTCGACCGCGTCGCCGCCTCTGGCAAAACCCCCGCTGGCACCCACCGCCCCATCATGACCGCCGAAGTGCTCGCCGCCCTCGCCATCGGACAAGGCGACACGGTGGCGGACGCCACCCTCGGCTTCGGCGGCCACACCGCGGAATTCCTCGCCGCCGGAGCCACCGTCCACGCCTTCGATGTCGATCCCCTCGAAGGCCCCCGCACCATCGCCCGGCTGCGCGCAGCCGGTCACCCGGAGGACCAGCTCATCTTCCATCAGGGCAATTTCGCAGGCATGGCCCGCACCCTCGCCGCCGCCGGCCTCACCGACGGAGCCGACGCCATCTTCGCCGACCTCGGTCTCTCCTCCATGCAGATCGATAACCCGGAACGCGGCTTCACATGGAAGGACGACGGCCCCCTCGACATGCGGCTCAATCCCTCGCACGGCGTCCCCGCCAGCCGATTCCTCGCTTCCTCCAACCCGGAAAAACTCGCCCGCATCCTCACCGAAAACGCCGACGAACCCATGGCCGATACCCTCGCCGCCGCCCTCGCCGGGAAATCGTTCACCTCAACCACCGCACTCGCCGCCGCCATCCGCACCCTCGCGACCCCAGCCCTCCGGCTCCGCCCCGCCGCCGACGAAGAAATCCAGCGCACCATCCGCCGCGTCTTCCAGGCCATCCGCATCGAAGTGAATGGCGAATTCAGCGCCCTCGACGCCCTCCTCCGCTCACTTCCCGCCTGCCTCCGCCCCGGTGGACGCGCCGCCTTCCTCTCGTTCCACTCAGGCGAAGACCGCCGCGTCAAACACACCTTCACCCAACTCGCCGCCTCAGGTCAGTTCTCCCTCCCGCACGACGATCAGCCACTGCGCGCCTCCCCCGCCGAACAACGCGCCAACCCACGCAGCTCCAGCGCCCGACTCCGCTGGATCACCCGCCTCCCCTGACCGGCCATCGCCCCGGCTTTGCGCTCGCCCCTCCCGCATTCCCCGCCCATAGTCCCATCCATGCGACCTTCCCTCGCCGCCCTGCTCTGCGCGCTCGCCCTCTCGCTTTTCTCCGGATGCTCAGGCGAATCCCTCGACGCCGCCAGTGCCGCACAACGGAAGATCCTCCTCGTCAATAACAAGGACGACCCCCGCTGGCTCGACCTCCACCGCACCAACAGCGTCGTCGAAAACAACATCATGCTCGCCATCCACGAAGGCCTCGTCGTGGAAGGCAAGGACAACGAACGCTTCCCCGACCCCGGCATCGCCGAACGCTGGGAATCCAATCCCGACAAATCCGTCTGGACCTTCCACCTCCGCCAGAACGCCCGCTGGTCCGATGGCACCCCCATCACCCCGGACGACTTCATCTGGTCGTGGCAACGCCTCCTCAATCCCAAGCTGGCCGCCGAATACTCAGGCATGCTCTTCCTCCTCAGAAATGGCCGCGAGGTCTTCGAAGGCAAGGTCCCGCCAGACCAACTCGGCGTCCGCAAGCCCTCGGACCGCGCCCTCGAACTCACCCTCACCGGCCCCACCCCCCACTTCCTCCAGATCCTCTGCCACTCGATCTGGTGCCCTCTCGCCCGCCACTGCCTCGAGAAATACGGCGACCCCCTCAGCGCCCTCAACCCATGGACCGATGACGACAAAATGGTCACCAGCGGCCCCTTCCGGATGAAGAAGTACCTCTTCCGCAGATACCTCGAAGTCGAAAAAAATCCCCACTACTGGGACGCCGCCACCGTCCAGCTCGCCGGCATCCGCTTCTACCCCATCACCTCGGAACAAACCGAGGACCGCCTCTTCCGCCGCGGCCAGCTCCACATCACCTACAACGTCCCCCTCGACAAAGCCCCCTCCTACCTCCGCAATCACCGCGACATCACCGTCAATGACGCTAACCTCGCCGTCCGCTTCTACCGCATCAATGTGAAACGGAAACCCTTCGACGATGTCCGCGTCCGCCGCGCCCTCGGCCTCGCCATCGACCGACAGTCCCTCGTCGATAACGTCCTCCGCGAAAACCAGCGCCCCGCCCACGGCGTCGTCCCCCCCATGGACGGCTACGACGAAGTCAAAGGCTTCTCCTTCCATGTCGCCGAAGCCCAGCGCCTCCTCGCCGAAGCCGGCTTCCCAGGCGGAAATGGCTGGCCCACCCACATCAAACTCCACATCGCCGACTCGGAACGCGCCATCCAGGTCGCTGAAGCCATGCAGGCCATGTGGCAGAAACACCTCGGCATCCGCATCCCCATCCGCATGGAGGATTACAATTCCTACCTCTCCTCCCAGCAGCACATGGATTACGATATCTCAGACGCCGGTTGGAACGCCGATTACTACGATCCCGCCACCTTCATCGACATGTGGATCACCGACGGCGGCAACAACCGCACCGGCTGGAGCAACCCAGCCTTCGACCAGCTCCTCGACGCAGCCGGCCAATGCACCGACGCCTCGGAACGCCTCGCCACCCTCCGCAAAGCCGAAGAACTCCTCCTCTCGGAAGCCCCCGTGCTCCCCTACTACTACTACACCCGTACCCGCATGATCCACCCAGCCGTGGTCGGCTGGCAGAAACGCCTCCTCGACGACCGCATGTGGAAATACTTCGACCTCCGCTCCCCACCGCCAGCCAGCAGCATGGACAGCGAAATCCTCCGGAACTGAAGTACCCACCGGAGCACCCCAGCAACTTTCCGCTTCCCCTCCCGCCTTCCACGGCCAGCATGCCGCCCCGCCCATGCTCACCCGCCGCATCATCCCCTGCCTCGACGTCGACCAAGGCCGCGTCGTCAAAGGCACGAAGTTCCTCTCCCTCCGCGACGCCGGCGATCCCGTCGAATCCGCCGTCGCCTACAACCGCCAGGGCGCCGATGAACTCGTCTTCCTCGACATCACCGCCTCCTCCGATGGCCGCAGCACCATCATCGATGTCGTGGAACGCACCGCCGCCCAATGCTTCATGCCCCTCACCGTCGGCGGCGGCATCCGCACCGTCGATGACATGAAAACCATGCTCCGCGCCGGTGCCGACAAGGTCAGCATCAACACCGCCGCCATCCTCAACCCAGCCCTCATCAACGCCGGAGCCGAAACCTTCGGTTCCCAATGCATCGTCGTCGCCATCGACGCCCGCAGCAATCACGACGGAACATGGCGCGTCTTCACCCACGGCGGCCGTAAACCCACGGAACTCGACGCCGTCGCATGGGCCCGCGAAGTCGCCAGCCGCGGAGCAGGCGAAATCCTCCTCACCAGCATGGACGCCGACGGCACCAAGGCCGGCTACGACATCGCTCTCACCCGCGCCGTCAGCGACGCCGTCCCCATCCCCGTCATCGCCAGCGGCGGAGCCGGCAACCTCGACCACATGGTCTCCGTCCTTTCCGACGGCCACGCCGACGCCGTCCTCGCCGCCAGCATCTTCCACTTCGGCGAACACACCGTCGCCAGCGTCAAGGAATACCTGAAGACCCACGGCATCCCCGTTCGTTTATAATTGTTCATGGAAATTATAGGATTCTATCCACTGGACGAACTCCCGCTCCTTGGCTAGACATTCACTCATGAGTAAGAACATCCAGCAGTTCAAAGGTGCCGACTGGTACGCCTGTCCGTCTTGTGGCGGCGAGGTGCGCGTCGGTTCCTCCGGCTGCAAAGCCTGCGGCCCCGGTATCCCGGAAGCATGGCTCCAGGATGATTACCTCAATGGCATCGACCTCCCGGACAAGGATTCCGACTTCCGCTACGAGGAATTCGTCAGCCGCGAATTCGGTGTCGCTTCCCAGATCAAACCAGCCCACCTCAGCTGGAAATGGTGGCTCGTCGGAATCACGCTCGTAGCCCTGCTCCTCGCCGGTTCCTTCCTCTGATGGGAACCTGCATGCCGGTCGCCGCCGGTGGAGGATATTGAGGAAGATTCAAAGCCTGAGGCCCCAGTGCGCCCCGGCCCAGCGCAGCAGCGCAAAAAGGACCACGGTGAGCAAGGCCCCGGCCACCAGCGCACCGTAGAAGCCCCACCAGCGCACCAGCACCGGAAACACCAGAAACATCGGCAGCGTCGGCAGCACATACCAGAAGGTATACCAGGCATGATCCGCTACCTTCCGGTCTCCCTCACCCGGGGCCGCCTCATGGAAAATCCAGATCATCCCGATGATCGATACAAACGGCAGGCTCGCCACCAATGCCCCCAGCCGGTCACTCCGCTTCACCAGCTCCGTCACCGCAAAAATCACCCCCGCACTCAGCAGAATCTTGACGACCGGAAATACACTCATGACCCAGCGCCAGTACGCCAACCGACTCCCTCCCGCCAGCGGGAATCCTCCCGCCCAGCCATGGCCACCATCCCAGCAAGGAACAGCCAGCCCCTTCCCATCCGGGGTTCCATCGAAACTTGACGCCGGCCTCCGTGGTCGCGTAGAATGACCACATGATGATCCGATCGGCATGGACGGCGGTAGCGGTTTCGCTGGCAATCGCAAGGACCGCGGAAGCACAAAGCGGAGCGGCTCCCGCACTGCAGGAAACCAGACTCAATGCCGCCCACCGACCGCAGGTGACCTTGCCGGCCGAAAGCGGATTCTACTACCAGCTCAGGCGTTCCCAGACCCCGCAGGGACCGTGGCTCGTCACGGGCATGGCCATGGGCGCAGCCGGGCCACTGACGCTGACCGACAGCATTCCAGCCCGGCAGCGGGCGTTCTTCGATGTCCGGCGCGTGCCGCTGAGCAGCCCGCTCGACACGGATGGCGATGGCCTCAGCGATCTCGCAGAATGGTCGGCCGCCCGCCCCACCAGCCCCTTCCACGCCGGCCGCTGGGTCGCCGCCGCCGACGGGGCCTCGGAACTTCCCAGCCTGAATGCCTACGAACAACTGGCCCACTTCGACAACTTCCCGGGAGCACAAGCAGTTCAGGAAGTGAAATTCCTCATCCTCAATGCCCATACCAATCTTCCGCAGCTCTATTTCCTGAACGCCTCGAAGCATCAGTACCATTACTACTTCGCCCGCGATGTCCTCGGCTACTCAGGCTCCCTTTCGCAGTTCAATGGCGAAACGTATTTCTCCAATGCCACGCGGAAGAATCTTGCAGGAAGCCTCGTGCGGCACCGCAGCTGGCAACCCCCCGACGGTGGCCCGCCCGGCGTCATCACCATGGAATTCTGGCCATCCGACGCCGTCAGCCACAGCTTCGTCCAGAAGGCGTACGACCTCGTGACGCGCGCCGCTGCAGGCACCGGCGAACGCATCGCCTACCACGCCGCCAGCGAAACCCAGCGCACCCTCTACCGCAGCGAGAAGAATCTCTTCGCAGCCTCGGAAACACATGCTCTCCACACGGTCCGGACCGAAGACCTCTTCGGACAGGTCAGCTACTCGCTGCTCAATCCCGGCGTCGGCTTCGGCCGCCTCATGGTCTTCGATGGCTCGTCATCGCTGTCAGCCCGCGATGTCGTCATCTTCCGGAGCATCCCCAACGACATCACCCACCTCGCAGGCATCATCACCGCAGTTCCCCAGACGCCACTCTCCCACATCAATCTGAAGGCCAAACAGAACAACACACCCAACGCCTTCATCCGCGACGCGGAAACGAATCCCGCCATCGCTCCCCTCCTCGGAAAATACGTCCGCTACGAAACCACCTCGACCGGATTCCTCCTGCGCGAAGCCACCGCCGCAGAAGTCGAGTCCCACCTCGATGCCATCCGCCCGCCGTTTCCACAGTACCCGCTCCGCGACCTCTCGGTGACCACCATCAAGCCACTCTCGGGCATCAACTTCGGAGGCTCCCGCGCCTTCGGAGCAAAGGCCGCCAATGTGGCGGAACTGCGCCGCATCGCATGGTCGCCGAATGTCTACGTCCCCGACGGCCATGCCATCCCGTTCTACTTCTATGACGAATTCATGAAGGCAAACGGTCTCTATGACATCGCCGCGGCCATGATCGCGAATCCCTCCTTCCAGCAGGATGCCGCCTACCGATCGGAAAATCTCAAGGCTCTGCGGCGCATGGTCAAGGATGCCGCGGTTCCCGAATGGATGGCCGCAGCACTCACCACCCTTCAGAATTCCTTTCCCACCGGCACTTCCATCCGCTGCCGCTCCAGCACAAACAACGAAGACCTCACCGGATACAGCGGAGCCGGACTCTACGATTCCTTCACCCACCACCCACACGAAGGTCACCTGTCGAAAACCGTCAGACAGGTCTACGCCAGTGTCTGGGAAGACCGCGCCTTCGACGAACGCGAATTCTACCGGGTCGACCACCTGCTCACCGCCATGGGCGTGCTCGTGCACCCGAACTTCGATGACGAACAATCCAATGGCGTGGGCGTCACGAAGAATCTCATCGACCCCGCATGGACCGGCTACTACATCAATGCCCAAGTCGGCGAAAACCTCGTCACCAATCCGGAAAATGGCGCAGTCCCGGAGGAATTTCTCATCGCCCAGCTCCTCGGCAACACACGCTACACCATCCAGTACGTCACTTTCTCTTCTCTCCTCCCGGAAGGTCAGAAGGTCCTCACCAGCGCACAGGCCGAACTGCTGGCCGACCAGATGGCAAAGATCCACAGCCGCTTCCAGCCGCTCTACGGCTACCCCCCGGACTTCGCGATGGAACTCGAATGGAAGTTCGACGCCCAGGGCCGGCTGGCCATCAAGCAGGCACGTCCATGGATTGACTGAGCCCAGGAAGACTCCGCCTGTGGAGCCTGTTGAAGAACCCGCCTTGATTCGGAGCCCCGGACCTTTTATGGCGGCCGGATGTCCAGCCCATGGTTCGTCGTCCCCACCGCCCAGCATCACTCGCTCATCAAGGCTGCCTACCGGCACCGCGGCTACAGCGAGGCAGAAAGCGAAGACGCCGCGCGCTTCTGCGACCTCGCCGCGCGCCACGGCATCCGGACCCACAATGGCATCAAGGCGCTGCACCTCGATGAACACTTCGGAAGCCGTGCCGGGGGCTGCGTCCCGAGCGCGGAAATCGAAGTCCTCCCCAGCCGCTTCGCCGCTTCCGCCATCTGGAATGCCAACCGCAAACTCGGACAAAGCACGGCCTTCGCAGCCATGGAGGAAGCCATCCGGCTGGCCGACCAGTACGGCATCGGTCAGGTCAGCGTCGACAATGCCTTCCATTACCTGTGGGGCGGTGGCTATGTCATGGAAGCCGCCCAGCGCGGCTACCTCGCCTACACGAACTGCACCGCCGCCCTCGCAGAAGTCGTCCCCTTCGGCGGACGCTTCCCAACACTCGGCACCAATCCCCACAGCTGGGGCTTCCCCACACAGCACGCGGTCGGCTTCCCGGTCGTCATCGACTGGGCCACCAGCACCATTGCCATGGGCCGCGTACAGCAACTCAAGCGCGAGGGCAAACCCCTGCCACCGGACGCCGCCGTCGATGCCAGTGGCCAACCCACCACGGATCCCGCCCAGGTCGCCGCCCTCGTGCCCTTCGGAGCCCACAAGGGATACGGCCTTTCTCTCATCAATGAAATGGTCGCCGCCCTCATCGGAGGATCGCTCCCCACCCTGCGCAGCCGCCCCATTCCCGACGGGGAAAAGCGCACCTGCTGCTTCTATTTCTCAGTGATTCATCCCGATGCGCTCGGCAGCGGACTCTTTGCCCGCGGACGATCGCAGCAGGAAAACCTCAAGGCCGTCCTCGCCGATGTCTTCGGCCACGGCAACGAAGGCTGCACCCTGCCCGGCCAGCCGGAAGCCCGCGCCGCAGCCGCCTCGGACGCAGCCGGAGGCCTCCTCTTCTCGGCCGCCGAAATCACAGAGTTCAATGCCCTCGCCCGGGAATGCCGCAAACCGGAATGGAACCAGGCAGGCTTCCCCGTCGCCTGACCCACGCCTCGCCGCCCACGGCCTCCGCCCCTCAGCGGAACTCGGTCGGCTTGCCGACCGCTTCCCATTGCTCCAGTTCGGCGCGGCGCTGCTCAACCTGCCGCTTCGCCTTGTTGGTCGCATAGGTTCCAAGGACGAGCCGGAACGGCGGTTTTTCAGCTTCACTGACCTGCAGAATCACCTCGGCGGCCCGGTCGGGATCTCCCGGCTGCTTGCCATCCATGCCGGCGATGAGCGATGCAAACTTCCCGGACGTGCCAGCATACGCTTCCATGGTCCCAGCAGCCCGGTCCACCGACCGCCGCACGAAATCGGTCCGGAAAGGACCAGGAATGACCACCGTGACACGGACGCCCAGCGGCGCGACTTCGGCAGCGAGCGCTTCGCACGCCAATTCCATGCCGGCCTTGGCTCCCCCATAGACGGAAAACCCCGGGTAATTGGCAATCGCCGCCGCCGCTCCCATCTGAATGATCCTTCCGCTGCCGCGCGCCCGGAATCCCGGCAGAACGGCCCGCACCACACGCAGCTGCCCAGTGAAATTCACGGCAATGTTTTCCTCGATCTGACCGTCGCTCGCTTCCTCAAGCGCCCCAATCAGACCGCGCCCGCCATTGTTCACAAGTACATCAATGCCGCCAAAGGCCCGTTCCGCCCCGCCCACCGCTGCGCGGATCGATTCCGCATCGCACAGATCAAGCCGGAAACTGCGCGCCTGCATCGGATACTCTGCACACAGTTCATCAAGATCATCAGGGCGACGCGACGTCAGAGCCGCCTGATGCCCGGCCGCGAGCACTTTCCTTGCAAGCGCCCGCCCGAAACCGGACGACGCCCCTGTGATGAACCAAACCCTGGAAATGGAATCGGATGACATGCCCAGCGGATACGCCTGCCAATGTCATTCCGGCGCAATGCTTCCAGCGGAATGGAGATCGCGCAGCAGTTCCTCCGCCGCCCGCCGCCCGGATAGCAGGGCCCCATTGATCGATGGCGTCGCCGTGTGGTCGCCGCACACATACAACCCCGCCCGCCGCCGCGCCGGACTCCCCGCAAACTGCGGATGCCGCGCGGCTTCCTCGGGCAGCGCATGCCGGATGATCTGCGCCGACAGCAGCCGCCAGCCATCCACCCCGCTGCCAAACCAGCCCCGCAGCTGCGCCCGCACCGCCCCGGCATCATCCCAGCCATCCACTCCAGGCAGAGTCGCCGCCACCACCAGCGCCTGCCCCGGCGGAGCCAGCTCGGCACTGACATTGCTCATGACCGCCGCATGATTGACCGGCCCCCCGCCGCTGCCTTCCAGCAGAACCGCAGCCTCGCGCAGCGGAGCCTCCGCAGCCGCAAAGGCAAACGAGCCGGTCGCCCGCGACCCTCCAGCGGCTTCTCCCAGCAGCCGCGCGCATTCCGGCCCTTCCACCGCCACCACCACCGCACGCGCCTTGACCCTCCGCCCATCCGCAAGCACCACCCCACCGTCTTCCAGAAGTGCCACGCGTTCCCCACAGCGGATCACCCCCCGCGGCAGTGCCTCACTCAGCTGACGGCTCAGCTCGCCCATCCCCAGCGCCGGAATCGCCGTGTGCCCCACCGCAAACATCCGGTACAGCCACGCCAGCCACGCCCCACCCGTCCGCAGCTCCCGCTCCAGAAACACCCCGCCGAAAAATGGCCGGAAAAACAGTTCGGTCATCCGACCGGAAAACTTCCGCGCCCGCAGGAACGCCGCCGACGATTCCTCCCGCACAGCCTCGGGATCCTGCAGACCCGACGCCAGCCCCGCCGTGAGCAACCCAGCCCGCAGCTTGTCCGCCAAGGGCACCGCGGGTTCCCCCAGACTCATCAGAGCCGCCAGCGGCGCCCGCAGCGGATTCGCCAGCCGCACCCAGCGGCCGTCTACCCTCACCAGCGCCCCCGGCAGAAACCGCCGCAGCCGCAGCGCTTCCAGCGAAATGTCTTCCCTCACCTCCGGATACGCAGTCAGCAGAACCTGAAACCCACGGTCAATCCGGAATCCCTCCACCACATCAGTCCGCACCCGACCCCCAGGCGCATCGGAAGCCTCCAGCACCGCCACCCGGCGGCCCGCCGCCGTCAGCACCCGCGCACACTGCAGCCCCGCCAGCCCGGCTCCAATGATCAGAATGTCCTCGTCCATGTCTCTTCCCATGCCTCCGCTTCCCCTCGCACGCAATCCCACCCTCCAGCCGCACCACACTGTAGCAAGCTCAGCCGACGGCCCACCCTGCGGCAGAATTTCCCGAAGGCCCGGGTGCTCATGGCTGCATCACTTCCACAGATCCGCCGCGCCGCGTGAATGAAAGCCGGGAGCAAAACACCAGGCCCCTCGCCATTCCCGCTGCCATGAAAAAGGGCGCGCACCATCCACTGTGGTACGCGCCCCATGACATCAGAAAGGCCCCGCAGATTCACGGGATGCCCCTCAAGCCGCCGCATCACTTGCCGCCCTTCTTCGGTTCCGCCGTGGCCGCCGCAAACAGTGCGTCCGCAGCCTTCCAGTTCACCACATTGAACCACGCCGCGACATAATCCGCACGCTTGTTCTGATACTTGAGATAATACGCATGCTCCCAGACATCGAGCGCCAGCACTGGCTGACCACGGTCGCCATTCGGCACCACACCCTGCATGAGCGGATTGTCCTGATTCGCCGTGCTCACCACCGCCAGCCCACCGTCAGGCTGCACAATGAGCCACGCCCAGCCACTGCCAAACCGCTTCATGGCCGCATCGGAAAATTTCTCCCGGAACTTCGCAAAACTCCCGAACGCCTTGCCAATCGCCGATCCCAGCGCAGTCCCCTCGCCTTCCCCACCAACCCCGGCTCCCGGTGCCGCCATCAGACTCCAGAACAGCGTGTGATTCCAATGCCCACCCCCGTTGTTCTGCACCGCCTTCTGCATGTCAGCAGGCAGAAACGGAATGCCGCCAATCAGTTCCTCAATGCTCTTCTTCTGAAGATCAGCAGAACCAGCAATCGCCTTGTTCAGATTGTCCACATACGCCTTGTGATGCTTCCCATGGTGAATCCCCATGGTCTGCGCATCAATATGCGGTTCAAGGGCCGCCGGATCATACGGCAACGGAGCGAGCGTAAAGGGACCAGCCGGTGCCGCCGCCGCCGCCGCCGGCGCCTGCGCACGGGCACGGATCGGAAGACCAGCCAGAAGAGCCAGCGATCCAGTGGCCAGCAGACGACGACGCGACAGGGAAGAGGACGGAGTTTCCATATGTCTCCACCCTACGTCCACCCCGCCGCCGCGGTCGACCGCGATTTCACGCAAGCCCGGATACAAGGCGTCAGCCCAGCGCCGCAGCACAGCGCCCGCACAGCAGCGGATGGCCCGCATGCTGCCCCACATCCGGAAGATGACGCCAGCAACGCGCACACTTCCCGCACGAGGTCCGCCGCACCTCCACCCCGAAAGCCCCACCGCGTTCCACCACAAGATCACTCACAATCAGGAATTCCTTGGCCGTCTCGAGATCCGTCAGCACCGCCGCCGCTCCATGACCCTCCGGCACGGTCAGCACGGCCGCAGCTTCCAGATTGCTCCCAATGAGCTTCTCCTTGCGCGCACGGTCAATTTCCTGCTGCAGCACATCCCGTACCCCCTGCAGCTGCGCAATCGCCTCGCTGGCCCCACTCCCCGCAAACGCAGGATCCGGCACCGGAAAGTCCTGCTCATGCACCGACCCAGCCTGCCCAGCCGCTTCCCATGCCTCGTCAGCCGTGAACGCCAGCACCGGAGCCAGCAGCCGCGTCAGATCCAGCAGCACCCGGTGCATCGCCGTCTGCGCACTGCGCCGCCGCCCGCTCGCCACCGGATCACAGTACAGTCGGTCCTTCGTGATATCAATGTGCAGGGCACTGAGGTCGGCCGCACAGAACTGATTCAGCGTGATGAACACCTTGCGGAAATCATACGCCGCATAGGCCGCCACGCATTCCTTCGTGACCACATGCAGCCGCTCCAGAATCCAGCGGTCGAGCAAGGTCAGCTCACCCGACGCCACCGCATCGCGACCCGCCTCGAAATCATGCAGGTTGCCCAGCAGAATCCGCAGCGTATTCCGGAACCGGCGGTACACTTCGCCATTCTGCTCGAACAGTTTATCCGAGAATGGCACGTCGTTCTGCCAGTCGACCGACGCCACCCACAGCCTCACGAGATCGGCTCCGTATTTGTTATAGTAGTATTCCGCATTGATGGGCTTATCACCGCTCTTGCTGATCTTCTCGCCGCTGGTGTCGGTCACAAAGCCATGCGTCATGACTGCACGATACGGGGCCGTCCCCCGGTGGATCACGGAACACATGAGCGATGACTGAAACCACCCGCGGTGCTGGTCGGTCGCCTCGATGTACAGATCGGCAATGCCGCCGTTCCCCAGCTCGGGATGCACCTCGGTCACCGCCATGCTGGAACATCCGGAATCAATCCACACATCAAGCGTGTCCCGGCCCTTCGTCCAGTGACCCGGCAACCCCAGCAGGGCCGTCAGTTCGGCATCGCTCTTCTCAAACCATACGTTCGTCCCCTCGGTCTCAATGAGCGCAGCCACCTTGCGCGCCACCGCGGCGTCCAGCACAGGCTCGGCCCCATCATAGAAAACTGGAAGCGGCACCCCCCACGTGCGCTGACGGCTGATGCACCAGTCAGGACGGCTCTCGGCCGTCCCATGAATGCGCGCCTTCCCCCACGGCGGCAGCCACTGCACTCTCTCAATCTCAGCCAGCGCCGCCCCTCGGATGTCGTCTATCCTCAGAAAATACTGCGGCACACTCCGGAAAATGATCGGCGTCTTGCTCCGCCAGCAATGGGGATAGTCATGACGGTAATTCTCCTTCCCCAGCAGCATCCCACGCTCCGCCAGCAGCCGGATGATCGGACCGTTGGCCTCGAACACATGGATTCCCACCAACTCGGGCAGACCGCACTCCGCCGTAAGCTTGCCATCGTCATCCACCGGAGAAATCAAACCCAGCCCATGCTCGCGCCCAGCCAGATAGTCTTCCTTCCCATGCCCCGGAGCCGTGTGCACCTGGCCGGTTCCCGTGTCATCAGTCACGAATTCCGTGCAGATGACCCGGCTGCTCCGCTCAAGAAACGGATGCTGCGCGAGCGATCCCTCAAGGTCGCTGCCAAGGACTTCACGACCTTCCCCCTGCAGCCGGAATCCTGTCTTCTCCGCAAACGCCGCCAGCAGCGGCCGCACCACCACAAGGGTCTCCCGCCTCCCGTCCTCATGCGCAAATTCTCCCAGCACATACCGGTAATCCTTCCGCACCATGATCCCAAGATTCGCCGGCAGCGTCCACGGCGTCGTCGTCCAGATCACGAAGGATCCCCCAGCCTCCGCCACCAGACCACTCTGCGCCGGAAACTTCACGAAAACCGCAGGCGATACCTTCTCACGATACTCCACCTCGGCTTCCGCCAGCGCCGTCTTCGCCCCATAACTCCACTGCACCGGCCGCCGGTCGCGGTACACCAACCCCTTCTCCACACAGGTCGCAAAAAACCGCACAATGTGCGCCTCATACCCAGCCGACAGGGTCAGGTACGGATGCTCCCAGTCACCAAACACACCAAGCCTCCGGAACGACGCCCGCTGCACATCAATCCACTTCCTCGCAAATTCCTCGGACCTCCGCCGCACCTCGGGCGGCGTCAGCCCCGTATCCTCACGAACCACCTTGAACTCAATCGGCAGTCCATGACAGTCCCACCCCGGAATGTACGGCGTCTCAAACCCAGCCATGGTCTTCGACTTGAGCACCAGATCCTTGATGATCTTGTTGAGCGCCGTCCCCATATGCACGTCGCCATTCGCAAACGGCGGACCGTCATGCAGCAGAAACCTCGGAGCCCCCTGCGCCTTGCGGCGGGCCTGAATGCGACCGTACAGGCCGCCCGCTTCCCACATCGCCAACCGCTCGGGCTCACGCGTCACAAGGTCGGCTTTCATCGGAAAACCGGTCTTCGGAAGATTGACGGTGTCTTTGTAGTTCGTTCCTTCAGTGCTCATGGGAGCGGCGAGAGTAAATCCCCCGAAGCTGGCAGCAAGGCGGAATGACACCCCCCAACCATGCCTCCGGACCACGATCTCATCCGCAGCACCCTCCTCGCCCTCGCCGCCGCCCGCGAGGGAAAGTCATTCTGCCCATCGGAAGCCGCCCGGTCCCTCGCCGACAACTGGCGCCCCCTCATGCCAGCCATCCGCCAGTGCGCCGCAGACCTCGCCAACCTCGGCCTCCTGACCGCCACTCGACGCGGCCAGCCAGTCGACCCGCTCGCCTCAGGCGGCCCCATCCGGCTCAGCCTCCCGCCGGATTCCGCCGCACCCGGTCTGCCTGCTCCCGGATCGCCGCCTTCTCCCCCTCACTGAGCCGGTCGAGATTCCGTACCTGCATCACTGTCCGCGGATTGCCCCGCAGCATGGCTTCATGCCGCTGCAGAAAATCCCAGTACAGGGTCGTGAACGGACAGGCGTCGTCCCCTGTCGCCTTGGCCGGATTCCGCGGACACCGCGCACAATACCCACTCATCCTCTGAATGTACTTGCCGGACGCAATGTACGGCTTCGATGCCATCAGCCCCCCGTCCCCATACTGTGACATCCCAAGGGTATTCGGCAGCTCCACCCACTCCACCGCATCCACATAAACCGCCAGATACCATTCGTGCAGTCGCTGCGGCCGCACCCCCAGCAGCAGAGCATACAGCCCAGTTACCATGAGCCTCTGAATGTGGTGCGCATAGCCATGCTCAAGGGTCTGCCCGACCGCATCCCGCAGGCACGCCAGCGGCGTCTCCCCTGTCCAGTAGAAGTCCGGCAGCTCGCCCTCGGCACCCAGCGCGTTCCTCTCGGCATACCCAGGCATGTGCAGCCAGTAAATCCCCCGCACATACTCGCGCCACCCAAGGATCTGCCGGATGAATCCCTCAACCGATGCCAGTTCGGCCCGGCCTTCCCGCCACGCACGCTCGGCCGCCGCCACGACCTCACGCGGCGACAGCAGCTTCAGATTGAGCGACGAAGCAAGCAGCGAATGCCAGAGCCACGGCTGCCCCGGCCACATGGCATCCTGCCACGGCCCGAACCCCCCGAGCCTCTCCCTCACAAATCCTTCCAGCGCCACCAGCGCATCCTCCCGCGTCACGGGCCAGCCAAACGAGGCCAGCTTCCCAGGGTGATCCGGAAACCGCCGCTCCACCATCGCAAGCACTTCCGCCGTCGCCGCATCTGGCGGAAAGACAGGCCGCGGCGGCACTCCCTCAGGCCCGGACTTCCCAAAGGAGGAACGGTTCTCACTGTCGTAATTCCATTCTCCCCCAGCCGGCTTCGCCCCGTCCATGAGCACCCCGTGCCGCCGACGCATCTCCCGGTAGAAAAACTCCATCCGCAGTTCCTTCCGGCCTTCCGCATGCGCCCGGAATTCCTCGGGACTGCACAGAAAATGCCGGTCCCCGCACACCCGCAGCGCCACCCCGGCCCGCCCGCACACCTGCTCCATCCCCGCAAGCACCCGGTGCTCCCCTGGCTGCACACACACCACTTCCTCCACCTGCCGACCCCGCAGAAATGCCGCCAGTTCCTTCCCCAGTGTCCCCGCATTCTCCGGATCCTCCAGCTCCCGGTAATGCACCCGCCAGCCCGCCGCCCGCAACCGGTCCCGGAAATGCCGCATGGCCGCCAGAAACAGCACAATCCGCTGCCGATGCGACCACACCTGCTTCGCCTCTGCCTCCACTTCCGCCATCCAGACCTCGTCATACCGGGGATCCCCCCCGTCGAACACAGCAGAGTCCTCGTTGAGCTGATCCCCGAAAATCACCAGCAGCCGCCGTACATTTGATCCCATGCCACTCACCTACGACCGCCAGACCACCGCCGCCTAGTCATTTCTCTGGACCTCCCACGGCGGCCTCCTATCCTCGCCATCACATGCCCCCGCAGCCGAAGGTCTCGTTCCTCGCTCTCTGCTTCAATCACGCCCCCTACCTGAAGCAGTGCCTCGATGCCATCGCCGCTCAGCAATGGCCCCACGCCGAACTCATCATCCTCGACAACGCCTCGGCCGACAACTCCCCGGACATCATCCGCCACTGGGCCCGCTCCTCCCCTCTGCCCACCACTCTCCTCCTCGAAACGGAACGCCGCGGCATCTGCGCCAACGTCAACCACATGCTCGCCCACGCCTCCGGGGAATTCTTCGCTCTCATCTCCACCGACGATTACTGGCTCCCGTCCAAAACCGCACGCCAGGTCGCCGCCCTCTCGTCCCTCGGCGACGACTGGTCGGTCGCCTACTCCGATGCCATCTGCATCGACGCCGCTGGCAATCCCCTGCCCGACCCCTTCATCCAGAGCCACCGCAGCTTCGATCAACTCCCCTCCGGCGACATCCTCGCCGAACTCATCCGCGGCCCGTTCATCCCGGCCATGTCCACCCTCGTCCGCCGCTCCGCCCTCGCCAAAGCCGGAACCTACGACGAATCCCTCGTCTACGAAGACTACGACATGTGGATCCGCCTCGCCACCGACGGGAAATTCCACGCCGACCCGGATCCCCTCTGCGCCTACCGCATCCTCGATTCATCCCTCATCCGCAACTCGGCCGCTCAGGACAAACCCGCCAAAGTCCTCAGCGACCTCCGCATCATGGCCAAAGCCTGCCGCATCCCGCACCTCCCGGAATCCACACGGAAAAACACCGCCCGCCGCACCACCAGCCTCGCCATCCAACTCGCCTCCATGAATGGCTCATGCCCCAGCGATATCCTCGCCGCCCGCGACCTCTGCCAAATCGATACCCTCCTCCCCATCGCCGCAGCCGCCTCCCTCACCCCCAAACCATCAGCCAGCTCCATCGAAACAGCCCTCGCCAGAGCCCTCGCCGCGGGCTGGCTCAATCCCTCGCAACTCCATACCCTGCCCCGCTCCATCACTCAGCACCCCTCCCTCACACCCATGCACCCCCACGGCAGATCCGCCCCCACCGATTTCACCGCATGGCAGCAAATCCTGCCAGCAATCCTCTCCCCGGAATCACCATCCCTCTGGCAACGGATCCGCCGCCGCTTAGGAGCCTGCTGAAAAACCCGGACTGGTAGCGCGGCGAGGCATTCTTCCACGAGGCAAGGCGCAACAATGGAGAAGGTCGGGACCTTCGACTGCGGCGCAACGAAGCCCACTGGAATAAGGCCCGCCGCCCGCAGGGGATCCCGTCACTAAACCACAGCGCAGCCGCTCATCCAACCACCATCGACTCCGGATCCGCTGCCGGGCCCGGTTTTCAACAGGCTCTTAGGAGCCTGTTGAAAAACCCGGACTGGTAGCGCGGCGAGGCATTCTTCCACGAGGCGAGGCGCAACAAAGGAGAAGGTCGAGACCTTCGACTGCGGCGCAACGAAGCCTT
>Ga0315908_10000186_pt1 | contig 50555 bp, 34 predicted proteins | sample LakEriMetagenome_12_FD_203520 | JGI IMG/M metagenome (GOLD analysis project Ga0315908, IMG submission 203520) | Freshwater fungal communities from buoy surface, Lake Erie, Ohio, United States - Buoy 4 MA124 | ecosystem: Environmental > Aquatic > Freshwater > Lake > Lake biofilm | place: USA...
ACAATCTCCAAATGATCCCTCACTCCCTCCAATACACTTATCTTCATACCCTCGCCACAGAAAAAACAAGATGCTTCGACGCAGTCAAAAACAGTACTTAGTGCAAAGCCTGCCAACTTCCGAATGTATACTATTCCCATATCAATCTGGAGTGCCATACCTTATCTCCATCGATAACAAGTCAACAGATTTAACAATTATTTAAACTCAAATCTTGTCCACCACTCTATAGGCCATAGCAAGAAGACAAATCCACTACAAATCAAGCCTACCATACAATCAATGATCGATTATATAAATAATTTCGTAAAAAAAAAAACTTAACAATTCTACATAAAAAATAAATTTCTTTTTAATAAAAATATTTTTTGAATAAATTAAGAAAATTTAAATGGAAATAAAAAAAAATCTTGTTTCGAATTTTGTTAAAATTTTCATTCTAAATTCAAATAAAATTTTGAAATTTATTGAAAAAAATTAAATTAAAAATTTTCATATAAATTTTATCAAAGAAAAATTATATAATTTGATATTATATATTTAAAATAAACTTGTCAATAATTTATAAAAATTGATGATAAAAAATTATTTAAGTTTTTTTTTATTTAATAGTCGTAATTTAAATAACTTAATAACAAATAACTTATTCAATAAATATAATTTATAGTATAATTTATATTTAGATATTTTAACCTATAATAAAAATATAATTTATTTTATTTTTAAACATAATAATTTATCAAATATGAATATGATTTTTTAATATTTTATTGATTATTTAACAAGTTAGGGGTTTTTATATAATTTAATTAAAATATCCCTTTTAAAATTATTGTTTTTCGTTTTTAGTTAGTCCAATAATTTTAGACTTTTAGTTAATTTTTTTTTTATAAAATTATTTTTCTAATTATCTTATTTATATAACAGTTTAAATTGAATTTTTAAATGGATTATCATAATCTAAAAAAACAAAATCAAAAAATTTTTCTTTATAAATATCAATAGCTAATTATCCATTTTAAGTGAATGTTATTTAAGAATCAATTTTTTATTATTTATTAATTAAAAGCTGTATAGTAATTTTATTTAAATTATCAAACTCTTCTATTAAAATTTATATTTATCTTTTAGTTTAATTTTGATTTTATTATTTTATCTTTTTATCTTTTAATTATTTTAATTAAAATGGATATGTTTAAAATTATTTATTAATATTATGATTTTATAAAAAATAATATTATTCTTATTAATTTAAATTATTTAATTATTTTCTTTGATAAGATTATACTTAAATTATATCTGAATTAAAATTTTAATTGATATTTTTTCATAAATAAAATTTATCTTTATTTTAATTATTTTCTTCCAATTTTTCATAATTATCTATTATCATAATACTGCATTATTATTAAGATTAATTAATTTAATTATTTAATAAATCATTTTTTATTTAAAATTCTTTTTGCTCATCAAATAAATCTTTGTATTGATTTATGTCTTGAAAAATTTCAAATGTAAATTTAAAACTATTTTAATTTTTATTACTTTTAAATATTATATTTTATTCTGAATCTCCCATTTTTTAGATAAAATTATTAATTGCAATTAGTACTAATGGAATTTCATTTTAATTTTTTTAATATTATAAAAATAATTAAAATTTTTCATTTAATATTAATTCTTATCTATTAACAGGAAAATTTATAATTATTTTTATTTTATTTCTTTATTATTCATCTTTATTACTTTTTACTTTCAAAAATACGTTTCCTTAATATGCAAAATCAAATGTAATTATTAATAAATAATAAATTACTTAAATAAATTTTTATTCATTATTAAATAAAAAAATATTATCTAATTATAAATTCTTAACATTAATTAAATTTAATCCTTTGCTTTGATATTTTTACTTCATCAAATTCAAAAAATTATCTAGAATTTTTTTAAGGTTAATTTTTTTATAAATACTATTTATTTTATTAGAATTTTATTTTGAAAAATCTAATATTCCATCAAATATTATTTATAATATATTCAAAGAAGCTTTTGAATATTATGTGTATTTTTAACACTCAGTTAAATCATTTTTTATTTCTTCCATCAAATTTTTTTAATCATTTTAAGCTTAATTTTTTAAAAAATTATTTATATCAAATAATTTTTATTCACATTAATTATTATTAAATTTTATGAAATCTATTGGAATTTAATAATCATAAAAAAATTATTAATTATTTTATACTAATTATTAATTTAAGCCCTTAATTTTAAAATACTTTTTAAAATTTTAAAATCTTATTAAATGATAAGTAATATTATTATTTAAATAACTAAACAATTTTAATTAATATTTTTATATATTATTTTTAAATTAACATTTAAAGACTTTTATTTTATAATATAATTACTCTTCATTTTAAATATGATATTTTTATTCATCGAATTTCTATTTATTAATATTATTAAATTCTACTTATTATACTTGAAGATTTATTTTATTATTATTTAAAATGTCTAAAAAATTGTTTTTAATTAAAACATCTTTTTATTATTATAAATCATATAGTTAGATATCTTAAATCCATTCAATAAATTAATTGTGTTCTTCAATTATTCTTAAATTTTTCATATTTTAATTTTAATACAGAATTTAAAAATAAGAATCATGATTAACTAATAAAATGCATCTATTATGTGATTTATTTAAAATTAAAATTTAATTTTTTAAAGATTAAATCTAATCATTTAATTCTTATATAATTATTTTATATTTGTCTTTACTATTTTTTCTAATTATTTTTTATTTATATTAAATTGTAAAGTTAAAAAATAATAATATTGTAAAAATTATTAAGTTTTAAAATTCAGTTTTTATTAAAAAAAAATAACTTAAAAATATTAATATTATTGTTTGAAAAATAAATAATATAATATATTATAATTATTAAAAATAAATGATAATTGTTAAAAAAAAAAAATTCTAATAACTAAAAAAATTATTTTAATAAATTTTTATTTCTTGATAAGCAAAAAATATATATGTAATTGTATAAAAAAAGCCGATTAAATTGAATAAGAAATTAAACCTATTAGGATTTATTATTTTTGTAGAAATAAAGTTTACAAAAATTGTATGTATTATAATAATAATTGTTATTGCTTTTACTAACTCTTTATTTTTAATTTCAATTTTTTCTAAACAAAAAATATCTATTAAAACATTTAAATTGATTAATAAAAAGATTATTGATGTAAAATATAGGTATAATTTTTATTATTAAAGTTTTTATTATTCAAATATTTTGACTTTCTAATCTTTAACGTATTTTAATTCCTACTTTTACTAACATAATATTTTCATAAAAATTTTTTTTAGTTAATTCATTTTATCTTTTTTATATGATTTTTTATTTATTTTAAAAATTATATTTAATTTGTTTTTTTAATTTTTATATTATATATAAATTTAGTTCTATTATAATAGAAATTTTAATAGATATTTTTCATAATAATATAAGATACAATCACTAGATAACATCTATAATTTGATTCTATAAAATTTCATTTGAAAAAGGCATAGAGTAGGATTAAGATAAACTTTAAAAGATTACAATTTTATGATCTATTGGTTCTTTGAGATTGTTAGTTAAATCTGATAATTAAGAAAGAAGCATTTCATCAATACAAGAATCAAGCAAATCTAATTAATTAATTTGTCCATTAGTATTTTTTATAAGAAGCTAAGCGAGTAGTTTAATAATTTATTATTAAGTATTGGTAAGACTACTTAAGACGTATTGCAATGATTTATTTTGATTTTCCTTGAAATTAGATTGTACTTAACTATTCAAACACTCTTCTTTGTATATTTCATAAGTGTTGATTTACAGAATCAGAAAATTGTAATTCTCATTAATCAAAGGAGTTAGAATATACTAAAAATTGCTATTATCACAACTACATAAAATTTGGACTTTTTTTAGTTTACATAAATCACTTAATTTCTATTATTCCTCTTTGCTACTCATGTGTTTGCCATCTATGCTATTGATACATAAAAATATTTTCTTAATTTTGAAATACTTCATAAATTTATCAAGTTACATTTCATCTAATACATAATTCAAAAATTCCATCTGGCTCTCTATATTTTAATATTCATTATTTATTTAATATTTTTTTATGTATTTTTCTTTTTTATTAATAAATTCATAATCTATTTAATTTAATAAATAATTTGCTAGTTTTTTAACTAATTTTTTAAAATCGTATTAGCGATCAAAACCATTCATTTTTATTATTAAAATTTTGTTATTTTAAATAAAATATACTATTTTATCTAATAAATTTATTTTTGATCCATCACCTATTATCATAATATTTTCATTAGTATTTAAAAAATGCACAGCCATATCTATCTACTTAGTTATTTCTTCTTCAAATTTTTATTTATCAATCTAATATTAAAATTATAATTTATACTTTTTGTAATTTTTCATATATTTTAATAACATCTTATGTTTATTATTCAATATTATGATTTATTTTTAAAACTTCTTTAGTATGATTAGTTGTGTTTTATTATTTTTTAGGTGTGTTCATATAAGATAACTTATAAAATAGTAAAATGATAATTTACCATTATTTAAAAATATAAAAAAATAAGTAAATATAAGTAAAAATAATTAATAATGATAATATTTAAATTGGTGAATGATAGTAAGAAGTAATAGATAAAAATAGTATAGATAATATTAGAGAATTCAAGAATATGAGAGAATTATTCATGATTCTATTGTATTTAGATAATAATAATGATCTATATATGAATCTTCTTTTATATATATCTATCTAATATCGTTTGATACTGTATTATTTAATATTCTGATATATATATCTATTGGTATTATTATATCTATTCTTTTTTATTATTATTAATCTGTGTAATATCAATCTATCATGATTATCATTGGTTAGAGTGGGAATGCTTACTAGAATTGGAGGACTATCTGTGATTGTTATTATTATTTTACTTATCCTGATCATTATTATTAGATTTACTATCATCATCATCATCTTTACTTTTGCTTCTACTATCTCTACTATTATTATTACTTCTACTTCTACTAGAACTACTTCTCTTCTGACTCGATTGACTTTGACTTACACTGTCCTTTCGCTATTTGCTTGAGTCTCTTCTAATATTGTTTCCACTTTTATTATTGCTTCTGCTTCTGCTTCTATCTCTACTACTTGTTCTAGATTTGCTTCGATTCTCACTTCTTTTTCTTGTTTCCCTTGTTGTTCTTCTGTTATTGTTCTCTGGGCATGTTCTAGCCAAATGACCTTTTTATTTGCAGTTATGGCATAACCCCTATTTATATTTTTATTCAAAATTATTATTTTCTATATTATTTATATACCTTAATCATAAATAAATATTATAATCTTATTTCAATATTTTATTAATTTTAACAATAATCAAATTAATATTTATTTATAATTCATATCAATAATATTAATTGTAGTAATTATATAAATACATAATATATAAAAAAAAATTTTGAAGATAATAATTTTTTTAAAAACAAATTTTATTAATAATATGATATAAAAAAAATATAATAAAAATATGATATTTTAATATAATAAAGTATTTTATGTGTAAAATTAATAAAATAAATAAGATTTATATATATGATATATGTATTATATGATAATATATACCTTCCTCCTTTCATACTCTATATTACTCTTCCTGTCCCTATAATTATTCCTATCATAATAATCCCTCCTATCTCTATTATCATATCTACTGTCATGCCTATCATACCTATCCCTCCTATCATACCTATCCCTTGAATCATAACTCCTCTTTCTATAAGCATATTCGACTACAATCCTCTTACCTTCAATCTTATAATTATCCAAACCTTTAATGCAATCACTTGCATCCCTACTACTCTCAAACTCTACATATCCTGATCGGTCCTTGTTGCTTAAACCAAACATTGCTACTTTCCCATACTTTTCAAATTTACTTTGAAGCTCCTTCATGTCTGTTCCATGACTTAAATTGTCCACAAACAGTCTCGTATATCTTCTACTCATCTAAATATTTATAATAATATATCAATATTCTTCTACTTATCCAATTTATAATATCTTATTTTCTATACGTTCATATATAATTTCTTATTAATATAATCTAGATCAATCTTAATTTATCTTATTTATTTAAAGCAAATCTGACATTATTAAATTGCTTGCTTAAAACAATCTTTATTAACAATTTCCGATTTTTATTATTTAATATTCAGTTACCTAATTATTATTGCCTATATTCATTAAAATTTATAATTAAAAAATCAATAATATTAATATTACCTCTCAAAATATTTTTCTAACAAAGCCTTAAAAAATAATTATTTATATAAATTTCCATTTCTTATTAAGTCTGATTATTCTACATATATTATTTTCTGAATAGAATAGAATATAATATCGATATTTTAATAAATATAAACTTAATTTATGAATAATAATAATAATAATATCAAAAGAGGAATAGATTTATAAAAAACGAGTAACCTTAGAGAAAATCCTTATATTAGAAATAATGTTTCTCCAGCCTAAATTAACATAAATACTAATAATAATGTAAGTCCTTTAAAAATAAAAAGTGGTTTTTAATAGGTTTCAAAATCTCCTATTTAATTTATTTCTTAAACAAATAAAAGTTAAAGCCTGATTCCTTAATAATAATAATAATAATTATAATAACAATCAAAAATACTATTCCAAAATTAAACAAACATTCCTTTATATTCTCAAATTCCTTAAATAATTAATACTAATTAAACAACTCCTTAAAATCAAATATATTATCAATAATAATAATAATAATATTTAGTACAATAATAATAAACAGTATCAGTTTATCCAAAATAATTAATTTAACAGCAATAAGAGAATAATAATATTTAGAGATAATAAACTCCAAATAAATAAATTATAATCCAAAATGGAAATTAAGTTATAACTCCAACAAAATAAAAAATTATGGCAGGATATTCTCCTTTTAAATAATAATCAGATATTGTAATTGTGAATAAATAAAATACTCCTTAAAATATTTAAAATGGGAATAATTTTTATTTAGAGAGATCAATATCTAATAATAAAGTATAAAATTAACCAACAAATATTTAAAAATATTAATCAGTAGCATTGAATTATCAAAAGTAAAATAATATAAAATATATAAATAGTAATGAAATTATTAGTAATGATTATTAAATTTAACAATAAGAAATATTAAAACTAAAATTAGAATTGAAGGAGAAATAAGATTAAATATAAAAATTAAGTTAAACATAAAATAAAACTTAAGAATATATAAAAGATAAATTAAGTGAAGTCCATAATGTAAATGATGAGCTTGAAGATAAATTTTAGCAGTATATATTTTAATTATAATAATAGAATGGTATCAATTATAGATGAAAAAGAAAATGAAATTTAAAGTTAAAAATAAATAATAGTTAAACTTTAAAATGCTTTAAATAATAATGCAATTAATATGAGTTTTGAGAACAAAATTATTTAGGATAATAATCAATTAAAAGCTATTTACAGTAAACATTTGTTAATTATAATTGAAAATATTAGGTTAACCTAATAATCAACTATTATGAACAACTAAATAAATTAGTTAACTAAAGAAAATAATAATTATAAAAATTAGTATAGTTATGATTAAGAAATTATTGATTAATTATAATCATAGCTTAATATGATGAAAGAACAAGATAAAGATAGAAAATAAAATTTGGATAAATAATTAAACTAAAATTCTAGCTCTTAAAAAAGCATGAATAACTTGTTAACAAGATTTGAAAATGAGAATTTATAACTTAGAAATGAAAATAAAGAGTTATAATAAGCTATTTAAATTTATAAGAATTAATTAAATTAAGATTAAAGTTATCAAGCTTTATTAGAAGAAAAAAAATAAAAAGAGTTTGAATACCAATTTAAATTTTAAAAGTAAGAGAATTTATTACAATAATACCTAGATAGAATTAATTATTTAGAGGATTAAGCTGGAGAATTAGCCTAAGAATTAAAATTAAATAAAGCTTCAACATAAGGTACAAAAGACACAGGGAATAATTGAAAATTTTATTTAATTAATAAAATATAAATTTATTGTTAATATAATATAATATAAATAAATAAATTATTAATATATATATATATTGTATTATTATCTAAGATAGAAAGGGAAACTAGAATTATTATTTGAAGTATTAATGAATATTGATTAAATGTTAATATATAAAAATAATGGAAAATAGTTCTGGAGATTGTGGAATTTGTTACGAAAGATTCAATCATCACTCTAAAATAGCAAAATTACTAGATTGTGGACATACATATTGCAGATCATGTTTAATAGATTATACTGAAAAATATTAAAAGTACAAATGTCCAACCTGTAACAAAGAAATCGCATAAAAACCAATCGATAGTCATCTTACCAATTATTAAATTATGTAAAATATTCAAGAAGAAGTTAGTATTAAAAGTGATGTTAGTAATGATTTAATCAATGTAATCATTTAAAGTCTAAGCAATTACAAGTTTTCTCTGCAAATCAATAAAAATCTATATGTTTTCCAATTGAAATAATTAGTATCTGAATAAATTGGAATTAAAACTTAATTTATTACTTTAATTTACAATGGAGTTTCATTAATTGACAATAACTTCTTAAATCAATATAAATTAAGGAATAATAGTGTAATTTAGCATGTGATAAAGTTTAAAGGAGCAGAATATTAAAATTGATATCTATTTATTATAAGATATAAATGTATAAAATATAAATAGTTAAAAGTGATTTGATAATGTTAATAATAATTATGAATATGATTTTCAATCATATTAGTTAGTATCTCCACTAAGAATTTCATATTTTTCATCGGCATCATTTTCATCATCATCATCATCTTCATCAGGATTAACATTGTCACTATCATACTTATGATTTTTTAATTAACTATCATTGATATTGTTATTAGTGTTAAAGACTTTATTAAAATCAAAACAAAAGATATTCTTATCATCAGTACCAACAAATAACTTTCTGTCTTTTTACAAATAAGCAAGACATTTAAAGTTTTCATTCTTAATGAAACCATCAATCTTAGATTCCTGAATATAATCATAAATATTAATAAAACCATCAAATGCACAACTAACAACATATTATTAAATGATGAGAATATCCTTGATAGGACTAGAGTGATGATGATGAATTTAATTAACAATAAAGTAGTTAGTAACATCCCAAATGATAATGCTTTTATCATCACTACCACTAAATAGATAGTTCTAATCAAGTTTCAAGGTATTTACACTATCGCTATGTCCTTCCAAGACCTTGAAAGGAAACAAATTTTATAATTGATTCTTATTTTCCATACTAAACTCATGAATATTGATAACTCCTGTGTTTCCAGCTGAAAATATCTAATTAGGAGTGGTAATTGAGTTGCTCTAATAGAAAGCAAGAGCCAATATCTCCTTACCAATACTCTTCTTACTCAAAGGGATATTCTCATATTTATAATTAAGAATAGGCTAAACTGTGTCAATAAACTCAGATTATAACGATAAGTCAGTCATCAAGATAGTCTTTAGCTAAGGACTAATAATTGACTGGTTTGTGGCATTATCTTCACTAATTTCCCATACTGATATTCTGCTGTCATAACCACTTGCGAATAGATATTCATAAGTCTCCTAACAATTATGAGTTTTTTTAATAAGAGTCCCGGTAGCCAATGAACAGATAAAATCACTATGTTTCTGTTTGTTGTTTTTGTAATCTAATTGGATACTACTCTGATTATCTAGATTCCACATTTTTATAACACCTTATTCATGACCAGTGCAGAAGACTTTGTTATAAGGAAGGTAAATGAAACTATTAAATTCCTGCTCAATATTATTAGTGATTGTCAATACACATTGCATGTTTTTAGGATCCCACACTTTAATACTTCCATCTAGAGAACATGAAATTATTTTATCTTATTGCACAGTTTCATCATTCTCTTTCCTCTAAATAGATTCTAAACCTATGATAGAGTCAGTATGTTCATCAAGAATGTAACCTTACTTCACTCCTCTTCTGATTTTAATGATATTCAACTCATTCTCTAAAATCACTATTAATAATTGAAGGTCTTCGCTCTTCTTTCGCTCTTACTTCACTAACGATTACTCCACAATTTGAAACCTTTCTATCCTCTGTTTATATAAATTGAAGATCTGAGTTGACTTTTCTGACAGTAAAGAGATAAAAAATATGTTTCCTTATTCATCTACTCCCACTAATTCTTAATGGACATAGTCCCATTGGATATATGTAAATAAACATTTGTGAGGATTTATATAGTTAAAAATCTTTTTTCCTGACATGTCATCGAATCCCTATATTTTTTAGTCATATGATATCGTAAAAACATGGTTCTCTTTCTCTATCACCAGGATTTAGATAATGGACAGTCGGTGAAATGCAAAATTAGTTCTTTAATGAGATTAAATAATAATGTATATTATAGCATGTGTTTATATATAATGTTTTTATAAATATAATTGTATATAATATAAGTTTGTTTGTGTAATACCTTTCGAGAATAAAGTCTGAATTGGCCTTCCAATTATGTTGAGGCTTGAGAATATGAATAGATCCTTCACTATCTCCTGCATAGAGAGTGAGAACGTGTTCCTTTTTCTTAAGCATAAGACTGGAAATGTGAGTTTTATCAACATTAAGCAACTTAGGGGAGAAGTCAAAAATCTACTAAACCTAAATATACCAAGGATGATACATGATAGCTCTTTCCTTGGTTTGCTTCCATATTTTAATAGTTTTATCCATACTACAGGTGAAGATAGTGTCTAATTGTTAAGAGTATTATAAATCCAATATACAAGAAGTATGTCCTGTTAAAGTCTAAATACACTCCATCTTGCTTTTGCTCTGATAATCCCAGATCTTCACACTGTAATCCACACTCCCTGTCATCAGATACTTCCTCTCTTTAGGTTTTATTGTTATTATCTCTCGAATCTCCCCTTTATGTCATACTTCCTCATCCAATATTATCTCGTAGCTTCGGCTATATATTAAGTTTTAATTTTAATCATTACTGTTTTGACCAAATATTTACATTATCTAACCATTACTCAATCCTAATATCATTTGTTAATCTTCTTTTTCAAACAAAAAACTACTTATTTTTACAACTTTGTTCTAATTTTGTTTGTTCTTTTCAAATATCTTGTGTTTTATTTATTTATGTATATAAAAATCCATAATTTTTTATTAATTTTATTATAAATCTCAATTTTATTATAAATTATTTTATTATAATGAACAAACTTTTCCAGTATATATAGATTCTTAAATACTTGGTATTATTAAAACTAAAGAAAACAAAAGTAACATGGAGATTATCAATAATAAGTCTAATATTAATAAGATTATTATATCAATGGATGAGAAACATGGGTCTTTGTTTAAAAAAATCTTTAAAAGATAGTCACGTGGTAATAACAGGAGGAGGATCTGGAATTGGTAGATAAATGGCAATAATGTGTGCTGAGTTAGGAGCAAAAGTTAGCATTTGGGATATAAACAGAGAGGCAGCAATGGGAGTGTAGAAGGAAATTGAATAAAAGAATCTCAAAGCTTTTAGTTAGTAATGTGATATTACCAATATTAAAGAGATCGATGTTTGCGCTGATTAGAGTCAGAAAGTATTTGGTACAGTTAATGTATTGATTAATAATGCAGGAATAGTTAATGGTAAAAATATATTGGAACTTAATTAGCAGTAGATTAATAGATGTTTATAAGTTAATACTCATGCTCTTCATTGGACTGTTTAAAAATTCTTGCCTGATATGATCAAAAATAATCATGGTCATATTGTTACTATTGCTAGTGTAGCTGGTTTAATTGGCTCTCCTGGTTTACTGGATTATTCTAGTAGCAAATTTGCAGCTGTTGGTTTTAATGATGCTTTGCGTTAAGAATTAAATGTATTTTATTATTTTACTCATATTATTCTTATTATTATTTCTTATATTTTAAATCAATTACTTATTCAAATTAATTTTATCTTTTAGAAATTAAAGAGCAATGTAAAAACAACACTAATATGTCCTGGATTTATTGATACAGGGATGTTTAAAGGAGTTAAAAATCTTAATTTTTTGATTCCAATGCTTAAAGAAAAATATGCTGCTTGGAGAATAGTAAATGCAATTTAATAAAATGAAACATAAGTTATTATGCCTTATATTTATCAAATTTTCCATATAATTAAAACTATTTTGCCTATATCTGTTGGTGATAAAATATTTTAAATATTTGGGGGTCTAGATCTTATGGATGAATTTAAAGGAAGAGAAGTATCTAAATGAAATATTTTATTTAAAGTTTAATTATCAATTAATAATAATTATTTAAATATTATTAAACATTAATTCTATAATTTTTTATATTAAAAATCTTAATTATATATTTTTTATGAAAATAGTTTTAATAAATTATAAGAATATAATAATACAGTTTTTAATATTTTATTATAATTCAATGATAAGCTTCTAGTTAAATTATTTACTATTTAAATCTAAATCAAATTTTGAAAATCAATATCAAATAAATTTAATGGTAATATCTTTCAATAATATTAAAGATATAATAAAATAACTAAAAAAATACAGAATTTAGATCGGTCAACAAATAAAATTAATGTGTATATTTTTGTGAGATAATAAATTTTTAATAAATAGAATAAGATTATATTTAACTATAAATTTTAGAAAAGCAAACAAAAAATTAAAAAATTTTTACCAGTTTCAACTAATAATTATAAAACTAATAAAATAAAATGAATAATGAAAATAAAATAATTATTTTACATATGATAAATATTAAAGAATTAATTTAATAAAATTTTAATTATAAAAAGAATTTTGATTTGTATTTTGAAAGTGAAAATTAATTAAAAATATGTATTAATTTTATTATTTATAAATTTTAAAATTAAATCGAAAAAAATATAAGCATTCAAAACGTATCATAATTAATTTTAAAACCATTTTATTGTAAACTATCTTAATTTAGTTAAGATAATTAAGGAGAGCTTAATTTAATAGAGTTATCTGACACTTATAAATAATATTTAATAAAAATAAAATGGTTTTGAGTTTTAAAAAGTCATATAAAAAATATTTTTTTATGGAAAGATCAGAAAATATCTTTAATTTTTTTAATTTTGTCAATATTTTTTTATAATTTTTTTAAAATTTCTCTTACTATAATTCTTTTAATAATATACATAAAATATAATATTACCCTTAAATATTTAAACAATGTTTTTAATTAAAATAGTGATTTAAACATTAAATTGAAGTTTGAAAATATATAAGAAAATATTTAATTTATATAAAAAGATTTGAATTAATACATTTAAATTTATGACAAAATAAATGAAATGTTTTTAAGTAAAAATATAGATTGCTTTTAAAATTTAATCTTTTTAAGAAGAATTTTAATATTTTTATTAATTATTTTTATCTTTTTTGAATTAAATCAAATTTTTTTTATCTTATTAATATTTTTTTATATATTTTCGTAAAGTTATTTGAAAAATTTAAATTACTTTAATAATGAAGGACTAATTAAAAATATAATAAATTTATTTTTTTCCCCAATTGATGAAATTTTATAAAAGCTTATAAAATTATTTAAAAAATAATTCCTTCATTCATTAGATTCTAGTTTAAAATTAGAAAGAAATAATAGCAGTGAAATAAAGGAAGAATAAATGAATAAATAGGATAATCAAAAAACTTATTTTATTTATGAAAATCAAAGATGGTGGTTAGGAAAAGGATGGCTAAATTATATGTTACCTAATGGTAAAATAATAATAAATATAAAAGAATTCCGATACAGTGATATAAACAATTCAATAGAATTATTTCCGAACAAATTTAATTTGGTTGACGAAAATGAATGGATATGGATTAATAATTGGGAAGTTGAATGGGATCAAGATTCAGATGAATTTGGATGGTAATATTCAATTAATTTTTAGTCTGTTTTTTATCCTAAAAAGAAACCTCTAACTATGGTTAGAAGAAGAAAACTCGTTAGGACTTGTATATTCTAAAATCAGCTTAAATTATCACAAACATTTAATTAATGAATTAAATTATTATATAGTTGTAGATTAATTACATAAATCATTCATTTATTGAATTATTACTTATATCTATATCATATTAAGATTACTATAATTAGTTTTAATTTAATCTAAAATTAATTATAAAAAATTACATTTATTCTATTGAATTTGCCTAAATAAATAATAATGATATTAAATTTTTATTATCATTTATTCCATTTTTTTATTGTTTAGAGTTTTCGTTTTCATTAAATAAATCTTATTATTGTTATTATTTTGATTATTATAAAAAGCTTTTTTATATTTAGTTTTATTTTTATTAGCTTTATTAATTTATTTATTCATCTAAATTTTATTCAATAGATTTATACTAGACATGTTTTTTTACATATTTTTCTTCAACATATTCAAATTAAAAATTCAAATTATTTTATTAATAAATTTCTTGATCTTCATAATGTTTAAGTTATTATTCAAGAGAAACAATTCTTTTTTCCATATAATCTACTTAATAATTTTATTAAGTAATATAATAATCATATTATTCAAATGTATTATCTACGACATCATACAATTTACCATCTGTATTTTCTTTAAACTCTATTGCTTGTTTCAAAAACTAACTTCTCTTTGAACTTAATAGATTTATCAATTTCTAAAATATCATATTGTTTTAATCAGTTTTTGACTGACTATATAATTTTTATTCTTGATTTTATATAATTTCCTAAAGATAATTTATTTTATTTTATTGCTCTATAATAATATAATCATTTTTATTCTAAAATATTATTAAATATTTACATTTATCATAATTTGAATTTGATGTTGTTATTATAGTATTTGCAATTATAATTTATCTATCTTAGCTTACTAATTTTGACAATCACATTTAAAGTTTTAATTTTTTTATTGTTAATATATTTCTTCCTATGAATTATTGTTAATTTATTTTCTATCTAAATGATCAAATATTGGCATTTGTATAATGTCATCTTTTAGCAAATTATCTTTGGTTTTGAATATATTTTCATTAAAAGATCTTATTTTAGATCTTATTTCAATATTTTTGTATTAATCTTGCAAAATTGATTATAATTATTCTTAAGATTAAAATATATCAGATAGAAATTGAAATTGCTTTATAATTTAATCTAATTATTATTAAACATTTTAGACTAACAATAAATGATTTTTTAATAACTTATCAATATAAAAATTTAAATTAGATATTTATTTGAATGTCTTAATTGTTTGCTCTTTAGTTTTCTTTTGCTATATATTTTATTAGCTTTACTCAATATTTATTTTTTCATACATTTAATCTATCTGATTTTTTGCTGAGTTTATGACTTACAACTAAATATCATTATCTTAATCAATAAATTAGTCTTTTGAATAGTCAATCTGAATTTCCTTATATATTTCTTATATTTTTATACTAGGAGCATAATTTTTTTTCTGATTTTACGTTTTTTATTAATGATTTTATAATTTTTTTTCTGTTATTTAATTATTTGAGAAACAATAACGACATTCATTAAATTTTTGTTCATGAGCTGCCAAGAATCCTATTTAATCTTAAATCTTTGTTTATATAATTTAAAATTACTTTATCTTTTTTTAAAGCTTTTTCTAATTATTCTGAAATTTTACTTTTATAAACTTTCATATTATAATAAAATAGAATTAACTAAAATAATAATAAATTTAATGAGTAAAAATAAAAATCATTAAAAAATTTTATTAAGAAAATCATTAACAATTTATGCTTATTAAACAGAATGATTAAGTACAAAAGCATGATCAATATTATTTTAATCAATATAACATTCTAACTATGGCAAATTATGCTTTAACTCCTGAATATAATGATGAGGGGTCCATTTGTCATTACTTCCATAATATAAGATGAGCTTATGCTGAATTTCTTTCAATTACTGATAATTAATCTAATCAGAAACCTACTTCATTTCATAATGAGCCATAAAAAAGACATTATAAAGAAAATTGGAGTCAATCAAGTCCTTAAGAATAAATTTAAGCTTGATCTTATCAGACTTACCATTGGATAAATAGCATAAGAGATTTTAATTAAGAGAATCAGGGAGTATAAACATAAGAGCCCTAAAGAGAGTAATAAGTATAATCCTTGGGATCTGCCTAAAGAAGAAAGAGAGAGACCTACCTTAAGGAGATTATTTCATCCTCTCAATGGTAGGGTAAAGCAGAATGGCTTTGGATATTTTATGAAGAATATTCTCTTATTGCAACATTTTGAGGATTATTTAACAACCTATGGAGTGTCCAATTAGAATGTAGTCTACCTCCAATCCCTATTTATCGTTCTCCCTTATTTCCCTTTACATAAACTTTATCTTCTGATGAATTTGTTCTTCCAAATTGTACACTCGGTTGCACTTCTTAGAGATAAAATGGTTTGCATGAGATACACCTAATATCTCTATTTCTCTATTTTGAAGTTTGTGTAATATGTCAAGGAAACTGTCATACATTTTTATTAATCCTGGATTACCAGGGATCAAGATTATCTTACGCATTTTTTTCTAATTACATTAGTAATTTTTGTTAACGAATTATAAAAATTCTGTTTCATAATTCCTTATTTTTTCTCAAAATACTCTCCCTTTTATCATGTTTTCATGCACTTCAAATTAAATATTTTTGTATCTAAAAACGTATCGAAATAATTTTATCATAAAGCTAAATCCGAAAATACTAATAATTAATTGAAAAATTTTTTTTAATTTTTCTTTAATCATTAAGTTGATATATAATATTATTTTTTTTTGTAAATAACGAGAAATTAAAATGAAAAATATATTTATCTGATTAATTAAGAAAATTAATATTTATTAATATTTCAATTATAAGAATATTTATTTTATATTATTAATCTAATATAATTAAAAATCTAATATTGATATGAATATCAATTTAAAATACCTTATTAATTAATCATCATTTAATTGTAAACTTGTTTGAAAAGCTAATTCATTTATTAGTATTTAATTTAAAGTAAAAATAATAGAAAAATGGACATAATAATAATAATAACATGAAAAACATTTAAAAATCTTTAAATTAACCTGAAGAAAGCATTTGAGCTTACTTCTGTAAAATAAAACTTTTTATTGTCTAATGATCTTAATGTCCCCATCAAATTATTAACCGACTAATAATAAAATCTCCACATCTTAAATTTATTTGGTTTATTCTTAATTTCTTAATATCTATTTTCATTTAGATTTATTTATTTAGAAACTAGTTATGATTCAGATATGTTAAGATACTTTTATCATGAAAAAATATTTTAAATTCTTATTTAATTAAATCAACTTCTATTTGTTTGAATTTTGATTTTTAATTTATAAATTCCTGTTTTAATTATATTAAGTTAACTTGCTTATTAATAAATTTTAAGATTTAATAATAGTATTTTTATTCACATTTTATATTTGGTTTTTGCTATATATTGAGAATTAACTCCATATATTTTCATTAGTATAACATATAAATTATTATTATTCTTTTTATTATTTTAAAAATTTTGTCTAATTGTTAATTTACTTTTTTAAAATTAATATTTACTGCTCAATATTATGTTATTTTTAAAAAATTTTATATACAAACAACAATAATTATTAAAAAAAAGTTTAGATTAATAGATAATTATATAGAACATATATTTTTAAGTTGTCAAATATTGAGATATAATATGATATTAATAATAATAAAGATGAGATAATAAATTTTGTTCATGGGAAGTGGAATCCGACGCCATAGGCAAGTCCATATAGCTCAATATTGGAAATAGAGAGGTTAAATGTATTATGAGTGTTTTTAAATAATTGAATAATTTTGAAGAACCTAAATCCTTTGAAAGAAGAATTGTTATCCTAATTGATTTAATTAAGCAGCTTTTATATGTGAGTGGAGTCCAAATGATAAGTATGCACCTATAAGATGATAAAATAAAAATTAATAAGATTAATTACACTAGCTTTTGTGGTTATCTTCTATAACTAAACTGCCATGAGTTAGTTGAAATTAGTATCATTGGTATGATGTACTCTCTAATCGATAATGTAATAATTATGACCATCAATACTTGCCTCTAACACCCAATTGCATAGACAATGAGTGCTAGAGGCTCTATTACGAATTGAGTAACTTTCTAATAATAACTCTTTGTCTTCCAACAAATCTATTCCTATATAACTATGTTCTGAATTTCCACTCGTTATATTGTTTAACTATCTGTTTGTCAAATCTTATAAATTTCCTGATCTCAAGTTACTCCCAAATACTCTTATTAGATCTCTCTCCGCTGGATTTTCAAATTATTTCTTATAATTTAAACTTCCTAAATAATATATCACTCCGTTTTAATCCCAATCACTCATATATTTAAAATTATGTTATTCTAATTCTGTTTCTTATCTATATTGTGTTTATTTTTACCTTAATTAATTTATATTTTATTTTTATTAATTAGGAGATGTTTTATAAATAATATTTTATTAATTAGGCGATGTTTGATAAAATTTATTTTCTTATTTATCCATTCGGTTATTTATATTTTATTATTAATTATCAAATCTATTAAATCTTAAATCAGTTGTTTTATAAAATTAATCAAAGTTATTTATATTTTTCTTCTAATTCTCATTTAAACTATTTATTTATTAAGCATTTCTATTAAAATTACTAGAACTGTTATAAAATTAATTATAGTTAATATTGTTATTCTAAATTTGATTTATTTTATTGTTTATATGATTTTAACTTTATGTCTATATTTCTTTACTTTATTAATAATTATTTTAATTAATTAAATTCTCAATTTCATTAGCATCATCTTTTTAAGATTATTTTAAATTTATTTATAAATTATCTAATTTTTGAGTTAAAACTTAAAGAAAAAGGTCTTTAAATTCTGATAAGCATTAAATATTACTTGCTTTTAAAATATTTTAATGAGAAACTTATTATAAAGGAATTAATCTTAAAAGATAAGTTTATTGTTCTTTGTTAAGTTTATATTATTTAATTTTATTTTTGAATTCTTAACTAAAATCTTATCTTAAAAATAAAATCTAATTAATTGTATTATTATTTTAGACTTCTTAGTTTTCTTCTTTTTTATTTTAAACTATTTCTTATATTTTATCTTCTTAATTATTTTATTGTTATTATTCTTAATTTTCTTATTTTTCTTATTATTCTTGCTATTCTTATTTTTCTAGTTATAAATAATTTTAATTGACTTAGTCTATTTATTAGTTAACTTCAGAGACTGCTTGTGTTTTCGTTATTTAATTATCATTTTAATCTTATTATAATTTAGATGTAAAATTAATATAACTAACAATAAAATCAAAAATAATATCAATATTGTTTTAATTTACTATTTTGTTTTAAATTGAACTATTGATTAACAAACTAATAATATCAAAAGGCATTTATATTATTTAATTTTAATTTTGATCAAACTAATAAATTAAGGATTCGACTAAATTTTCAATTAAAAATTATATAAATTAATTTAAATTAAATATTATATTTAATTGAATAACTACATAGAGAATTTAGAGAATATTATCTTTATTAGTTTAAATTCTTAAAAATTATTCTACTATATTTACTCCTTATTCAAATCCTAACTAACAACATATTTCTAAATAAATCAAACAATTTTAGTCTTTTATTCCATTAAATTCTTCATTATTTTTATAAAATTATTTTAAACAATCTAAAAATATCTCTTTAATATTTATTTCATTAATTTTCTATATATTAATATCATTTTAAAATAATTCATTTACTTTTTCCTTATTAATTTATATTTGAGATAAATTTCTAATATAAATTAACTTTAGTTTTTTATCTTATAAGTTATTTTCTTTTAAAAATTCCATTATTTATTAAGATTAACTTGCAAGTACAATCTTATGACTAAAATAAGATTCTTCTTAAAATATGATTTAACAATCTGATAAAAATTCATTGTTAAAGAAGAACTCTATATTATTTAAAACTTACATTATCTATATATATATATATATATTAATATTAAAATATATTTAGACTGAATATTGTATATTTATAATAATAATATATTAAAATGAATATAAGTTCTAATTTTTTGGATGATTTACAAGATCTAGATAACAGTGATGATGAATAAGAAGAAATTTAAGAATATAACATTGATCTTGAATAAAGTTAAAAATAAAATTTGATCAAAATATAAAATCTTAACAATGATGAAAAGTTTATTAATCATTTAAAAGTATTTTTATTAATGAAATAAATATTTGAGCAAATTTTAATAAAAATATAAATATAAATTTATATATGTAAAATAAATAAAAAATAAATTTTAGTAAATCAAAGAATTTTCCTCTGATTAATTAATTTCTTAAAGCAACGAATATTTGATATAAATAGAATAAGAGTACATATAAATATTAAATTAATAAAATAGAATATAGTACTTACATAAAGATTTACGTGATATTTACATTAACAAATTCAGTGAACTAGAATAATTAGTAACTAATCCGGTGGATTACGCAAAATGCGTACTAAAAATAAGAAATAATAAAGACATAACTTGTATAGATTTCGAAAAGATAGTATAACAAAACTAATTAGTAGCAATAACAATGTCATTTTAACAAAACACGAATATAAATAATGATTAAGAATTAACATAAAAAGGATTAGAAAGTGTAATAGAAATGGCTGGAATAATAGTTTAACTAGAAGATAAAAGACAGGAAATATTGTAATTCGTAGAAAGTAAGATGGAGAGAATTGCTCCAAATTTGAGTAGATTGGTAGGAAGCAGAGTTGCAGCTTAATTGATCGCTAGTGCTGGAGGAGTTGAGAGGTTGGCCAATACTCCTGCTTGTAATATTCAAGTCATGGGAAATGTTTAAAAGAAATAAAATTTTGGAATTAAATTAGATCATCATAAAAATCATATGGGATTTTTTAGAGATCTAGATATTGTCAAAGCGTGTCCTAATGATTAAAAAAAGTATTTTTAAATATTCATTAAAATATATAATTACTGTTTATATTATAAATGTCGTTATTATAAATAATATCAAATTATTATTAAATATGTTATTAATATTTATATTATCATTACTATCATAATTATCTATATTTTAATAATAATCATAATAATAATAGATAATTAGTAAGAATGCTTTCAACAAATTCAGCTAAGTGTATTAGAATAGACTATATGAAAACTAGTCCAAAAGGATTGAAGGGTGAAATAATAAAAGAGCAAATGTTAAAAAGACTTGAAAAAATTTAAGAAATAAAATAAGCGAAACTTATCAAACCTTTAACATTACCTGATGGGACAATTAAAAGCAAGAGGGGTAATAAATAAATATAATAATAAATAGGAGGTAAAAGATTGAGAAGCATGAAATAAAAATTGATAATGACTGATATTCGCAAACTTTAAAATAGAATTGAAATGGCTGATAATAATCCTGATTATTACATAACTGATAACATAAATTGTTAAAAGATGAGTAAAATCAGATTGAAAATCAATAGCAAAAATAAAGTCTAATTAAATAAAAAATAAAAAAAAAAGCAATTGCTATTTAACAATCAAAATCAATAAAATAATGGCTTTGTTAGTAATATAGCATTTACACATATGCAAGCTATGGAATTAGTTAATCCTTAATTTATAAATAATTAATAATTAAATTAATAGTAAATTATTATAAATTATTTTAGATATTTTGATAAAAATTCAGGTTTTAAAACTGTAATATAATAAAATTAAACAATGTAATTATGATATTTGTATTTAATAAGTATTCAAATATTTTTTATTTTCTAAATATTTAATTCTAATAATCTTTGTCCTTGTTAAGTCATTTAAATTTTATTTTTATCTACTACATTAATAAATTCATCAAATTATTAATTTATATAAATTTTGAATTCTTAAATATATTTAGCATATGTAGATAATAAAAACCAATATTTATTAATATCTAAATATCTATTTTTATCTTAAATTAATTTTTAGCAAGTATAATCATATTTTATAATGTTTTCATTTGAATAAATTAAATATTCATAAATATTATAGCTAGAATTATTAACTAATTAAGTTAAATATTTTTTATTTTCTATAATTTAATTTGCAAAAAAAATAAATAGGTCTATAAAAATATTTTATTTTTAGTTTTGAAATAAATATATTTTATGTGAATTTCTTTAAAAGAAAATTAAAAAAAAATGAGATTAAATACTAAAATTATTAAAACGATTTATCAAAATATTCATAAGATTATCACAGAAAGTATCATAATAAAGGCTATCTTCCAATCCATTAAAGATAAATGCAATTCTTTTTTTATTTAAATCTGTTTCTTCTTCATCAACTAAATTTATAATATGGTTTATAAATAATTCATATTTCATATTATTTCTTATATTATCGAATTAAATATCAAAAATTTAATCAAAACTACTACTTAAAAGTTCTTTGTTTTCTATTTATAATCCCCATTTGTTTAATTATTAATTATTTGCAATAAACGAATTACTACTTTCATTCATTAAATCATTTTCATTTTATTCATCATATTATTAAAAAATACTAACACTATTGTTTATAAATTAAAACTCTTTTAATAAGTTTTAATTTAGTTATTAATCATTATCAAAAAACTTTATTTCATTTTGATTATTTAATTATTATTTTTATTTTTGTTATTAAAATTATTATTTTTTTATATTATTTTATTCATTTTTATTAGATAGTTATTATCAATTTTTATTAATTATTTAATTATTTTTTATTTATAAATTTTTATTATTTGATTAAAAGCTATTTATTTTGTAAAATATATTATTCTTAATTTAATTCTATGTTTATTTGTATTATATACTTTCACAATAAATTTTTTTCAATATTTATGATTTTTCATGATTTAGTTTTTAAATTTATTTATAACTATTTTTTGCTCTAGTTTAAACAATATTTTGATTATTTATTTTTATTTATTACTCTTTGGTTTAATTTTTTAAATTGATTAGCATATTTAAGTTCTATTAATTTGTTATCATTAATAAAATAATAATTAAATTAATTTATATATTTATTTTTATCAGGTTTTATTATAATAAAGTATAATAGCCTTTAATAATAAATAATTAATTGAAATATAAAAATAAAAATTCAAATTAAAAATACTAAAAATTAATAAATTATGAGAATTATTTTAAAATATAAGCTATAAAATCAATTTTTAATATTTTTTTCTCTAATTTCCTATTATAATTTAATATTTTTATTTATATTAGAAAATATTTTCTAAATATTATAATATTAAAAGTCTTAAGTAAAATTGTCATCTTAAAAGATTTTATTTTTTCTTTAATTTAAATTTTTATGATTTTTATTATTTTGATTTAAATTTTAGGTTTTGTACATAGGATTACTAAATAAATTAGTTTGCTAATAATTTCTTTTAAAATTTTTCTAGTCAAGAGTTTAGCTATAATTTTATTGAATATTATTTAAAAAATCCTTTTGATTATTTCGTTCTTTTTATGAATTATTTAATTATTCTAAAAATAGCTTATTTTTCGACGTATTTTTAACATGTTTTTTTTCTTAATCTTATTCTTTTATCAAATCAATTATTTATGTCTAAAATTAACTTTTTTCACTGAAATGATATCTTTAAATATTCTACTTCAATAAATTAATTATTTAATCTTAATATTCATAACTTTATTTCTTAAATTTTTTATTTTCTTAATCTGAATACAACAATTATTTTTTTTATGATGACGATTATATAATTCCTTATTAGTTTTAATTAATTTGCTTTTATTATACAATTTATTCTAAAATATTTTATTACTAATTCATTCAAGATAATTTAATTGGATTATTATTATTTTATTATTTTTATGGCAATAATTATTATGATCTATATTAGTTATTTGGTTTTTAGTCTTTCAAATTATTTTTTTTAAACTTATCATTAAAAAGGTTAAATTTGTTTATAGAATTTTTAACATTATTATTTAGTTTTATTGTAAAATCAAATTACTTATTAAGAATATAACTATTAACATTTAATTCCTATTATAATTTTAATTTTTCTTTAATGTTTATATTTTTTCTTTCTTTACACTATAAGTTATTTTAAAAATATTTTTTATCTTCTTTTATTTATTAAATTTAAGAATTATTAGAAATTTGTAACATTTTTAATCAATCATCTTATTAATTAATAGGAGTATTATTTCCAAAATTTAAAATTTAATTGTTATTAGACTAAATATTTTTATTTGAATTTTTTAAAATACTATTTTATCAAGAAAAATGACTTATTTAATTAATATTTTATTCAATTTATTAGCTATTTTTTATTTTATAAATTTAATTCCTTTTATTAATATTATTATTATTATCCTTATTTTAAAATAAATAGTAAGAATTATTTCTGCTATATCTTTATTAAGTTATAGTATTTGATTATTTTTTTTATTTATTATTTTAAGATGTTTAATTATTATTATTTACAACCGATAGATAATTAATTTAATATTTATTTAAATTTTAATTTGATTAATTTTAATTTTAATCGTTCATTATTTTTTCTTATGATTTTTATGATTCTTAACAATTTTATTCTAAATCATTTTAACTATTTATTTTTAATTTGGGGGTTTATATAAGACTATCATCTATTTAAATTTAATCCCATGGTGAAAAACCTATGTCATCCATACTTGATGATATAATATATAATAAATATAAAAATTACTTGTTATAATGAGCATAAATTTAATATGAAAGTGATATAAAATAAAATCAATTTATTAGAGGATTAAAGTTTAAACAAAAATCTATATCTGTTATTATATATTCAGTAGGCTCATGATAATTATCTCTTTTTTCAAACTAAACAAAGTTTGTTAATTATATTTAATTTTAATTGTTAATTTAATTTTATCTGTCAAATCCATATATAAGTTAACCGTTTTTATTATTAATTTATATTTCAATATTGCTTTTGAATTCATATATTTCTTATTTAATTTTATAACCTTTTCTGTATTTTTCTATGTTTTATATATCTTCTTTTAATAATTCATCATAAAAATAGACTTATTAATTTAATTCTTATATATAATTAGGCCTAGTTTACTTTTTAAACTTATTAAAGATTTGTTGAATCTAACTTTATCTTGTTTCTTTTTTTTTCTAGGTATAAATATCTAACCCTTCTTTTTTTTACAATTCATATTAATCTTTTTATAGATTTAAATGTCAATCAATAAATAAACCTTGAATTATTTTCTCTTATATTAATTTAGAATTAATATCTGATTATTTTGAGTTTATTTATAATTTTAAACCAAATTTCTATAATTATTCTTAAAAATTTTCTATTTTTAAATAAAGATTGAAATCAACTAATTTTTTTAATTTTTCTTTATCTTTTTAAATTGCAATTTAGCTCAAAAGTTCACAAAACATTTCATTTTAAACTTTATTATTTTTATTTATTAATAATTATAAAATTTTTTCATAAAAATATTATTTTTTTATATTTTATTTTTAAATTAACTAATAATTCATATTGATAAAACTATCTTCTAAATTTTAAAATATTTTTTAACTGTTTTTATCTTATAATAAATCATAATTGAATGTTTCTTTTTATTATTTGATTATTAAGTTTTGATTAATTATTTTAATACTATTATTAAATTTAAATATCTGTTTTTAATATATTTGTATTTAAAAAATTGAGTTTTGAAAATTTTAATTTAATAAATGTATATTTTTATAAATTTTCATTAATTAAATGGATATAATAAAAAGTATTATAACAAAAAATGGATATTTATATAAATAATATTTAAATTTATTTATATATAAAATAATGTGCTAAAAATCAAAACAATAAAGGATTTAATATTCTTTAGAAATTTACTTCCTAAATAATTTATTTCATATTTATTTATGATATATCAAACTTTTCGTATTCATTTTATAAAGTACTAAATCCAGCTTATCTTTATTTGTGTCTTGGATTTGCTTCACATTTAACTCGCAAAATTCTTTTTACTTTGGTAAATCTACAATATTTACAATATAGTTTTAAAGCTTATCTAATTTTCATATTATTTAAATATTATAGTAAATTTGATTAGATATTTATAATTGAAATAATAAAATAATAAATATAAAGAGTAATATAAAAATAATAGAAAATATCAAAAGAATATTGAACAATTAATTAAATAATTTAAACATAATACTAATTCTTAATATTATAAACTAAGTATATAATAATAAATAAAAATGATGGATAACAGTGAGATAAACGAAGATTTAATTTGTCCTGAATGTTAAAAAATGTATGACGATTAAGCTTATCTACCTAGAATATTAAATGAATGTGGCCATACTATATGTTCTTGCTGTATTTAAATTTAAATACAAAGGGGTTAAGAAGATTCAAATTATAAATATTAATGTCCAGAAGATAAGTAAATCTTTTATTTTTAATTACATTTTTAGAGAATTAATTGAAGTGTTCAATATGAATTTATTTAATTTCCCTAAAAATTAAGTCCTTATCAGAATGATTGAAAAAACTAAAAATACTTCTAAAAGTTAAAACATGATTAAAGGTAGTTAAAATATTTCAAAAATATCTTTGGAAAAAGAAGACAAAAATATAAACAGTGTAGATGAATCAAACGCACAAATTTTACAAGACTTAGAAGAAAATCAAAATAACAATTCAAACAATAATAATATAAATTAAAATACGAATAATATAAATAATAATAATAATATTAAGAATATAAATAATAATAATATCAATAACAATTAATTACAAATAAACAGCCAGGAAATAAAACAAAATAACTAATGAGACATTTGCGAATACCATTTTAAAGAAAGAGATATAATCTGCATAACAGAAAGAATAAAGATATGTTCTCATTGTGCTTTATTTGGAAATCATTAAAATCACACATTAAAATCTCATGAAGAAATAATAAAGGAACAAGCTTCAAAAGCTTAAGAACATTTAAATATTTTTTGCAAAATAGAGTAACTTCAAAAATAGATAAAGAATGGAGAACTTCAGAATTAAATTAAATTAACTATAGAATAAAAAAGGGAGGAGTTAAAATAAAATATTAATGAAAATTATGAAAAAATATTGACGTAAATTCTTCAAAAGTAATAATAGTAATTAGATTAAGTGGATAATGAGCTAAGGACAGTCAATGATAATTTTATGAAGATGAATTTCAATGAAACTTTGCTTAATTCACTTAATTTCTATAAGAAGGAAGTGAATAGTATCTTAGTAGATTTCTCAAACTCTTGTGATACTAATACGATCTGTTACTCTCTATTCCACTCTAAATCTGATGGTATTAAATCGAAATCATCAAATAATTATATCATAATAATATAATATAATGATAGTCAATAAATGATATATTATAATATTATAATAATACATAACATTGTGATAATAATATAATAATATAAATAGATACAAACATTTTGGGTTAACAGATATAAAAAGAAATAATATAGTTTTAAGAAGAACAAGTGAACTAAGTTAGCTAAGAACTTTAATAATATGAAGTGAATGTAGACTATTCATAAACTATAATGAATGTAGTATAAATCCATAAGAAGGAGAAATAAAATGAAGCAGTACCTTTAAGAAACACCCTAATAAACGATTTAACAATTTAATATGCGGATGATGAAACTATATAAGTAGGTCGCAAGAAAACCACATCAAATAATAATAACAACTTCTAATAGATACACCAATTCTAATCTCAATAGAAATAACATTATTCTCCTATCAATACTAATTCTATTAATCTCAACAATTATTCTTTAGTTCAACCTAATAATAACATGAATCACTCATAATTCAGCAATAATCTTAATAATAACAACAATATTTCACTCAGGCATAATAACAAATAGGATCTCTCTAAAAGTCCTATTAATAAAAATAAACCCAAATTACCTATAAATAAAAAATTTGGAAAGCCTAACTTAAATTTTAAAATTGCTTCTAAATTTGAACCTGAAATATTGAAACTTAAAAACTGTACTGCTGACAATATAGACTTGACTTAAGCAGGTAATAAGCATTATATATAAATAATACAATTATAATTATTTATATTTAATATTAGAATTGGGAGATGTAGGAGTGCAATTTATTTGTGAAGATATTGCTTACAATAATAGAATGACAAATTTAAAACTAACTAAGAACAAAATAACAGACGAAGGAGTGCAACATTTATGTAATAGTCTAATTGATAATTAAATGCTTAATAGTATTTCTCTAGCTAGCAACAACTTGACAGACAGGAGTATAGATATTCTTATTCAATTTTTCGTAGAAAATCCACAGAGCAATATCAAAAATATAAATCTATGTGGAAACAACAATATAAATAGCAAGAAGGTCAAAGACAAACTCACTCAGTTTAAATAATAATTTGCGATTAATATTCAAATTACTTGATTAAAATGATATATATTTATTTATATATATATAAATCATATAAAATATATTATTAAAATCTAAATGAATAAATAAGAAATAATTAATAAATAAATATATAAGAAATAGATAATTAATACATAATATATTATTTATATAGAATGAATATGTTATATATTATTAGTATATAAATCAATATATAATAAGATTATTAATGGATATTAAAGAACACTTTAAGACTTCTGTGATGAATAGAGAAGTGAAAGTTGAGTTGAAAGATAAAAGAGTAATATTTGGGAGATTAACTTGCATAGATAAACATAAAAACTTAGTGGTTTAAGAATCCATTATGTAAGTTTAACCTCAATATATTGCTTAAGTCAACGACTCTCTCAAGTTTCTTATCCAAAAGGACAATTATGCTGAAAGGTTTATAGGAAACAAGGAGCTAGATTGTTATTTTAGCAAAGACAAACATTTTATTGGCAATATTGTCATTCCTGGAAATTAAATCCATAAATTCTATGTACGAGATTACCAGCCATAATAATAATCACAATTATAATAATAATTATTAGAATAATAATAATAAGAATCGTTATGACTAATATATATTTTATATATATGTTTAATTATATATTAGAAAATAAGAATATATATATAAAGGAAATGAAATAAAAATAAAGAAATAAGTTACATTAATAGGCGGATATAAAAGGAATTCAAATAAAAGATTTATAATATATAAAAAATGGCTGATACAGGCTACGAATAGATAAAAGAATCAAAAGAAGATTATATAGTGAATAAACTATGTTAGATATTCGGTGTGAAAGCGAAAGCCGGATAAGAAAAAATGAAGAAATCAATAATGGAAAATGAAGATAACAAGAGCACACTGAACATGATATTCCTGGAACAGGACGCAGTAGAATAGATATTTGTAATATGCAACAGTGATTAATGTGTCCTTAACACAGAAGCCCCTAATCCAAACAAACTTAAGAAAAAAGGAGTCGTAATTCTTAAACTCACTTAAGAAGCAATCACTACTATGAATATTGTAAAAGATCTAGCATTCATGGAATTGCCTAGAAACATTCTTGAACATTGTTACCTTGTCTATCATGACATAATTAGTCCTATTACTCAAAATCAATAGAATTAATAAGGATGGACTGAATTGGTCACCAAAGATCTTATGGAGAAGTTCAATAGTTACATTGCATAGATTTATGTCATGATGGGACTCAGCAAAGGAAGAACTCTTTTGCCTTTACCAACTCACAAGATGAACTCAAATGACGTTACTCCCGATAAAGACAAAGCTCATGTCTTTGAAACTAGCATCATGACTTGGATGAAACAAATTAAAAATGTCTTAAAGTTGGAACCTGAAATGGCTTTGAAACAAGGCAAGGATCCTGGTCCTTTAGTTGAATTGGACTTCTGGGAAAACAAGATGAAAAATCTTAATAGCATTTATGAACAATTGCAATCAGCTGAAGTTCAATCCATTCTCAGATTTTTAGAGGAGAACAAGAGTACTTACACTAAACCTTTTGATAAGATTTAAAATCAAGTTAGACAAGCTAGAATTGAGGCTAATGACAATTTCAGATATTTGAAGACTCTTAAGAATGAGTTCCTAGCCATTTCTGAAGGAGGCAAAGACTTTATTGAAATTCATAATTTCTTCTACCCTATAATGCACAAAATATTGCTCATCTGGCAAAAGAGTAAATATTATAACACTCCTCCTAGGTTAGTAGTTTTAATTAGAGAAATCTGCAATACCATCATTGCTAAAGCTAGAGATTTTATTAATGGACCTGCCATTTTCTAATTAATTGCATCCGAAGAAACTGGCGAAGCTTGTGAAAAGTTATAAAATACTATAGATATTTGTTCCAAATTTAGGTAAGCTTATTTTGAGTACAAATAAAAATCAAGCAGTGAAAATCAATGGAAATTGACAAGTAATGCTTTATTTGTTAGATTAGATGCATTTTTGGAAAGATCAGAAGATATTAAGCATCTTACTTAAACGATAGTATAGTTTAACAAATTATCCAAAATTGAGTTAGGAGGAACTAAAGGAAGAACATTAACTGAAACAGTTTAGTAAATATCAACAGAATTTAATGAAGCTGTAGAAGCATTTTAAGCTGTTAAATATGATATTATGGACATTGATGTAAAGGAATTCGATGATGATTTCTATGAATTTAGAAGCAAAATAAAAGAATTAGAAAGAAGATTAGCTAGTGTAATAACTTAAGGATTTGATGATTAAGACACGATTTATGGTAGGTTTAAGCTATTAGATTCATTTGAAGGATTATTGAACAGACCAATTATCACTGACGAGCTTGAGAAGAAACACATCGTTTTACTAGAAAGCTACAAACAAGACTTAAAGATAGTTTAAAGTATTTTCTTGGAAGGGAAAATTCTTATTGATAATATGGATGAACGAGCTCCTATTTTCAGTAATCTTCCTCCTATTGCTGGTGCTTTGACTTGGTGTAATGGATTGCAAGAGAGAATTAAAGAGCCATTGGAGAAGTTAAGCAGTCTAGGTACTATTATAATTGACAGAGAGGAGTTCAAAGATGTTTAAAAATTATATGCTTCTATTACTAAGAGTATTTAGGAGTATGAATAGAGTAAAATTCTTGCTTGGGAGAAGGAGGTGCAAGCCAATAGTTAAGAGAAATTGAAGTAGAGTTTATTATACAAAAATGAAAATGGATTGTTGAAAGTCAATTTTGATCCAGCACTCACTAGACTTTTAAGAGAAGTCAAATACTTCTAATTGTTAGGATTGACCGTTCCTCCCATGGCAGCTGAAATTTATGAGAAGAATGACACTTTCAGACAATAAATTATTTCTCTTGACCTTATCGTTTAGAATTATAATGAAATCATCACCACTCTTCATCCTGTTGAAGAACCTCTTGTTAAAGAAAGAATCGAGAAGATAGATATCGCTCTTAAACCAGGATTAGATATTTTGAAATGGAAAAGTCCAGACATCAATCAGTTTATTGAAGAAGTTAAGTAAGTTGTAGACTCTACTTACGAAATCGTTAATAAGATGAAGGATAGTCTCAAAAAGATTAAAGAGTGTCTTGAAAAGATCAACTCACAAATCGTTGAAAAGAAAACCAGGACCAGGCCTTTACCTCCTGATGAATTCGATTCAATTCATAAGGCATAATACCAAAGTAAAATGACAATGATCAAGGAGAACGGAATCATGACTACAAAGTTATTAAAGGAAATATTAGATGCTGTCAAAATTGAGAGAAAGTTGCCCATTTGGTAATCATACCTTCAATATGTGAATGAAATAGTATTGGATGGAATAGCGAAAATAATTGGGACTGCCTTGATACATTTAAATGATTAAATTGATAATGCAAACATCACCAAAAATGAATTGGTGTGTCTTTTTGAAATTAGACTGGAGTTAGGAGATAAAGATGTTATATATGAACCTATAATTGAAGAGAGTGCAACTCATAACAGTGTTAGGAATTATGTGAAGGGATGGATTTAAGATTATTATTTAATTTCTAATTTAATTCACAGACTTGATCTATAGGATGCGAGTGATTATCTGATAGAAATTAGAGACTTCTTTGAGTTAAAAGAAGTAATTGCAATGATTTATTAGAACTTAGACTGGCTAGAACTGGAAACAAATACTTTTAAGGATAAGTATAGATAATACAGTGAGTTCTGGTTGAACGATCCTAAGGAGATTTTCCAATAGTTTTTAGAAGATAATCAGCCTGCAGAAGAACACCAGGAAATTGAAAGTCCTACTAAATAAGGAGAATAAGTGACAGTTTCTTACTTGTAACCAGACTAGAATCCTCTTCTGAAGGGAGCAGTGGCAAAAGTGCCAAACATGTAATTATTTGATGAGAAGATATCTACTCTCAAAAACACTCTCAATGAAATTTAAAGGTTAACTCCGCCTAGTGTTGAAATCGGATGGGTTAAGATTAACCTTTAACCACTCAAGACTGATTTGGATAATAAGGTCAAATCATGGATCAGAGTTTATACTGATTTCTTAAAGGATCAAGTCAAAATTGTCTTGAAGAATCTCACTGACTTCATTAATAAAACTAATGATGGAATTAAAGAAAATCCTTCACATGAACATAATATTAACAATAAGGAATTGTTGATGAGTGTAATGAAAATCATTTCTGATAATAAAGATGTTGAACCAACTATTGAATCAGTAGTCAAGAGAATGAAAGAAATGGTATTAATTCTTAAAAAGAACTAGGAACATATTTATAAAGCTGGAGAAGAAGACCCTATTTAAGTCATTGATAGTAAAAAATCATAGTTCAATGAAACCAATCAGAGAGTCATCAAAGTCAAACAAGAAATATTGCCTCTTTAAGTCACTGAAAGTTCTAATATCAAAAGGAGACTTTATGATTTCAAGGATAAAGTTGATGCTTTTAGATAAGAATTCTTATAAAATTGTCCATACAAATATGATGATGGTTATAAAATCAGTGAAATATAAGACTCTTATTTCGTTATTTAGAAGTATTACAAGAAGCTTCAAGTGATTTAATAAGAGCAACAAGAATATAGCAATTTAGAAAAACTTTTCGAATTGGAAAAAAGAGATTATAAACCCATAAGAGAATGTTACAATGATTTGAAGAACTTGAAATTATTATGGGATGCAATTGCAATAGTAAACTATCAATATAAGAGTTGGAAACAATTGCCTTTCACTTAAATAAAGGCTGACATCCTATTAGATCAAAACAAAATGTTATAATTGCAATTAAAGAATCTTCCTAAAGAAATAAAGAATATGGGTCCTCCTTATAATGCCATTACTGATAAAGTGAAGAACATGTCAGTAGTATTACCTTTGGTTAGTTTATTACATAGTGAGTCAATGGAGCCAAGACATTGGGATCAACTCATGACTCTTACTGGAAGGAAATTTGATCATAAATCTTAGAGTTTCAATTTTGAAGAGGTTCTTCAATTGTAATTACACAAGCACGAAGCTGCTATTAACGAACTTGTAGAAATCTCTTAAAAAGAGTAGAAAATAGAAAAGAAGTTGAAAACCATTGAATAGACTTGGAATAAATAAATATTCGAATTTGAAGATGTAGTTATTGATGAAGAGAATACTACTAAGACTTTCTTGCCATTAGATAATATGATGGAAATAATGGATGCTCACACAATGGACTTGATGAATATGAGAAGTCAAGGAAAGAATGTGGAATTCTTCTTGCCTTTGGTGAATGAATGGAGGGAAAAGTTGATGAAGGTTGATTAAGTAGTTAATGAGTGGTTAAAAGTGTAGAAAAATTGGAGAATGTTGGTCAATATTTTCTTAAAGTCAGAAGATATCAAGCAATAATTAGCTTAAGAAACCTAGATCTTCAAAGATGTTGACAAAGAGTTTAGAGACTTAATGGATATTGTGTTTGGAACTCCTGCCATAATTGAAAATTGTACCACAGAGAGATATGAAGTGTTGAAGAAAATGAATGCCAACATCAAATAATGTGAAAAAAGTCTAAATGATTATTTAGAACAAAAAAAGAAAGTGTTCCCCAGATTTTACTTCTTAAGTAACTAAGCCTTATTGACAATTTTGTCAAATGGTTAGAATTTGCCAAGAGTTTGTGAATTTTTAGGAGATATGTTTGATGGCCTTAAGTCACTTGTATTTGAAGCTCCTAAGCCAGGATAAGAATTCAGTAAAATAGGAACAGCTCTTATTAGTAAGGATGGAGAAGTGGTGAATTTCGAAACCAATTTTGAAGCTAAAGGAGCAGTGGAAATGTATTTAGGAGATCTAGAGTTCAAAATGAGAGAATAGTTGCAATTATGTTTAGAGTCAGCAAAAGCATCAAGCGAGTTGTGGGACAATGCTGATAATACCAGAGATGATTGGTTATTTGGTATTAATGCCTAAATTGCTTTGCTCACTACATAGATTGTCTGGACAGATGATGTTACAAGAGCCTTTGATGATTTATCAGGAGGAAGTGAAAATGCCATGAAAGATTGTAAAACACTCATCGATGAAAGAATTGAAGCTTTAATTAAACAAGTTAGAAAAACTGATTTAGGATTACTAGATAGATGGAAAATTATCAATATTATTACAATAGATGTCCATGGAAGAGATTAAGTAGAATCTTATATTATCAATAAAATCACTGAAGCTGAAACATTTGCTTGGTTGAGTCAACTTAAATTTTACTTTGAAAATAAAGAGAATGATATGGCATAGAGACAAGCCCTGCGATTCCCTTGGGAACATGATAAAACTAGATATAAATGTATTGTGAAGATTGTAGATTGGTATAGATTCTATAGTTATGAATACGTTGGTAATAGTATTAGATTAGTCGTTACTCCATTGACAGATAGATGTTACATCACATTGACTTAAGCACTAAACTTAAATATGGGAGGAGCTCCAGCAGGACCAGCAGGAACCGGAAAGACAGAAACAACAAAAGATCTTGGAAGAGGAGTGGGACTCTATGTCGTAGTGTTCAATTGTTCTGATCAACTCAATAAGGATTTTATGGCTAATGTCTTTATGGGACTCTCTCAAAGTGGAACTTGGGGATGCTTCGATGAATTCAATAGAATCAGTCCCGAAGTCTTGTCAGTTATCAGTTCTTAAGTATCTTGCATTCTTGATGCCCTTAAGGAAAAAAAACAAAAATTCTTGTTCATGGAAGATGGAGAAATCAATCTCTTAGATACTGTCGGACTCTTTATTACTATGAACCCAGGTTATGCTGGAAGATCAGAATTACCAGAAAACCTTAAAGCTCTCTTTAGATCTTGTGCTATGGTTGTACCTGATCTTATTCCTATTTGTGAAAACATGTTGTTATCTGAAGGGTTCAGTACTGCCAAAGAACTTTCCAAAAAGTTTGTCACTCTATATCAACTATCTAAAGACTTGCTTTCAGCTCAAAGGCATTACGATTGGGGTCTAAGAGCAGTCAAGTCAGTCTTAAGACAAGCTGGTATCATCAAAAGAGCAGATTTACATGTGCCAGAAAACGATTTACTCATGAGAGCTCTTAGAGATTTTAACATTCCCAAAATTGTTTATGATGATGAAAAGATATTTTTGAGACTTATTAGTGATTTATTTCCAGGATGTGACTGTCCAACTAAGTTAGATCCAAAGTTATAAAAGACTGCAAAGGAAACAGCTAAGAATCAGTTAGGATTAATTGATGAAAAGTAATTCATAGTCAAAGTAGTAAATCTCTGTGAAATTTTATAGGTTAGACATTGTTGTTTCATTTTAGGATCTCCAGGAGCAGGTAAAACAACAGTCTGGAATACTTTGTTGCAAACTTTTATTAAGTTAGGACAGGAAGGAGAGTTCGATACTTTAAATCCTAAGGCAGTAGACAACAGTGAGTTGTTAGGATATTATACTAAGACCAAAGAATGGAAGAACGGAGTGTTATCTCATTTAATTAAAATACAGTCTAAATGCGAAGAGAAATACAAAGAAAGTCATGATCATAAATGGACTATTTTGGATGGAGATATTGATCCCGATTGGATTGAGTCATTAAACACTGTGATGGATGATAACAAGACTCTTACTTTATTGAGTTCAGATAGAATTGCATTAACTGCATCAATGAGACTATTGTTCGAAATTAGCAACTTAAGAAACGCTACTCCAGCTACAGTTTCAAGAGCAGGAGTATTATATATTGATGAGAAGGAAATCGGATGGGGACCATTTAAAGACAGTTGGTTAGATAGGAGTTAAGATATTGCCAAGTATGGAAACAGAGAAGATGATGGAGCTAGGAAGCATAACAGAATAATGATAGACGATATAGGAAAGAGCGTGTTCTATAGATGTTTCTAAATATATATTGAATAAAATGCTGATATTTCAAAGTTCAAGTACATAGCTCCTACTTGGGAAATGGCTAAGATTCAATCATTATGTTGCATTCTTGATGCTCTTTTATTAGAAGAGGAGTAAAATATCAAATAGTTAACTGAAGAAAACTAAAGGATTGCTTATGAAGCTATGTTTATCTTTGCTGGAATGTGGGCCTATGGAGGTTCAGTAGGAACAGGTCAAGGCTCAGCAATGGATGATGAGAAGGATCAAAGAGAATTCAGTATCTAGTGGAAAGCTATCAGCAAAGTCAAGTTTCCAGAATAGTTAACTTGTTATGATTATTATTTCGATATCAAAACTCTTGCTTGGACTTTATGGATTGGAAGGAAGTAGGATTATGTTGCTCCTGAATTTGGAGAGACTGTCAATTTTGATAAGATTTTTGTACACAATCTTTCATCTACTAGGTTTAAATATTTAATTGATAAGCATCTTATTATGAAAAAACCTATTCTTTTTATCGGAAATGCAGGAACTGGTAAATCTGCTTTGATTAGAGAATTCTTACAATAAACTAGCTCAGATAAAGTGCAATATCAAACTATTAACTTTAACTCTTTTACTGATTCTTTGGCTTTGTAAAGATAAATATGGACTCTTTTGGCTAAGAAGAGTGGTAAAATATATGGATCAGCAACTTAAAAAACACTGATTTACTTCATTGATGATCTCAACATGCCTCAAACAGATGTGTGGGGAACTTAATCACCAATTGAGTTATTGAACTAAATTATAAATTACGGAAGTATTTTCAACAGAGACTTCCTCGAAGAAAGATTTTATTTGGAAGACTTCTTATTCTTTGGAGCTCTTAATCCTAAAGCAGGATAATTTGTTATTAATTAAAGATTATAAAGACACTTCACTGTTTTGACAATGTACACTCCTTCTTAAGAAACCATCAAGCAAATTTATGGTTAGATATTATAAGGATATTATGATTATTTCGGTGAAAAAATAGCAGCAATAGCTCCTAAATTGATTGATGCAACTATTGACTTATTTTACAAATTACTAGCTAATGTGGAATTCAGTCCTACTGCTAGAAAATTCCATTATATGTTCAATTTAAGAGAAATATCCAAAGTGACTGAAGGTCTTATGTTTGCTTAAGTGACCAATTATAAAGACAAACCATCTAACATGATTAAATTGTGGATTCATGAATGTAAGAGAGTGTTTGAAGATAGACTAATTAATTATTCTGATATAAATCAATTTAGAATCTATCACACTGAGGTATTTAATAAACATTTAGGCGATGACAGTTCAAAAGAAAAGATTTAAGAGGAAAATGCAGGATTAGATCCTATTATTTTTACAAGTTTCATAAATGTTCATAATGGAGGTGAAAAGACTTATATTGAGTCAGATTTGTCAGGACTGAAGTAATGTTTAGAAGAGAAGTTAAATGAGTATAATGAGTCAAAAAGTGTGATGAATTTAGTTCTGTTTAATCAAGCAGTCTAACATGTATCTAGAATTGCGAGAATCCTTGAATTTGGAGTGGGAAATGCTCTTTTAATCGGAGTAGGAGGAAGTGGAAAGCAATCACTTGCAAAATTAGCAGCATTCATCAGAGAATGTGAAATGGAGTAATTGGTAGTGACTAGTAGTTTCAGCTTAAATGATTTGAGAAATATTTTATCAGATGTTTATAGAAGAGTTGCTAAACCAGGATCTCCTAGTAGAATATTTATGTTAACAGATAGTCAAATAAAAAGTGAAAATTTCCTTATTCCTATCAATGATATTCTTACTCAAGGATGGATTCCTGATTTATTCCCTAAAGATGAAGCTGATGCAATGATTTAAGGAGTTAGGAACGAAGCCAAAGGATTGGGAGTAAATGTGAATGAATAAGAACATTTAAATGCTTATTTCTTCACAAAAATGAGGAACAATTTGAAGTTGATTTTGTGTTTCTCTCCAATGGGTGAAAACTTCAGAAAATACTCAAGAAAGTTCCCTGGTATTATCAATAATACTTCTATGGATTGGTATCACTCATGGCCTAAAGATGCTCTATTGGGAGTAGCCAGTAGATTTATGATGGATGTTGATATGCCCAGTTAAGAAGTCAGACAAGCTGTAGTAGAAAACATGACTGAAGTCCACAACTCTATTGATGAAGCCAATGAGAAGTTCTTAAAATTAGAAAGGAGACATAATGCCACTACTCCTAAATCATTCTTAGAGTTAATCGAGTTCTACAAAAAAGTCCTTGCCGATAAAAGAAAACTTATTGATGATTAAATCTATAGATATCAGTAAGGTCTTAACATTCTAGCTAATACTGCTGAAAAAGTTTCAGGATTGTAAGAAGACTTGAAAATCAAGATGATAGAAGTAGAGAAACAAAAGATTGAAACAGATGCTCTTATAGTGAAAGTGGGATATGAAAGCAATATCGCAGAAGGAGAATAGTAAATTGCAAATGAAGAAGAAGAGAAAACTAATATAGCTACTTAGAATGCTGAGAAACTATAAAAAGAAGCTGAAATAGCTTTGTCTGCTGCTGTACCTGCATTAAAATCAGCAGAAGCTGCTATTAACTGTTTGAAAAAAGGTCATGTAACGGAAATGAAAAACTTAGGATAACCTCCAATGATGGTGAGAGTCACTGCAAAAGCAGTTATGACATTGATGGGAGAAAAGATCAGTCCTAATGATGATTTGGAAAAAGTCTGGAAAAAAGCTGGATAAACCATGAACAATCCTGATAAGTTCTTGAAATCAGTGCAAACCTTCGACGGAGAATAGATCGAATAATCTGCTTTGGATGCTACAATTAAGATTATTAGAGACCCTGAAGTAGCTGAGAAGTTTAATCCTACATTTATGACATCTCAGAATGAAGCTGCTAAGTATTTGTGTGCTTGGTTGGTAAATATTATTGAGTTCAACAGGATCTTCAAGGAGGTTAAACCTTTGAAGGAAAAATGTGATGCTGCCACTGCCGAAAAAGATGCTAAATAAGCAGAATTAGCAATCATCAAGGAAAAGGTACGTGTTCTAAATGAAAAGGTGTCAGCATTGAGAAAAAATCTAGAAGAAGCTGAAGCAAGGAAAGCAAAGGTGGAAGCTGAAGCTAATATGTGTATGAACAAATTGAAATCAGCTGAAACATTAGTAAATGGACTATAAGGAGAAAACAAGAGATGGGGAGAGAATGTGAAAAAGTTAAAACAAAACACATTGTAAGTTATAGGAGATGTACTATTAGCTAGTTCATTCGTTTCTTACATTGGAGCCTTCACTGCTTCATTTAGATTCAATTTATGGAATAAGACCTGGTTGCCTGATATTATTAACAGGAAAGTACCAATTAGTAATGAGATAACTCCTTTGAGCATTTTAACTAGTGACAGTCAGATTGCAGTATGGAAAAACGAAGGATTAAGATCAGATTAAATGTCTTTGGAAAATGCTAGTATTATTAGCAACTGTAGTAGATGGCCATTATTGATTGATCCTCAATTATAAGGTTCAACCTGGATTAAAGGTAGTCTATCAGACAGATTGACAGTTATCAGCATGTCAAATAAGAAATGGATCAATATTTTAATTAGTTCAATCCAAGTGGGTAAGTTCGTCCTAATCGAAGGTATACAAGAAGAGTTAGATGCGACTTTAGACCCTCTTTTGTCTCGAGCAATCAAGAAAAAAGGAAATTCTTATCAATTAGAGTTAGGAGGAGATCCTATTGATTACGATCCTGCTTTCAGACTTTTCCTAATGACCAAATTGTTTAACCCCTAGTATAGGCCAGAAGTAGCTGCTTAATGTACTATCATCAACTTCATTGTTACTGAAAGTGGTCTATAGGATTAGTTGTTAGCTGATGTTGTCAACATCGAAAAGGCAGAGTTGGAAGAGTAAAAGAGTAATTTAGTCAAACAGTAAAACGAGTTCAAAGTTATTCTCGATAAATTGGAAAATGACCTATTACTTACTCTCTCTGGAGCTGATCCTAACACTATTCTTGAAAAGAAGGAACTCATAGAATAATTAGATGACACTAAAAAAAAGGCTGAAGAAATTGAAAGATAATAAATTTAAGCTAAAGAAACTGACATCATGTTGAATCAATAAAGAGAAATCTATAGACCTGTAGCTAATGAAGGAGCTCTTCTGTATTTCTTAGTCATAAGTTTGAATTATATAAGTCATATGTACTAATATTCATTGGAATCTTTCTACACTTTCTTCTTTAAAGCCATTACAAAGACTCAAGCTCAAGATGAAACTAGAATAGAAGAATTAATCAAAAACATTAGATTTACAATTTATTAATGGGTAAGCAGAGGTCTTTTTTCAAGAGACAGATTAACTCTATTGAGCATGATTTGCTTTAGACTGATGCAGAAGAAAACCATAGAGGCTAATTATGATCCCACTCATATGGAGTTTTTAATTAAAGGTTCTCCCAAAGTAGGAACTGAAAATCCTCTAGATTGGCTCCCTCAATAAATGTGGGACAATGTCCAAGGCCTTATTTAGCTTGAAGAATTCAAGTCATTCGCTTAAAATATGGAGAAAGATGCTCCCAGTAGATTTAAAGACTGGTACAATGAAATCAGTCCAGAAACTAACAAATTACCTCTAGAATGGAAAAAGTTAGAATCTTAACCCTTCTAAAAACTATTAGTATTAAAATGTTTAAGACCTGACAGAGTTACAATTGCATTAAATAACTTTATTGCTTAAACATTACCAGAAGGTAAATCATTCATCGAGGTTGACCAAAAACTATCATTCACAGAAATCTTAGAAGCCAGTATCAATGATTCTGAATTAACAACTCCTTTGTTCTTTATCCTTACAGCAGGTTCTGATCCTGTTAAGGAAGTAATAAAAATAGCAAAAAAGAAAAATATGGAAATTGGAAAGTCTTTCTTCCAAATGGCATTAGGACAAGGAGTGGAGGATTTGGCAAAGAGAAGGATTGAGGAAGGATTCAAAGAAGGTCACTGGGTGATGTTACAGAATATCCATCTGATGAGTAGATGGTTGAAGGAGTTGGAAAAGATTTTGGACAATATGTTGAGTGAAGCTGGAGGAGGTAATACTGCTTTCAGGCTCTTCCTTTCAGCCGAGCCATAGAAGTTGGTTCCTATTGGTATCCTCGATAGATCTATTAAGCTTATTCAGGAACCCCCCAATGGACTTAAAGCCAACATGTTGGGAGCTTGGTAGTATTTCTCCAAGGATGAAATTGAAGATAAGGATCCTAAAGTTAAGTCTATATTGTTTGCTCTCTGTTATTTCCACTCAGTCTTAATTGAAAGGAAGAGGTTCGGACCAAAGGGATGGAACATGTCTTATCCTTTCTCTATTGGAGATCTTAGAGATTCTAATTTAGTTTTAAATAAATAGTTTGAATAGAATCAAGGTGGAAAAATACCATTTGAAGATTTTATTTATATTTTTGGAGATATCATGTATGGAGGTCATATTGTCGATCAATTGGATAGAACATTATGTAACAGTTATTTGAGATAAATTATGACTCCTCAACTCTTTGAAGAACTTGAACTCTTCCCCTTCGTAGAAGGCAAAGGTATTTCTTTCAAAGTTCCTTCAGCAGGACTTTCTTATGAGAAATACATCGAATATATTGAAACATCTATCCAACAAGAAACTCCTCTTGCTTATGGACTTCACCCTAATGCAGAAATAGGATTCAGAACTAACTAATGTGCTAATTTGTTTGCTATGTTGATGGAGTTACAACCTAAAGATGAAGGAAGTGGAGAACAACAAGGGGAAATCAGAACATCAGTTGATATTACAAAGGATCTCATTAAATATATTTTAGAAGACAAAGAGTTGAAATAAAAGATCTACAATCTAGAAGAAATCAAAAACAAAATTGATGAAGATAATAAGGGACCTTATCAAAATGTCTTTTTGTAGGAAATAGAGTGTATGAACAATCTCATCTTTGAAATCATCAGATCTCTAGAGGAATTAAGTTAAGGTTATGCAGGTCTATTGACTATTTCAGATAACATGGAAGTATTAATTAACTCAATCACTTATAACAAAGTTCCAGTGACTTGGAGCAAATTAGCCTATCCTTCAAAAAGAGGATTAGCCTCTTGGTTGGAAAATATGTGGAAGAGATTAGAATAATATGATAACTTTAAAGAAGATCCTTTAACTCCAGCAAAAGTTATATATATCAATAGGTTATTCAACCCACAATCATTCTTAACTGCCGTTAAACAAATCATAGCTCAAAAAAATTAATATGAACTTAATAGACTCTACATCGCCACCGATGTTACCAGAAAAACAGTAGAAGAAATTGATGCTACTGCAAAGGAAGGTTCATATGTTTTCGGATTCGTCTTGGAAGGAGCTAGATGGGATATTCAATTGTAACAATTGGAAGAAAGCAGGCCTAAGGAAATGTTTAACTTAATGCCAGTTACTTTGTGTAAGGCTTTGTTATTATAGGCTGAAGGAAAGGAAGATAAATCCATTTACAACTGTCCAGCTTATAAAACAGAAGATAGAGGTAATACCTATGTTTTTTAGGCATAGTTAAAAACAAGATATCCTCCTAGAAAATGGATTCTAGCAGGAGTTGCTATTCTTATGGATGTCGAGGGAGTAGCCGAAGATATTAAAAAAAAATGATATTAAAACTATATATATCTAAATCATATATTACATTTTTATATATTTAAAAATATTATTAAACTATTTTAATCTATTCTATTTTCTAACTGAAAAATTTATTTTATTATTATTTTATGTAAACTAATTAATTTTATTTTTAAACCTTAGAAGATTAGGATTTAGATAATAATTTAAATTAATATGAGACGCTAATAGATCATAAAATATAAATTTTAAATTCAGATGAATTTAAATATTAAGATTATTTGGATCTATAGAAATTATAAATTTAAATTTTCGATTTAATAAATTAAGATAAACATTTATTAATTATTGAATAAAAAATAGATTTTGTGCTTTAGAATTTTGAAAAAGTATTAATTTAAATTAATTATTTAAAGATTATTAAAAATTAAAACGATATCATTTTTTAAAAAAACATTATATAAATTATAAGTATATTACTTAAATTATTTTTTACTTTTTTTTAATTAAAAAACTACAAAAATGATGAATAAATAATATTTAATTTAAAAAAATTTATTATGAAAAGCCCAAAATTAAATAATAAAAATAGTTTACTTTGTTAATTAAACTATTTAATAATTATTCTATATGAAAATAAAAATTAATTAGATAAACTAAAACAATATATATAATAAAATGAGTTTTAATTAAAAAATTAAATGTTTGATTAATACTCATTAATCAATAATTGCTATATTGCAAAAATTCTTTAAAGTTAAAATTAATATAATGAGGTAATAATAATATTAAATTACTAAAGTGTCTGTAAATTTATTTAAAATGCTTATGATTTATTTAAAATAATGATAATTCATTTAATTTAAGGAATATTTAGATTAATATTTTAAATAATATTTATAACATATTTTTGAATTTTAAAAATGAATAATAATGTGAAAAAATATTAAAATTAATTTTTTATTTAATTTTTAAACAATAAAAATAGTAAAATAAATAAATTCTTTATGATTTGCTAAGAATATAAGAAAAAATTTATTATCATTAATTTAATTTTATTAATTAAAATAGAAATATATTGATTTAAAATGATAAAAATAATTTATCGTTTAGAGATTAAATGATTTCTTTAATTATATAAAAATCATAATAAAAAGATACAAATTTTTTTAATATTAGTGAATATAAAAAAGAATAAACAATTATTGATTTAAATTTATTATTATAAAAAATATTGATAAAAAAATTAAATTGTAAATTATTATAAAAAAAAATAAACTTGATGATTAATTAAGATTTATTGAATAACATATAAAGAAAGAATGAGAATTTTGAAATAATATAAGATGAAAATAATATAATGTAATTTATAAAAACTTATGAATAATAACTTAAAGAATTAAATTTATAATCAGAAAAAAAATTTTAAATCAAACATATATTACAAAATATTGATTAAAAACAAATAAAAGATTTTGAAAAAAAATATGATAATGTATTAAATAATATATAATATTAATCAAATTCTTTTATAGATGAATAAAATATTTAGAATTTTAACCATTAAGAAATATAAATTGAATAAAATGAAAACAAAATTATATAAAATATTATTTTATAATAAGATTTTAATTTAAAGTAGGATTAATATATATAAAAAATAGTAGATGAATAAATAAATAATAGAGATTTTTAAATTAAAGACAATTTACAAATATAATAAATTAATATTAATTGTTTTAATATAAAAGATAATTTATAAAATTTTGAAGTAAAGTAAATAAATCATCAATAAAAATTTGAAATATAAGAGTTAAATAATAAATAAAAATTATAATAAAAAAATTAATAATAAAATTTATAAATATAATTAAATTAACTTAGTTATTAAAAAATGGATGAATAATAAAAATTAACATTACAAAAAAAAAATAATAAAATTATATAATAGGAATAAGATTAAGTAAAATAAAATCTAAGAAATTATTTTTTTGAGAAATATTTTTAAAATAAAAAATAAATAATGAATCAACATATAAACTATTTTAATTAACAAATTATAAATATTGAATAAAACATTAAAGTAAAATCTCCTTAAAACTTTGAATTATATTAATAATTAATAAATAATAAGTAAATTTTAAATTAATAATATACTTAATTATCTATAGATTTGCTTTAATACAATAAGATTTAAGATTAAATTGAAAAATAATAAATTTAAAGTGAAATAGAAAAGAAATATAATTAATTATTTTAAGATTATTTTATTAATCTATTTTAATATTTGAAAAAATAACTAAATGACATTTCTAATAAAAATATAATATTAAATAATAAATTTATTGAGTCAGAATATTTATAAAATATTGAAGAGTACAAAATTAATTAAAAATGTATAAAAATTTTTAATTGGTAAAATCATTTATAGAATGAAAAATTATTAGTTTAAATTTTTGATAAAAATAAAATAAATTTAGAATAATTTATTTATTCAATATAAAATTATGATATAAATATTTATGAACCTGAAATTTAAATTAAGATTTACAAAATAATCAAATAAATAAATAAAAAAACAATAAAATTAAATCAAATTAATAAAAATTGTAATATATGTATGTTTGCATATTTAATTACAAATTAAGATTTAAGTTTATTTAATATTAATTTATTAAATTTTGAATAAAAATTTGAAAGTAAATATAAAAAAATTTTTAATTAAATTGAATAATAATCCTTAATTTTATAATTCATTCAAAATAATAAGAATTATTAAGAATATATTAACATTCTAATTAAAAAATTTAATTAAAATAATTTTTCCTAATCATAATAAAATATATATAAAATTCATAATTACTTAAAATAAATGGATGATTTGAAAAAAAAATAATTCATTCAGGTAATTTATTAAATATATTATATATAGAGTTTTAATTTTAATGAAAATTATTATTATAAAGTATTTTAAGGTTATAATATTTAACATAAAACGAAAATTTAAATTGTTAATAAAGATAAATTTTAAATAGAATAAGATAAATTGAATAGTAAATTTTAAAATATTATGTAATTTAATTAATTTATATATTATAATTTTAATATTAATATAAAATAGATAATTTAAAGATAAGAATATATCTTTAGAAAATAATTAAGTTTATACATGAGTTTTAATATTCAATTAATATGTAAAACCTTATTTAAAAAAACTTGAAAAATAAAATAATATATATTAAACAAATATAAAAAAGGTTTTTATAATTAAATATTTTAGATTTATAATTTATTTAATGAAAATGAGTAATTATATTAAAAAAAATGTATATTGTAATATTTTTTGGGAATTAATAAAATTATATTAAAAGCTATATAAAAAAGTGATTATAAATCTCTAATAATCTCATGATATTTACTATTTTATATATTAGATTTTTTATTCTAATATCTATTTTAATTAAAAATTATCTAACTTATTTAAATCTTTAATATAGTTTTAATATTCATCTTTAATATTTTTTTAATCAATATTATTAAAAATTTCATCTATTAGTATTATATCAATCATAAGATTTGATAAAATGAGTTTTTAATAATCAGTTTGAAAGTTATTTTTCATCGAATCAATTATTTAAAAAGAATTTTTTATGAATTATTTATAATCAAAATATTCATACTAATACTATGGATTTTTATTTTTATTTTTAATTAAAAATGTGTTACATAATTATTTTATGTAATCATTTTCAACTTAAGATTAAACTAAAAAATTATTAATTTTTGGATCATTTTATATTAAAATAATTAGATTATCCTTTAATTTTAAATTTTTATATTAACAATTTTAGATTTTTAAAACTAATTCCTAAAATATTTTAATCAGTTTTATTAGATCTAATTTATATTGTATGTTCACTTCATTTTGATTTAAAGTCATTTTAAAGATTTCAAACATAAAGCTTATTTTATTCCTCTAATTAAAAATGAATTAATAAAAAGTATTGATATTATCAATTTCTTAATCTTTTATCATAAATTAATATATATTATGTAAACTTATTAAATAATAAAAATAAATTACTTATCCTCAGATAGCTACATAGAAACATTAATTGTTTACACATTTGTATTGAACTTATTAAAGATTTTATTTGGTACTTTAGGCTCAGGTATTTGCATCTAAAATTTATAAATGAAAATATACTTAAGCAAATAATTTTTCCCAAGAGATTCTTTTGTGAGGATCCTTTATAAGCATTTAAGTAATTAGATTAATAGTGGATTAAGATAGCTAAACATGTTTAGGGAAAGAGACCTACTCATCATTGATTTTTTAAATAAGATTAATAATACTATTAGTTTCGAAAGGACAGATTCCATATAATAACTCATAATATATGACTCCAATAGACCAGATATCCGCTTTTAAATCGTAGTTATTACCAAACAGCACTTCGGGAGCCATGTATAAAGGACTTCCCAATTAGGTATGAGTCAAGTCTTCTCTACTTTCTAATTATTTACAAAACCCAAAATCTCCTATCTTTATTTTCCCATTCTTTAGAAATATGTTTCCAGGCTTCATGTCTCTATGTAGAATGTTTATTTCTATTAGACTTCTGAACCCCATTAGAATCTATTTGATAAATTCTGTTGCTTCACTTTCTTCTAGTTTCTACTTTTATTTTAGAAGGTCTTCTAAAGTTCCTCCTTCACAAAATTCATAAACGAAATATAAATTATTACTTGTTCTTAAAACATCATATAGTTTAACCACATATTCATTTTCTATTTGAGTTAAAATTTTTACTTCATTTTCTACGAAATTGCTTAATTTTGGGTTTTTCTCTAAAATTAAAGAAGAAACTACTTTGATAGCTACTTCCTCATTAGTTTCTTCATTTTTAGAAAAATGAACTTGTCCAAATTAACCTTCTCCTATTTTAGAATATAAAAGATACTTTTAAACCTTTTTATAATGATTCTTATTTATACTTTGTATATTTTCCTGCATTTTTATTTATATTTAATTACTAATTTATAATGTCTAACGACATGTCTATATAAAATATTAAAAATTTGCTAATTTATGAGTTAAAAAATATTTTGTAATTAAATAATTAGATAAGATTATAAAATAAATTATAAATCAATTAAATTGATTTTTAAGAATAAAAAATAAACCATATTAAAGAAAAATAATAAAACAAAAAAGAAAACAGAATATAAAAATTTGTTTTAGATGTATAAAATAGGAAAAATATTTTATATGAAGAAAATTTAAAACTTTGAACATAAAAATAGGAATTATAAAAAATTTTAAAAGAAAAAAGTTAGGATTTGATATATGATCAAGAATAAATATACAAATTAGAGAAATATTTAATAGAAATAGAAAAGTTAAATGAAAAGCTTGTTGAATAAATTTAATAAAAAAAAGATCAATTAGAGAATATAAATAATTTTAATAGTTATTCCTAATAATAAACTGATCTAAACTAATTAAACTAGTTTATTGAAGAAACTAGGAATTAAAAATTGATTGTCTAACAAAAGATTGACGAATTATTAATTTAAGATAGATAGATTTCTAGTTTATTGGAAATTTAGTATTAAAGTTTTAATTAGTAAAACTAAGAAGATATTTTAATTTAACAATATAAAATTTCAAAACAAATACAAGAATAAATTTAAAACTATGAAAATCTCAACTAAAATATCAAATAATGAAATAAATATTATATTTTAATAAAATTTATAATTAAAATTAAGGATTAAGAAAGCATAAATATAATATTCATAATGATTATTTATGTTGATGAATATTTTACTATTCGTAAAATTTATTAAATTCATATTATAAATTTATATTATTTTCTTAAAAAATTATTTTAGCTTCTTTTTATTTGAAATTATTAATCTTACTTTTAAATTATGACTGTTAAAAATAGTTATTATTTTTACAATGTTTATTTTTTTGTTTACTATTATTTTATTCTTATGTTTCTAAATTTATTTAATTTTGAAAATCTATACTTTTGTTAAATTTTATTTTTTCATAACTTAATTATTGATTAGATTCTTCAAACTAACTTTAATTTTTTTGTAGATATATTGGTTAATTTTAGATATATTCTATATTTTTATTAACTTTTTCTTCATTTCTTAAATTTTTTAGTGAATCTTATTATTCATCAACATTTTGATTTTATTTTATACCATTTTAATTAATATTATTATTGATACTATTTTCTGAATAATTATTATTAATAATATCAATTGATTAATATTTTATTTTATACTATTTTTTATTATTTTGATATTTTTATTTATAATTTATATTTTCATAATTATTATTTTTATAATTATTTTATTAATTATATTTTTGTTCGCCATTTTTAATTAGTTTTCTCTTTTTGTATGGCTCATTTTAGATTAATATTTTTTTTTATTATTCTATCAAAATATTATTTTTAAACTTATTATAATTATTTGCTTAACTATGACTGCTATTACTATTTTATTAATTATTATTATTGAAATTATTGTTTAGAATGTTTTTATTTTATTATATGAATAATTAATTAGAATCATTTTTTAAATTTTAAATTTCATTTAATCTTTATGAAAGTCCAATCATTATATTTTGTTAATTAAAATTATTCTAAAATAAATAATAATATTTACTAAATTTTTATCAATTTAAGATTATTAATTATAAATAATATTTTAATATTAATTCGTTAATAAAGATAAATTTTATTGAAATATTTACTAACTTTTTTATAAATTAAATAACTAAAATGCTGATTGGATTAATAAAAAATCTTGGTTATTTTAAACCTTTTAACTTTCTGAGTTTTCTTCTATTTCTTCATCAAAACTTGAATCTTCTTAATTTTAACGAATAGTATCTATTTCTTCAAATTGTAAAATATATTTATTATTATTATTATTAATATTATTATTATTTTCTTATCCTAATTATTTTAAATCTTTTAGCTACATAATTTTGCTTTTTTCAATTTTCTATTTTTTAAAATAACTCTGAAGAATATTATTTTCTACAATTAAGACAAT
>Ga0315908_10000187_pt1 | contig 50544 bp, 58 predicted proteins | sample LakEriMetagenome_12_FD_203520 | JGI IMG/M metagenome (GOLD analysis project Ga0315908, IMG submission 203520) | Freshwater fungal communities from buoy surface, Lake Erie, Ohio, United States - Buoy 4 MA124 | ecosystem: Environmental > Aquatic > Freshwater > Lake > Lake biofilm | place: USA...
TATGATCTATAGATCGAGAATAGACGGAAAAAGAATAATCACAATTGATAACATTTCTTATAAAGTTTCAGAGACTGACCATTTAGGTCTATGTGAAATTTATGAAGTTATCCAGTCTCTTGAAAACTTTAGAGCCTTTGAAAAAATAGTTATCAATTCATCGTATGGTGCATCAATCGAAACTTTTAATTTATTAACTATATAACAGCATATGTCAAAAAATAGATTACTCACAGAGGTCTTAAGACCTAAGAAAATTGATCAGCTCATCTTACCACCACGTATTAGAGCTATTTTTGGAGATGGAACTCTCAAACAAAATTATTTACTCTACGGAGGACCTGGACTAGGAAAAACATCTGCTGCCAAGGTTTTAGCTGGAGCGTATCCTTACATTTACATTAACTGTTCAGATGAAACAGGTGTAGAAACAGTTAGAAATAAGATTAATACTTTCTGTTCTACTATTTCTGTCATGGATGGAGCTGAAGCTGTTAAAGTAGTTATACTTGATGAGATTGACGGTGTTTCTGAACAATTCTTTAAAGCTCTTCGTGGAACTATTGAAAAGTTTGCAGATCAAGCTAGATTTATTGGAACTTGTAATTATTTCAATAAAATACCAGATCATATGCACTCAAGATTTACTTTGGTGAATTTTGATTTTTTAGATACTGAAGAAGAGTCTTTTGTTTATAATGAACAAGTTAAAAGAGCTTCTACTGTATTGAGTAAATTAAATATTACATTTACTGAGGAAGCTGTTGAAGAATTAGTTAAACGTTGTTTACCTGATATGAGAAAACTTTTCAACAGAATACAAACAATGCAGATAAGTGGAATAACAGAGCTTACTAGAGAATCTATCATGAAGACTGAATGGTCTTTTGAAGATGTATTCGAGATATGCACTTCTGCTCCAGATCCTTATAAAAATTATACTTTTATGATAAATCAATATGGATCTAGAGTCGATGATGTCTTAAGTGCTTTTGGTGATGAATTTCCTAAATGGTTATCTGAGAAACAACCAGCTAAAACTTCAAATATTCCAATGATCATAGTTGAAATAGCTAAACATCAAGCTCAAAGAACTCAGGTTATAGATCCAGCTGTTACAATGTTATCATGTGTCTTTACTATACAATCAATTCTAAATAAATAAAAAATGTCGACAATTAATTTACCAGAACCTAGAAATAGAAATTTATATCTAGCTAAACAAGTAGATCAGGATAGTATCAATAGTATATCTAGAGCTATTATAGAGATCAATGAATCGGATGAAAAAAATAAAAAGATCTATAAAGCTTATGGATTAAAATATAAATCAGAAGCGATTAATTTATATATCGATTCATACGGAGGTCAAGTTTACCAATGTCTAGGCTTGCTAGGAATCATGGGTGCTTCAAAAGTGCCTGTTCATACAATTGTTACAGGATGTGCAATGTCATGTGCATTTTTAATTTCTATCACTGGACACAAGAGATTCGGTTATCCTGGAAGTACCTATTTGTACCACCAAGTTAGCAGCGGTATGATAGGTAAAGCTAAAGATATTGAAGAAAAAGTTATCGAAGTTAAGAGATTGCAATCTAAAATAGAAGAACATACTACAGCTCTAACAAAGATTACCAAAGAACAGTTACAAAAAATCTACAAAAGAAAAATAGATTGGTATATTGATTCTAAGAAAGCTATCAAGCTTGGAATAATAGATGAAATTATCTAATTTTCCATTTAATAATTTTTTAAAAGTCGGTAAAAAAATACCGACTTTTTTAGTGCATGAATCCTTTTTTAACATTCTCTAGATATATAAAATTAGAGATAGCCAAGTAAAAATTCTTTTAAAAAAATGGAACGTAAATCTAATATAGAAAGATTAAAATTTCTAGCAGAAGAAATCTCCAAAAAAGAGGACACTGTATGCTTGATTAAAGAAGAAACTATTTCTTGTTTATCAAAGATAAAAGATCTTTTAACTAAACCTAGAATGAATAAAAAAAATGTCATAGATGAGGTTGAGAAATTGATCAGTAAACTATCATAAAAAAAACTTATTCTTAGGATGTCAGATCAAAATGGATGGAATGAGTATTCTAGACTCGTTCTTAAAGAACTAGAAACTTTAGCTATTGGAATTTCAAATCTTAACGCTGAAATTCAAGACGTTAAAAAAGAAATAGCGCTGATCAAGGACCGCGAAGATAAAGTAGATAAGCTAACTGATTGGAAAGAAAAAGTTAGTGATATAGTTTCTCCTAGTCAGTTGAACGGTATGGTCACTGAAATCAAAGAACTTAAAGAGTTTAAGACTAAATCTATTACTATTTTCGCAGTTGTTCAATTTATTATGGGAATAGTAATGTGGTGGTTAAATTATTCAGGTAAGTAATTTGGTTGAGAACTTTGAGTTCTTTATCATATAAATTACATGATACAATTATTTGACTATATTAAGCTTGTTTTTTCAAGAGATGAGAAATCTTGGAAATCGCTAAAGAACACTGACAAATCTAGAAATTTTTTTATGCTCAATCGATTTATGAGCATAAAATATCCTGTGCAAGCTAACATGCTGTCTCATTATAAGATCAACCCTGAAGCAGTGTCTGATTATTGGCATAGAAATATGTCATCGTTACATTCTGGAACTCCAGTATGGGTATATGCAAAAACTGTCAAAAAGAAAGATGTTGAGAAAAAACTTGATCTACCTTCTCCTGAAATGATAAAATGGTATTGCGATCAGAATGAAATCTCAAAAAGAGATTTTGACGAAAATGTTAAATTCTTTGGAGATAATTTTTTATCAGATATTCGTTCTTTAGAAAAAATACTAAAATCACAAAATGCTCTATAGACCAAATTTATTCGAAGTATTTCTAATTCTAGCTATATTATTGAAATAATCTAACATCATGGTTTGAAAAAATTTCACTATGAATAGAGATTCAGAATTTGATGAACTATAGTTATAGCCCTCATTCAAAACATGATTAATAAGTCTAAAAGGTTCTTTTAGACTTTTTGGATGTTTAACAACTCCCCATCTTCCTTCAGATCCAAATAATGAATTTGATAATTTTTCCATTGTACCCTGTACTACCCATTCATCTTTGATACATTTTTTTCCAATGCAAATGTTAGCATTTGCAAATATAGAATCTTTATTAGTAAATGGATCTACAATTTCTTGAGACGACCATTGTAAAATTATTAAATGCTTACAACGATTAGAATCTCCATATTTATCTAAAAAGGATGCATCAACGTCTGAAATCTTTCTGGCCCATTTTAATTGACTTTTTACTAATTCTTCACTAGGGTTTTGTCGAAAAAACTCTAGTAAACTTCCATTAGGCAATAATGTATTTCGTGCTTCCATTGCTAATTTAATTCCACTTATAGCAGAATACAATTGCATCGGTCTTACATCAAAAATTTTCATATATTTTTTTTCAGATTTATTAAAAAATAGATGATGACTGATTGCATTAATATATTTTTCAAGTGTATAAAAATGCGTCAGATTAAATGATAGTTGATTAATTTTTTTATCTAATTCGATAATTTCTCGTATCATATCCAATTTCGCTTTATGTTCATCGTGAGCTTTGATAGATTCTCTTAATGAATTTTGAAGTTCTTTTTCAAGTTTTGCATAGTCTTTATAGTTCATAATTATTTGATTTTATACAAATTTAATATTTAAAGATATTACATTTAAATGTGAGGCCATCTGATATATAGATAAAGAAAAAAACAGATGAGCAGTATTTCTACTTACACTTTATACACGGCAGGAGAATACGTAGTTCTAGCCAATAAAGATGCGTACTGTAATGTAGAAAAAATTACAGGAATAGAAGAGTGTTTTCAGGATACCGGAAATGGTACTATCTTGAAAAAAGAATTTAGGTATTCTATAGATAGTACAACTTTTTCAGAATTCCAAGAGATTACAGAAGATAATCTTTTAGCTGTAGGTTCTCATGATGCAGTATGGTTCCAATTTAGATACATACTTCTAAGTGGAGGACCAGTGACATTTCAAAAAGTAGCTCCTGTATATACGCAGAAATACTCTGATCCTTATACTGGTTACGTAACTCCTAGAATAGAAAATCAAGATAAAGTATACGCATTCCCTGTAACTTATAAATCTAATTTCTTATGGGAACCTTATAAGATGAATAGAGCTATTCGTCTCTATAAGGATCTAAATTTGATGGTAAATAGCATGTTTGGGCATGATACTATTTATTACAGAGCTCTACCTTACGGAAGAAGTAAAGATGTTTTCTTAATGGAACATTCTCTTTTTGAACATGATGAAGGGCAATGTGTCAAAATAGTAGTTCCAGATAATGCGTTCCCCGATAATAAATTAAGCATGGGACCGTTTGGTGTAGACTTTGAAATGCCATTTGAAGTTCAAGTAGATAAAGATTATTTCCAGAAAATTTTTGGTGACGGAACTGGACCTCAGAAAAGAGACGTGATCTACTTTCCTAGAACAAATAGGGTGTATGAAGTTTCTAGCGCTTACATGTTTAGAGACTTTATGAATGAGCCGCTTTATTTTAAAGTGACACTAATCAAATGGTTACCAAAAACTAATGTTGAAAACTCAGAAACTTTAGAAACTTTAGAAAGCTTTACTGTTAGTGCAGGTAAACTTTTCGGAGAAGAACAAAAAGCTGAAGAGATTAAAGTTACTAATCCTCAGCAGTTTGAAGTAGCTACTACTAAAGAAGATCCTGTAAGATCTTACTTATCAAGTAATCAAGAAGTTAAAGAAGAGAAAGTTTTAAATTACCACACTGTTATTTCCGAATTTAATTATAATATGGCATCTCTTTTAGATTCGTCAGAAATAAAAGTGAAAATTTCTACAGACTTGGTCAAAGATAAAACTTATTTTGCTAGGTTAGATCCTTCATCTTCTCAGCCAGATCCTCAATTTTATTTCTCTATCAAGAAGTTTAAATTTCTTGGAAAAGATTCAAAAGGATATAGTATCTTCAAGTTTTCTCCAGGAAGCTCTCAAGCTGAAAGCAATTTTAGTTATTCGCAAATATTCACATTAGGTTCTATATTTTCTTTATATGAAAATGAGTATACTGGGTCTGTTGATTCTCCTTTAGTTTCATGCGATGTAGTCGATGCTAATTATTATACTGAGAAAATTGTAGCATATAAAGCCTCTTCAAATTTCCCATCAACTGAAGATCGAGCATTTTCTGCATGGTTTAGAATAAAAGAAAGTGTTTTTCCTAAAAACAGTATAGACTCTTTTACCTTTGACGTTCATTTTAGAGAAATTCAAGTGCAGTTATCTAGAAAAGCTTTGTTATTTGTAGGAGATAATATAGAAATAACTAGATCTTCTAGTTCAGAATTTATGTTATTTGGAACTGTTACAAGAGTACTTTCTTCGCAAATAGTTACTGTAGAGATTCCTCAATATGTCTTAGATTTTGTTCAATTTAGTTTTAGCTCTTGGCAAAATTATGTTGATTTACAAATTCAAAAGAGTGCACCACGTGTATTCTTAGACTCATTGGATAACAATAAAGGTATTAAAATAGAATTATATGGCCAACGACATTTTAAAGTACTGTCGAATTCAGATGAGTTTTATTTCAGTTTACCTAACTCAATACCTTCTCTAGCAAAGAATAAATGGTATGCTATTTTTGTCAATTTCAGTAACATTTTTAAACAACTTACTCTAAATATTTGGAAAATCCAATGGGATTCTGTCACTAATTTACCAGCTACAACAGATCTTGTTTTAGTTTTAAATAAGACAGTTTCTATAAACAAAGAAGATCGTAGTTCAGGAATAGATTATTATCTTCGCCCATCTTCTATGGATTTGACGAATATTAGGCTATTCAACAGAGTAGCTGAAACTGATAAACAGACTATCATCTTAAATCAGAATATCGTGAAAGATGCACATATAGCATTAATCATAGACAATGCATTGCCACCATCTAAAATGCCGTATATTGGATACACTAGATAATATGAAAACTTTTGAACAATTTTTAAATGAGCAGATCTATACAGCTAAAGAGATTTGCGATTATATGACAGAAATTTCTGATACACCGGAAACAGATATTCCTGATTATTATATGGATGTTATAAAGAACGCTAACGCTAAATTTGAATTAAAAACTTTAAAAATTGACGATCTTCTTGCTCAAGATGAATCTTTGAAAGAATATGTAATGAGTGGAGAAGATAGATACGAAGATTCAGATTATGAGCCGTCTTGGGAAGAATTGCAAAATCCTATAGTAGTATACAAAGGTGAAGTGATAGACGGATATAATAGGACAGCTGTTCTTTATAGATCAGGAGAAAAAGAAATACAAGCTTACGTATCAATATGATAAAGAACTATAAAAACTGGCTCTTTGAAAAAGCCACATCTGATCTTAATAGAAAACAAACTATATGGTGTAATATATGGCTAGGAGATCGATGGAAAGCTGTGGATAGTAATAGAGATACTCTAATAGAAGTTAGAGGAGATGTGACTATTAAAAATTCACAAACATTTTCTCTTCCTGTGAAATTTGCCGATCATCGTTCAAATTTTACTATCGAAAGATGTCAAAATCTTGGAACACTTAAAGGTTGTCCAGAATCTTCAGAAGAATTTAGGCTCAAAGATTGCCCTAATATTCAAACTTTAGAAGGAGGACCAAAAGAAGTTAGAGAATATCATGTACAAAATCTAGGCATTAAAAATCTTATAGGATCACCTGAGATAGTTACTAAAGTTTTTAATTGTGGAAATAATAATTTATTAGAATCATTTGAAGGTGCACCTTCAAAAATAGAAGGAGAAAGTATATTTTTTGCTCAACATTGTCCAAATGTGAAGACTATTTTAGGGGCTCCCATAGCTAAAGCTTATTTTATAACTACTGAGTGGATAGAAAATGCTACTGAAAAAGAGTGGTTATCAGACCCGGATCAAAATTTAGATCTAATTCATAAATGGCTTAATTCTAAGTTAACTATAGAAGAATTTCTCATTGAAAAAAGAGGAATCATAACTGGAAAGAAATACGGACTATAATTTTGATATATAGAAAAATAATGCTTGATTAAGCGTTGTGTCATGTGATAGAGACAAAATAGCTAAATCATAGAAAAAACCACAGGTTATGAATAAGAAAGAAATGGAGAACCTAAAAAAACAAGCTAAAGATCTTGAAGACATCTTATTAGGTGTTAATAATGAAGGTATTCAAGCTGTAGCTGGTGAAGATGTTCTACCAAAATTAAAATCTATCGCTCCTTTAAATTATGATGAGGTTAAAACTGAAACTGACAGGAAAGCTACTGATATAGTAGAATCTGTCATTCTTATGTATTTACCAGCAGAATTTGTAAAAGAACAAGATTATGTTTATCAAAAAATGGAAGTTGATAAATTGACTGTTTCCAATTTGTTATTTCAAATGAGAACTGCAGAGCATGCTATCAAAAAACTTCTTGAAGAGATTGACAGCGGAAGTCCTCAGGCTAGACACTTTGAAGTTTTAGCGTCTCTTCAAAAATCAAAAATGGAAATAGTTAAACATTTAGCAGCTTTCATGGTTACTATGGAAAGTAATTACAAGAACTTAACTTTCGATTGGAAAAATGTTATAGACAAAACACAAGACATTCTTCCTGAAAGCACAGATGTCCCAGATGAGCATTCCACTAAATTCAGAGGAACAAAAGGATTAATGTCATTAGTTCAAGGTTACATGGATGAAGCTAAAAATAAGAAATTAGATGACCCTTTCGAAGACCTCACAAACAAAGACGAATAATTCTCATAACAGGGTATGGAATTCAGAAAGAGTTTCTGAATGTATTAGAATAATAGAAGAAACTGGAGATGCTCCAATGGGAGGAACTCCTTTCCATGAAGGTGATCCTAGTTGGAAAGCAGCCGATATTGTTTACGAGTACTCTGAATTTGAATTACAAGAAATTGCTAGATGTGCAGCAGATGTAGTGTATTTTGCTAATAATTACTGTATGGCAATGACTGATTACGGTATACAGAAAATTACTCTTCGTCCTTATCAAGAAGATGTTCTTAGGTCTTTCCAAGATAATCGTTTTAATGTCTTTTTAGCATCTAGACAGATAGGAAAAACTGTTACTTCTGCAATTTTTATTACATGGTATCTATTATTCAATGTAGATAAAAATGTAATAGTTCTAGCAAACAAAGGTGCTACTGCAGCAGAAATCTTAGATAAGATAAAATCTGTATTCAAAGGATTGCCATTTTTCTTAAAACCTGGAATCGTAACAAATAATGTTATGACTATGAAATTCGATAACGGTTGCAGAGTAATGGGGCAGGCTACTACTAAAACAGCAGCTATCGGTTTTACCATCCATCTTGCTTACATGGATGAGTTTGCTCATATTCAACCCAGTTTCATAGAGCCTTTCTATCGTTCAGTTTATCCTACTATTGCAGCTTCTCTGATATCAAAAGTTATAATTACTAGCACTCCTAACGGAAGAAATAAATTCTTTGAGATCTATAATGGTGCGGTAGAAAAGAAAAATGAATACACTCCTATAAGAGTAGACTGGTGGCAAGTTCCAGGAAGAGATGAGAAGTGGAAAGCCAGAGAAATTGCAAACTTAGGCTCAGAAGAGCTTTTTAACCAGGAATATGGTAATCAATTCTTAGCAGGAGATACTCTTCTTTTAGGCGGAGATGCTTTGAGAGCTATGAAGAAGATTGTTAGAAACTATAAATGGGATCAGATACAGGATTTTGAATATTCTGATTTAGATTACAAAAGCTTAAAATGGGACCCTAACTTTAGTTTTTATGATATTGATACCGATGATAAGTTTGTACTTTCGATAGATATAGCAGATGGAGCTGGTAAAGATTACAGTGTCATAAACATTTTCAAGGTTGAAAAAATGAGTAAAGCTGCTATAAGAAAGCTTAGAAGAGATAGAATAGAGAGCGAAGCTAGTTTTTTCAGACTTAGACAAGTAGGAATGTACAGATCTAACAAATCTAGTGCAGAAGAGCTTTCTAAAATCTCAGAAGTTTTGATATTTAAGTTTTTCAATCCAGACAATGTAAGAGTATCTCTAGAGATCAATTTCAAAGGAGATTATTTTATTGAAAAGATTTCAAAAAATGCAGAGTATTACGAAGACATCTTTTTACATACTAGACATAATGAAAAAACTAAGACCTATTCATTAGGCATAAAGCTGCATAAACATAATAAAATGTTCTTTTGTAGAGAGTTTAGAAAACTTGTAATGGAAAAAAGAATTATCCTAAACGAGCAAGTAACTTTTGAAGAAATGAACGATTTTGGTATAAATAACAAAGGAACTTATTCTTCTCAATCTGGTCATGATGATGTAGCAATGTCATGTGTGAATTTGGTTCCAATGTTCCAATCTGATACATTTTCAGATATAGTAGAAGAAATGTACGATTTACTTGAAGAAGATACTAAAGATCTTATTCAAAAGAGACTGGCTGAAGCTGAAATCGATAAAGATGATAATACTTTTTCATTTTTAAAAAATATTCTATGAGAAATTATGAAAATGTTTAAGATATATAGTAAAAGAAAAGAAGAAATAAAAAACACGTTCTAGCATGGCAAAAATAAGATTAGATCTGAGCCAATTTAAAGCATCAGGTATATATACTGTAGAATTTGATGCTTCAGAAAGCATTGTTATCAATACTCAGACAACAAGATTAGTAGTAGGTTTCTCTAAGAAGGGGCCTATTAACGCACCGGTTTTCTGTAATGATGTTAAGACTGCAAGAAGAATTTTCGGAGACATAGATAAAGATCTTGAAAACAAAGGTTCTTTTTTCCATAGAAGTTTATTCACTTGTTTGGAAACAGGACCATGTTTCGCATTGAACTTAATGCCTTTGAATAACGACGTTACAACAGCTAATGCAGATTATGTCAAGTATAAAAGTTTCTCATTAAGTTCTACTGAAGCTAATGGTACTGAAGAATCAGTTTTATTCAGTTCTTTCTTTAACAAAGAAAGATTCTACTTTCCTGATACTTCATATTTTCTTGCTAACGTAAACTCTTCAACTTCACCTAACCAAGGGAAGTTATTTAATTTTGTAAACTTGGGGCAAACACCTTACAGTGTAATAATTAGAAAGACGGGAAGTTTACCTGGTTTTGATGTAACAGCAAGAGATTGGTTTGGACCTGGAAATGTTCCAGAATTTATAAAAGAATTCGATTTCATATCTGATTACTTTGTTAGTATTGATATAGTAGGAGGAAACTGGACAGATTTTTCTACATTAAGCGCAGATCCTAGCTTTTCACAGTATTTTGATACTAGAGGAATTATCAAATCTAAATTGAATGATTTCTTGAACAACGCGCAAATTACAAGACTTGGATCTTTTCAAGGATCTATCATTCCCGATTTAGTAGATAACAATGGAGTAAACTATAGTATAGATACTATCATAAACTCAGCTATAGCTACTACAGGTCTTTTCTGTGCTCTTAATAGAGATGCATTAAATGATTATGATGCTACTAGTACTGCAATATCGGGTAGAGTAGATATGATAGGTCACTCATTAATTAATTCAACTAATAGTTCTATTAATTTCCTTTCTTATAACTTTACTTCTAAAGAATATGAAGATTTTACTGGAGTATCAACTCATACTCTAACTAATAATACTTATCAATACGATTTAGGTACTGCTGCTACAACAAATTTACCAGCAGGAGCTGGTTATTTGCCTGCTACTAATGGTTACTATAGAAACGTACCATCTAAGGCTGCTTATCTTACAAGTTACTATGGTACAGGTAATGAAGGTAAATTCAATAATATCTTAGTATTAAGAAAAGAATTTTTCAGCGCAACACAATACGCCGAATTATCTTCTCTTAAATCTGGATCATCTTTAGCATTTGAAGGTGTTTCAGGTACAAAATTAGCTACGATAACTTCTGTCAATGAAGTTACAGTAGGATCTGATATTAGATTAAAGTTAGCAATTTCACATCCTGATAAACAGACTGAAGGGACTACTGCCGGAAAAAATGCTCAGGTAATTTCAAAAACTAGTTCGACTATAGTAGTTAGTGGTGCAGGAGCTCTTGGAGATCTTAATCCTGGAAACTGGATTCTTGCAGAAAATACTGGTTTAAGATATTACTTTAGAGTAGTATCAGTTGCAGCATCAGGATCTGATACGGAGATTACAGTAGATACAACAAATGCTGAATTCGAAGGAGCTACTAATATTGGATACATTAACACATTCTTTAAAGTTTACTGGGAGGCTACTTCAGGTAATGAAGGATCTTTATTTGATGTAATAGATACCAATAGTACTATTACAACATTCAAAGTTGTTAAACAACCTGACGTATTTAAACATGTAGTAGTATCAGGACAACAAAGCTATTATACAGGATATGAATTCTCTCCAGCTTATGTAGACTTCAATACCGGTATTTTATCTGATTCTGATATAGCTTATATAGCAGGACCTACTCCTCTTTATTTATCAGCATCTTTTGGATTTGACACTGATGCAGTTAAAACTGTTACTATCAAAGCTTACATCGATCCTTCTTTAACTATTGGATACACTGGAAGCTGGACATTTGCTGATATTAAAGATTCTTCAGGATCTTCTACAGGTTCTGATTTAAGAATTTACTCTTTAGTTGGAGATTATGCATCTACTGTTACTGCAACAGGTTTTAACACTACAAGAACTACTTGTTATGTATCAGCTATAGATGAAAGTAAAATACAAGTTGGACAATATTTAGTAGCTGATCCATTAAATTCAGGAAATATATCTGATTATATTTTAACTAGAGTTATAAGTAAGAAGAAAATTTCTTCAGGTACTTATAGTGGATACTATGAAATAAATGTTAACCAGAGGCTAGCTAATTATGGATCTGATATCATTAGATATAAATCTGTTGACCAAGCTACACCTGGATATCAACCTACTTACTTACCAGGATTTAAAATTACTAGCTATCATTTACCTAACGGTTCAAATTCTCAACTAGCAAAAATCTTAGGTATGTTAGATGAAGCTAATTCAAACTTACCTGAAGCTTTATCAAGTAGACATATTATAGCTTTTAGATACATTATAGATACTTTCAACGGTGGATTGAATACGCAATCTTATCCAAAAAATATTGTAACTAAACTTGCTAAGAAAAGACAGAAATGTTTAGCTATCATGAATGCTCCATCAATTTCGCAATTTGTGGCAAGCACTGATCCTAGATTTACTGAATTACCATCTCAAACTGATCCAAAACCGTTACTTAAGACTCAATACATTGCAGACGGAGGTAACTTAACACTTGGACCTTCATTCACGTATTCTTTACCTGATGAAGATAACGGAGCAAAATTCTCAGGTTTCTTTGCACCATTCTTAGTGATCAGAGAAAACAACAAGAATTTCAGTATTCCACCGGCTGCAGATGTTTCAAATAATTTTATCCGTAAATTTATCAACGGACAACCTTATTCAATTGTAGCAGGTCCAAGACGAGGTGTTCTTTCAAATCCTAAACTTGTAGGTTTAGAATATGATTTCTCTGATAAAGATAGAGATTATTTAGAGCCGATGGGTTGGAACCCGATAGTATTCAGAAGAGGAATTGGATTCATGATTCATGGTAATCAATCTGCATACCAGAAAACTCCTTCAGCATTCAATAATTTACACGTTAGAGATTTGTTAATCACTGTAGAAGAAGCTGTAGAAGATGTATTAGCTAATTTCTTATTCGAATTCAACGATGCTTCTACAAGATTGCAAATTAAATCAATTGTAGATGCTTACTTAGATGGAGTAAGATCAGGTGGAGGAATTTACGATTTTGCTACTATCATGGATGAATCTAATAACACTCCAGATATTATCGATCAAAATTTCGCTATCCTAGACATTGGTATAGAACCTGCAAGAGGAGCACAGAAATTTATCAACAGAGTAACTGTTCTTAAAACTGGAGGAATTGCGTCAGGAGGATTTACTATAGCATAATCTAGTAAAAACTAACTTTTGAAAAGATAAATAAAAAAGATAAAAAACTTTAATAGTATGGCAAAGTTACCACATTACAAAAATTCAAAGGCTTCTATGGAGAAGTACGAACCGGTTTACCTTAACTTGTTTGAGATTACTATTCAACCTCCTAAAGGTCTTCCAAACTGGACTACTCCATTGTTAATGGAACAAGTTATCAAAGTTGGTGGTCTTGATGTAGATAAAACTCCTCCTGCAGGCGTGCAACAAACTTACAAAGGGTGGACAAGATCTTACGCAAACTCTAAGCTAGATCAAACTTTTGTGGACATCACGATAGATTTTGAGGTCAACTTAGACGATGCCAACTCTATGTATATGTATAAAGGTTTAAAAGCTTGGTGTAACAGAATATTCGACCCATTGACAGGTGCTATGAGTTTGAAGAAAGATTACGCTGGTGGACCTATGGTTTTAGAAGCTTATACACGTGTAGGTGATGTGTTCAGAAGATACACTTTTGATGTAGTATGGCCAACAACTAATATCAACGCTATCGAATTTGACTACGCATCAACGGATAAGTATACAATATCAGGTTTCACGTTCAGAGCAGATTACTGGAACGATACTACTGCATAATTTTTATAAATTTTTTACCGAAAAGGAGCTCTATTCAGAGCTCCTTTTCTGTTTATCAGAACCCTTTTAAAGACTATCTAAAATAATTATCTCGCAGTAGTCTAAAAAGAGAGAGATAAATAAAAAAACTTACAAAAAATGGATCAAAATCAGAATGACTTTCAAGATGAGGCTAGACGCTTAATCGAAGAGAGAGAAAAAAATCTAAGTGTAATTCCTGAAGAATCTGAAGAATCTGAAAGAAAAAGTCTTGGAAAAGTTCATCTTTTCGAAGAAGAGAAAACAGTTATAGAAGATATCGGTTGGATTAGAGTTAAACTAGATTCGCTGCCTTCTCAAGGTATTTTTTACCCAGACGGAACCGAAATAACTATTAGAGCTGCTATGGCTGCAGAGATTCGTCACTGGTCTACTATAGATGAAGAGGATTTATTAAGCTTAGATGATGCTTTAAATAGAATAGTAGATAAATGTTGTAAAATAAGATTTCCTAGACAAATGGGAAATTTTAAAGATCTTAAAGAGATTGATAGATTTTTCATCGTTTTTGCTATTAGAGAATATACATTCAAAAAAGGAGAGAATGCATTAAATGTTTCTTTTGACTGTAAAAATTGTGGTAAACAAGATACACGTCCTATCGTAAAAGAAATGTTATCTTATTATACTCCAGCTGATGAATTACAACCTAGATTTTCTGAAGAAGAACGTTGTTTCCATTTGAGACTACAAAACGGAGAAGAAATAAAACTTTATTTACCTACTTTAGGTACGATGTCTTTTATTAAAACATACTTAAGAGAAAAAGCTCAGACTAAAGAAGATTACGACAAAGCCTTTTTAAGATGGGCGCCGTTTGTTTTCCCTGACTGGAGACTGTTAAATTCAGCTTCTTATCATAAAACTCTTCAAGATTCTTATGCATGGTCATTAGACAAAATTTCAGTTGTTGACTGGTTTGTTGATAAAATGCAAAAGACAGTTAATGCAAATTTAAAAAATGAATGTTCAGGGTGCGGCACGGAGGTAGAGGCACCCCTTAACTTTCGAGGCGGAGTCAAAAGTCTTTTCCTTGTTTCAGATATCTCTTCAAAACTTTTATGATCTTAGAGCAGCACTTCTTAAGTATTCGCATTTACAGCCATCTGAAATGGACAAGATGGCCTTCTATGAATTAGAAGAATTGGTGGATAGTTTAAAAATGCTAGCTGAAAAAGAAGAAGAAGATAGAAAGAAAAAGGAAGGAAATGGCGGAAACAACAGTTTCAATATGAGCCAAATGCAAAGACAAATGAAAAGCATGTCACCGAACATGCCAAGTATGCCAAACATGCCTTCGTTTCCTAACATGAATTTTTAATTCTAGGAAAGAATATATAGAAAAATGATTTTCTAGAGTTTTGAACGACAAGCAATTTGATATTCTGATAGGGATTTCTCGTAACATGGAGAAATCCCTATCAGCTATCCAATCTGGATTGGATAAAAAATCCGATAAAGCCGACAAGAAAGTCGGCAAAGCAGGAGCTATTTTAGGAGGATTAGGTTCTTCTCTAGAATCTCTTATCGCTTCTGTTGCGGTCATGTCATTTGACGCAAAGAAAGGTGAAGATGTAATCGTATTTTCTGAGAAATTAGTAGAAGTGGCTAATAAAGTCACTAGTTCTGCAGCGAAAGATTTTGGTGAATTTGCAAAAGGATTAGGTGATGCTTTTGACGTGTTATTAAAAGTGATGACACCTATGAAACTTTTGAAGTTAAAATTAGCTTCAAAAATATTATTCGAAGGCAAAAAACCTCTTCTAGCTAGACTTATTGGAGGTATGCAAGATGCGTTTAAAGATTTAGACAGCAAAAAGTCAGCAGAGGGAGCAAAAGCTCTCAAAAATACAGCAGAAGGTTTATTATCACTAACTAAAGCACTAGGAGGGTTAATTCTAATGGGATTAGCAGCTCCATTAGTTCTCTTGGGAGCTCTGGTAGCTAGAGGTGTGGCTGCTCTTTTCGTAGGAATAGGAGCTAAAGCTGAACAACTAGAAGACGGTGCTAAAGCTTTTAAAACAATGGGTAAAGGGATACTGTGGTTGACTGCGGGTCTTGCTGCATTAACTTTAGCAATAATGGCTATTGGACCGGGTAAAATTCTCGAAGGTGTAGCAGTTATAAGTGCATTTGCTCTAGTCTTTACTGCAATAGGTTTAGCATCTAAACAGATAACTAAAGGTGCTAAAGCTCTTGGAATGATAGGGTTAGGGTTATTAGCGTTTTCCATGGGTCTTGCTTCACTTATGCTAGCTGTAATAATATCTACACCAGCACTTATCTTACAAGGTATGCTTATGATAGCTGGATTTGGATTAGTATTTGCTATTCTAGGTTTAGCCGATAAATACATAGCAACAGGCGCATTACTACTTATTGGAATGTCAATAGCATTATTCTTGTTTTCAGGAGGATTAATGATATTTGGATTAGCATTACAGCTTTTTGATTATGAAACAGCTTTATTAGGTGGAATTGTAATTGCTGGTCTAGGAGGAGCTTTATGGTTAATAGGCAAACTAGATAGTAAAGGCTGGGTATCCAGAGGCTCTATTGCTTTAGCTGAAATGGGAGTTGCGTTAGGTTTATTCTCAGTTGGTTTAGCTATCTTTGGTTTAGCTATCAAACTTTTTGATTTTGAAACTGTTATATTAGGAGCGTTTACTATTGCTGCTCTAGGAACTGCAGTAGGTTTGTTAGGTCTAATGTCTGGATCAATAATACCAGGAGCTTTTGCTTTAGCCGAAATAGGAGTTGCTTTATTAACATTCAGTATAGGTGTATTAGCTTATGGGGTAGCTATTAAGCTTTTACAATTTATATTTGATGATCTATCACAAGCTGGTAAAGTCGCAGGTGGAATCATACTGGGGATAGGATTAGCTTTTGCTGTTGTGGGTAGTATGTCAGGTGCTATTATCCCTGGAGCTGCCGCTGTCACTGCAATAGGAGGAGCCCTATTCTCTTTTAGTATTGGGATACTAGTATTTGGTGTCGCAATTAGATTATTGCAGACTATGTTTGATGATCTAACAGAAGCTGGTAAAATAGCCGGAAGTATCATTATAGGATTAGGATTAGCATTCTCTATAATAGGAGCACTTTCAGCGCCTATAATTTTAGGAGCAGGCGCAATAGCTCTAATGGGAGTGTCTTTAGTTATATTCTCAGCAGGTATTATGGTATTTGCTGGAGCTATTAAACTGATACAAACTATTTTTGATGATCTTTCAGAAGCTGGTAAAATAGCCGGCGGAATTATTTTAGGATTAGGTTTAGCTTATAGTACTATAGGTCTAATGTCACCTCTTGTCATACTAGGTTCAGTTGCAATGACTTTGATTGGGACTACTTTATTAGTATATTCAATAGGACTTGCTGTTTTTGCTGGAGCTGTTAAATTAGCTACAATGGCTGTAGGTTCAGATGTAGATACACTAGGAGATAAATTTTCAGGCATTATTACAGGAATTGGATGGGCTATATCTGAAATGGGTCTTTTAATTGTACCTATATCATTAGGTACAGCTTCTTTAGCTCTCATGGGCACTTCATTGGCATTCGCAGGAGCAGGCATACTAGCATTCGGAGGAGCTTTATCGGTATTAAATTCTCAAGGTCTTTTAATAGAGGGAAAAGATGGAGAAACTATCAAAGGATTAGGAGTTCTGCAATCAATAGCTACTGCTATGGCAGGAGTAGGTTGGACATTCTTAACTGAACCTTGGACTTTACTAGGTATTTCTAGCTCCATAGGCATGGGAGCCTCTTTATTAGTTTTAGGTGGAGGTTTATACATGGCAGCAGAAGCTTTGGCAAAGATACCTGACATGTCAAGGTTTGTAGAAGATTTGTTTTCTGAAAAAGGATTAATTCCAGTAATGGCAGAAGCTTTTGCTAATATAGGTAATAAGTATTCTGGAGGAGTTTTAGGTTTCTTAGCTGGTATTGTAGGTGCAGATCCAGTATCTAGAGGTATGAGAACCGTTTCTGGATTAGGTGAAGCTTTGAAACAGATTGCAGGCGGTATAGTTGCTTTTTCAGATTTTACAGCTTTTCCTGTACTTGCACCAAATCCTAAAGATCCTTCTAAGCTCATATATAGTACAGTAGATATATTCGGCCAAGTTATCCCTAATATTCAAACTTTCTTGCCGCCGATGTTGACCGCGTTGGCTAACGTCTTTGCGGATATCGGTAATTTATACGGAGGTTCCGATGGTGGCTGGTTTAAACCTAATGATCCTAGCCCTGTTAGAAAAGGTATAGATGCTATAAGTGGTCTAGGTGGAGTTTTACAAGAAATTGCAGGTAGTATAGTTGCATTCGCTAATTTTGATGCATTTCCTATTAAAGTACCAGATCCTAAAGATCCTTCTAAATTAGTTTATCAATCTGTAAACCTTTGGGATGTTATTCCTAAGATAAAGGATACTTTATTAGGTGGTGGAGAAGTTGGAAGTGGAGGTTTAATATTTGCTTTAGCTGATGTATTTGCTGAAATAGGACGCAGATACGGAGGAAAAGAAGGTGGATGGTTTACTGCAGATGACCCTAGCCCAGTTAGAAAAGGTATAGATGCAATCTCTGGATTAGGAAATGAATTACAATCCCTAGTTGGAGCTATAGTCAAGTTTGCTAACTTTGAATCATTTCCTATTCAGATACCGGACGCTAATGATCCTTCTAAATTAGTTTATAAATCTGTCAATTTAAGTGAAGTTATCCCTAAAATGCAAAAAACATTATTAGGTGATGGTAGCATAGCCGGCGGAGGTCTTATATTATCTCTTGCGGATATGTTCGCTAAAATTGGAGAAAGATATGGAGGCACTGAAGGTGGATGGTTTACTTCAGGCTCAGAGAGTCCTGTTAGAAAAGGTATAGATGCTATATCAGGTTTAGGTAAAGAGCTTGAATCTGTGGTTGGTGCTGTTATCAAATTTGCAAACTTTGAAACTTTTCCTGTACAAGTTCCAGACCCTAAAAATCCATCTAAATTAATTTATCAATCAGTTAATTTATTAGATGTTATACCAAAAATGCAGAATATCTTAGTAGGAGATATGAGTGTTAATGGTAAAGTTTCCGGAAAAGAAGGTTTATTAATGTCTTTAGCTAAAATATTTTCTAATATAGGAGCTAAGTACGGAGCAGATGGATTTGTATCTCAAAATGGCGTCAAAGAAGGTATACAAGCCGTGTCAGGAATTGGTAAAGTATTAAGTGATATCGCAGGAGGTATCTTAGCATTTGGAGAAATAGAAAGAGGAATCCCAATATACAATGAAAAAGGTAAAATAAAAGAATATCGTCCGTTTGATATGGTTAAGATCGAAACTACGATCAAAAACGTATTAACTATGATACCTAAAGTTTTTCAAGGTCTTGATATCGATCAAATAGAAAAAGCTAATGAGATTGCAGATAAAGCTAAGCCTTTAGCTCAAACTATAGGAAAGATAGCCGAAACTTTCCAAAAATTAATGGTAGAAGATAACAAGAAAAAGAAAAGTGTTATAGGAGATCTAGGTCCTGCTCTAAAACAATTTATCACTGACACAAAAGATTTACAGATAGACGATGAAAAAACTAAGTCTCTAGATAAATTTGCAAATGTTTTAGAAAAATTGTCTAAAACTGGTAAAGGATTAGGAGAATTTGCAGATAGTTTATCTAAGACTTCTAAATCTTTCAACTTGTTTACTCCAGCATTCGAGAAATTTTCTACTAACTTAGATAAGTTTGCTAGATTTGAAACTTCATTTTCAAATCTCGTTAAAAATCAAAGCCATTACAGATTTGATCTTTTTGCTAAATCTATGGGTACTTTAAAAGAGCACGTTAATACTTTTAATGTTGAAAATTTAAAGGTAACTGATTCATTGATGAAGTCACTGGCGATACTTTCGAAGTCACCAGATACACTAGGAGAACAGATTAAAGAATCCATTGGTGAAGCATTTGATGGCCTTGTGGAAGCTTTAAAGAAACTAGTTAAAGAAATGGCACCATCACCACAAGTAGTTGTATCGAATGGAGGAGGGGCTGAGGAGAAAAAGACTGATGAGAAATCTGATAAAACTCAAAATAAAGTAGTCCATCATCAACAAACTATTCACCAACCACCTGTTCAACAACAATTAACGACGAGTCAGATATCAGCTGCATTTGTAGATGCATTAAATACATTTGCAAACAGTAAGAAAAAAATATCAGTTGATCCAACTCCGTAAAAATTAATAGATTTATGAAATTGATAGATTTTAAACTATTTGAAAAAGATACTGAGAAATACAAAGCACCTGAGTATGTTGTGCAACCAGCTGCCAATGATAAAGGTTTCTTTATGTTTAAAGCGCAGTTTGACTCATTACATGGGAAGAAAAAAGATAAAACTAAACAAAAATTTTCTCCTAGTATTAAATGGAAGTTTGCTGATGAGATCTGATCAGAACTTTTTTCTGGCTGCCATATTATTTCTATAAAAAAGATCTTCAGTATGGAAGACAGCAGCAAGGAAAGTTTAGAAGTGAACGGGCAATTAATTAAAAAACCTATATGTGCTAACGATAGAGCAGAAATCTTTAAAGATTCTGTCATCTTGAGTGTAGCTACAAACACTACGTTTAATATCGATTTTAATCTTTATTTCTTATGCGGTCATCGAAATTCTTTAAAAGAATTTTTTCTGTACGATGTTTCTTTTTTATTTAAGATTTTGTTATCTTAAATTAGACAGAAAAAGAAAAGACAGACAGAATATGATACAACAACAAAAATCGTTGCAACAGCTTGCGCTTGATTTCGTAGATAGCCGTTGTGAAAAATCTTTTACCCTGCTTCATAATAGACTGAAGCCTGGGCTCAAAAAATTCATCCAAAAATACCATCAAGACCCAGAGGTTGTCGATGAAATATTAGCCATCACTTTATCGAAGGCGTATGTTTATGCGGACAAGTACGATTCTCAATGGAATTTTAGTACATGGATATACAAAATTTGCCAAAATGAATGTCTTATGGAAATCAGAAGGCAGAATTCTCTATACTCTCTAGATAGTATGGTAGACAATAAAATTCCAATTAAAGCTGTCAATGACGATGATTGGAAAATGGAAGATGATTATGAATTTTTCGGTGATGAAGAAACTATCCAGTCTGATTCATTATACTCTGAAGTTTTACAAGAGATAAAAAATCTTCCTGCTCATTACAAAGAAATTATTGAAGATAGAATTGTAGAAAAAATGAAATACAAGGATATCGCAGAGAAGAGAGGCTTGAAAATTAACACTATTCGTAGTAGAATACATTCAGCAAAAAAAATAATCAAAAATCTCTGGATAGAGAAAAAGATTAAAGGAGGTTGTAGTAAAACTATCAACATTTTAGGTGTTACTATACTTCAATTATTGGATGATGATAAGAAAAAATCTAAAAAACAAGAAAAACCTACTGTTATCGATCTGGTAATAACTAAAGCCAAGTATGGTTCTGGTATGGATTGGATAGATGTGACTGAAAAAGCTTCTAAAATTTATTCTGAAAGATTTGAAGTAAAAGCTTCAAATAGATTAGGAGGAGACCCATGTTATGGTAGATCAAAAGCTCTAGTGATAGAATATACAAGAGAAGGAAAAGATTACGTTGAAGAAATCAGAGAAGGAAAATTCTTTAAATGAGAATTGATTCACATACCCCTTGTAATTTAGACCATAATGGAGAATGTCTAGTATGTGATTGCTGGATATCAGCCTGTGGTTGGAAAAGGTTGCTAGAAAATGATTTCAAATGGGAATCTAAAGAACAACTGTTAGAAATATTTAAAGACTTTTTAAAGAATCATCCCAAAAAAAATGAAATAGAAAATGGAAAAAATTAAAAAAATGATAATTGATATCGCCACTACGTTAATAACTATTTATATAGTAGTCAAAGGTTCAATGTTATTGACTGAAATGTACACTAAACCTCTGACTATAGAAACAATGCTTTTTGGGGTTTTAGGAATTGTAGTTCTGTTACCAGCTTTTAATGCTTGGAGAAGTATCCTAAATTACGAGAAAAAAGAAGAGAATTCAGAAGAGAACTAAACATCAATTACTCATATAAACAACATGAACAGGACAAAGAAAATTTTCAGAGAAATAAAAAACTATTTTTTCTTAAGAAGAGTTTTGAGTAAAGAATCTAATGCTCCTGATTCTAGATGGCAGACTTACAAACTTAGAAAAAATTGGTTCGGTAGAATCTATACTGTAATATCTCTAAGAGAAGAAGAAGCTGGTGAAGAAGAGATGGTGAAAAATTGGTTAGCTATGGAAAGAATGAAGCCTATAAATGAGTACTTGACTGATCTAGGTGTTCATGAAATAATTTTTCCTAGCATAGAAAAAATTGAAAATTCTAGATCTTATTTAGTAGTATACTCTCCTCTATTCAGAGAAACTACCTTGAAATGGTTTTTTTGGAGAATTGTTTTGCTAGTTATTACTGCATTAGCTTTAAATTATCTAAAAAATATCATTTAATGGGAAAAAAGAAAAAGATCTTACAGAGAATTGATACGCCTAGTGGCAGAGCATATGCTCTGTTATGTGAAAATCAAAAAGCATTATTCTTACCATCAGTGACTTCAGTGTTATCACTTAAACATTCTAGTCATTTAGCTGAGCTTGAAGAAAAAATTGGAAAAGAAGATCTTCAAAAGATATCGGAGAGAGCCGCTAAAAGAGGTACAGCTATGCACTTATTTTTGGAAAATTATATGATATGTATGAAACAGAAAGGGGATTCTGATTCATGTTTATTATATACACAACGTAAAAGTACAGATGCCCTTTTACATGAAATGGATAAAGATCGTGTAGACGTGGGAAGATCTTTATTCTATAACGTTTATCACTCAGGCCTTTTCGATAAAATCAAAAAAGTTATATTTACAGAGAAATTTTTACATTCAGAAAGATTTCTTTTTGCTGGTACAACTGATTTTGGTTTTCTTGATATCGATGATTATATCGTGATAACAGATTTTAAAAGTGCATCAACACCTAGAGACGAAGAAACTATAGATAAGTACAAATGTCAAGTTGCTGCTTACGCTATAGCTTTTGAAGAAATGTATCAGAAACCTGTTCATAGAGGAGAAGTTTGGATATCTCATACGGATGGAATACAATGTATAGAAGTTCTAGGAGAAGAAATGGAAGAGAAGAAAAAAGAGTTCATAAGCCTTTGTGATTCATATCATTCTATGTGGGACACAAAACCATTTGAAGACTATCTTGCTCTAGATATATAGTAAACATAAAAACAACATAAAATGGAAACACCTGCGACAGCAAACAACGAAAAATCATTAAATGATTTTCAAAGAGAATCGCTAATCAAAGCGGAAAATGAATTAAACGCTCTTAGAGAAGAGTTAGCTAACAAAAAGTATTTAATAGATTTAAACAAATCAGACATTAAATTACTTAATGATTTTAACAAAAATGATGCGACTTGGAAATTTACAGAGTGTCTAGGAGTAGTTGAGATTGAGAAAGAGCTTAAAGATGCTCTAAAGACTGGAAAACTTTACATTGGTGCTATGCCAATTGAAGCTATTTATTACTACTTGAGCAAAGTTGAAGGTAACGGAAAAAATACTAACACTACTACTTTCGAAACAGTAGATGACTATATCCGTGTACTGAAAGCTATGACAGGAGGTATGGAAAGAGTTAAAGCTGATAATGATAAGATCAGAAATCAGGAATTCGTAGTAGCTTCTAGACGTGAAGGTATTGAACCAGATTCTTCTATCGAGAACAATAACGAAAACAATAACTAAGAAAGATAAAAGAGCCTCTTTCTTAGAAGAGAGGCTCTTTTGTTTTATAAGCAGGAAAAACACTATATGGAAAAAATGAAACCTTTAATAGAATTTATTAAGACACATGCTGTCAAAATATTATCAGTACTTTTGATATTTGCATATATAGGGTCTTGTAATAAAGGAAGACGTTTAAGAAGAATTGAAAAACAAAATATTGTACTAGTTTCTCAAGTAGACAGTTTAAAAAACGTTACTGTAAATTTTAAAGAAACTTTAAGAAAAGAAAAACTAAAGATTCACCAAGAATACGATCTCTGGATATCAAATAAAGATAGAGGAGAACAACTAATGGATTTACATACTAATTTTGTAAAGCCAAAGATACAAGAACTTAGTAGATAAGTTTCTTGATTAAAATTAATTTATGTTATGAAAAAAATTCTTTCAAGATTAAGAAATATTGAAAGAGCAACTGTTATTAAGAATTCATTTTTACTACCGATTCTGTCGGTAGTAGTGATGTCTATATCTCATGTTATCAGTTGGTACGATTTAGGAAACCCTTTTTCGTGGGCAATTTATCTTTCTGTTGCAGTAGAAGTTTTCGCTTTAGCTTCAGTGTCTGCTGCTAGTATTAAAATAAAGAAAGGCTCTATTTGGCTTTTATTCTGTTTGGTAACTTTGATCCAAATAGTCGGAAATGTATTTTTCACATTTCAGGATATTAATGTTGGTGGTTATCAGTTTACAAGTTGGGTAGAATTGTTACAACCTTGGTTTGAAGATTGGACACCGACAGATCATAAAAGATTATTAGCTCTTATACAAGGAGGGACTTTACCTTTCATGTCTTTAATAGCTCTTCATTTTTACATTAAGTTCAATGAAAACTTACAGTCTGGAGAAGATCTAGTAGAAACTAAAGATCCTATAGAACCAATTTCACCTATCGTTCCAGTATTGGATGATAATCTTCTGGATGAAGATACTGTCAAAGAAGATATCACTGACGCCAATGAAACTGAACAAGAAGATTTAGGTGAATCTGAAACTGTGAAAGATGAGATAAGTGAACCTGAAATTCTTGAAGAAACAGAAATCACAGAAGAATCGGAAGAAGTTGAGAAAAAACCTGAAGACGATCAAATACATATAAAGGGTGATCGTAGAAGATTGCACCCTGCAAGATATTAAAAAAAATTCTATACAGTGGCAGTTCCTAATCAGCCTTGTGGCTTAACTAATTTTGACAGTAGATTAGTATCAAAATGTCCTCCGAATCCCAATGCTATTAGATCGATAGTGTTCTCAAGAGATAACTTATCTGTCGTAAACGGTGCTTCAACAGAGATTCAAATTTCTATGTTGCCTTTGTTTATTCCTGTACAGAATGCTGCTAGAACTAACATTTCAATACCTGGAAGCGTAGTTAATGTACCTTATCCCGTGTATAAATTAGACTTAGCAGGATTAGATACAGATGAAAAAGTTAAATTTTTAGGCCTTTTACCGACATATGGAACTTCTTCGGTATCATCTTCACTTTGCAGTGGAGCTACTGTAACAAGTTCTACTACGGAATTTATGGAATGGGCATTTATTGATGACATTGAAAAAGGTCAACTTTATGATAAACCTTCATTGGGTCCTTCAGGTGAAACTTCATTTGATATCTCAGCCATAAATAAATTAGAGTTTTCATGGGGTGGATATGTCAATGCTACTGGTGCATCAGGCTCTCTGTGGGTTGCAACAGATGGAGGTTTACTTAAATGGGATAATAATGATATGAAGTTGTGGAATACTTTAAACAGTAACTCTCCTTCTGATTATATCAATACATTATTTGTAGATTCATACAATTCTTTATGGGTAGGATCTGATAATGGTCTTTCTAAATTCTCTGAAACTGAAGGTTTTTCTAAAATATGGAATACACAAAATTCAGAAATTCTTTCGAATAACGTTATTTCATTAGAAATGTATGCTCCTGGACAATTAGCTATAGGAACTGATAACGGTCTATCTTTATACGATACTAATGCTAATACTTGGAAAAATTTCAACATTTATAATACAGCAGCTTTACATCATAATCAAATTCTAGATCTAGCTTATGAGAATTTAATCATTTTTGCTGCAACAAATGGAGGTGTTTACGCTTATGAGTATTCTACTAACCAATGGAGTGTTTTTAATTCTTCTACCCCAGGCTGGTCTGCACCAGATATTGTAAGATGCATAGAAGTATATAATGGTAATGTCTATGCTGGTACTACCGGTGGACTAGTGATAGTTCCTTATATGGGAGGTACTGCTTCTACTATTGCAGCAGGCGCTTCAGGACCAGGATCTAATTATTACATGTCTTCTAGATCTGCTGATATTGCAGGAGAAAGAAAGATATATTTTGGTCATGATGATGCTTACTCTATTTATAATGTAGATACAGATACTTGGTCTAGTGAGAATTCTTTATCATTTTCTTATTTAGGTTCAGGAGTAAAAGATCTAATAGTAGATAATTTATCTAATTCTGCATCTGAGACAATTTATTTTGGATCTCAAGATCCTGAGAAAGGACTGTATAGAATATTCACAGGAACTGGAAATTTTTCTATAGTACCTGAAGATGATAAATTGACCAATATTCTTTTATCTGTTCCATTGAATCCTAATAACACACCACTGTCTACAAAAATAGGAACACCTGGACAGTGGAGTCAAGTTTTAAATTCTACTAATGTAGATTCTAGTCAACTTTACGCTAATCACCAGCCGTTTTATTTCCTTTTTTCTAAAGATATGACAACGTTGTCTTCTTCTGATTTTTACTCTAATACTGTAATATCAGAAGGATTGGAAGGAAGCTCAAATATTGTATCTGGCTCGTGGTCTTCAGATTTGACTGGTAAAGTTTTAACTTTCATGCCTGATGATCCATTAACTAAAGCTTCACCATATAATTTAAAAGTTATGCAAGGTTCTGTTGCTGCAGATGGATCAAATTTGAAGGAAAAGATTAATGTAGGTTTTTATACGGAAAATATAGTTCCCATCTTAGGATGGAAAGTCATGGGTAAAATGTTAGTCCACACAGGCGCCGAGAATAACTATACACAAGGTTTATACCTCCGTAATCCTCAAAGCACTGGAGTTAACATTACTACCCTTATAGGTAAATAATTAAATAAACAAAAAAAAGATGGCAAATATAACTGCAACTCAGATAGTTCCAATAGATGTAGCAAAAGGCGCTTCTGCAACAGACTACACAGCCGCTGATAACATTTGTCCTATACTTTCATTTACATGTATAGGTTCAAGTGGAAATGGTGACGTTAAAATCACTCCTTACAGTTCTACTAAAGCAGAAATAGGCGGTGATGGCGCTGGAGGTAGAATAAGAATAGCTACTAATTCTAAAGGTGTAATAACTACTGCAGAGATCGCATCAGCAGGTTCAGGATATTCAAATGGGCCTGTTCCTATTACTTTAATTGACAACTATGGATCTGGAGCAGTCTTATCTTGCACAGCTTCAGGTGGCTCATTATCAGCAATATCTATCGTGTCAGGTGGATTAAATTATTCAGGTTATGTTACTATGGACGTTTCAGACTTTATAGAAGGTGTTACTTATGAAATAGTTCCACGTTTTATCGAGCAAACTTCAGGCACAGGAGTACTTAGGCTTTTTGGAAACAGATTAGCGTTTAGACCTTATCAAGTTTTCTAAAAAGTGTTTTTTTATCTTGAACTAATTAATTTCAAGATATATAGAAAGAACAGAGGACGCTTCAAAAAACAAAAAAAACTTGAAATCATGAAAGCTAACTATGAGAAGATGATCCAGGAAGTAGTTAAATCTATCAATTGGAACAGAATAAAATACTTTCATCAAGTCTTTAAAATTAAATGGCAATTCGAAGAAAAAGATGGCCATATAACAGAGAGATTTCCAACTATAGCTGAACTTAAAGAGGAACTGAGAGCTTTATTAAAATTCGCTATTAGTAAAAACACTAAAAGTTTAGATTATGGGAATTGGTTGATTTTTTGGACAGATGAAGAAAGAGCTTCAAGAGAAGGACTATCGTCAGCAAGGTTAGAAGCTATATTTTCATTAGAAGAGACTTTCGTAATAGATAACGGAGAAAATGACGCCGTTCAAATCCTAGAAAATAAATTAGAGGATGCTATCAAGAATGAAAGATACGAAGAAGCGGCTAAGCTTAGAGATAAGATAAAAGAAAGGAAAAAATAACATCAAAAAGGATGCTTTTAAAAGCATCCTTTTTTTATGCAAAAACTAGAACTTATCAGTTTTGGTGCTATTAGCTTATAAACACATAAAAATGAGTAAAACTTTAGGGTTAAGCATGATAGTTAAGAATGAATCTCATGTCATTCTTAGATTACTAAATTCAGTAGTCCCAATAATTGATTATTGGGTTATTGCAGACACTGGCTCAACAGATGGTACGCAAGAAATAATACAGAAGTTTTTTGAAGAGAAGGGTATACCTGGTAAACTTTTACAAATAGACTGGATAGATGATTTTTCTTATGCTAGAAATCAATCATTGAATGAAATAGAAAAACATGTAGATTATGGAATGTGGATAGATGCCGATGAAGAGCTTATCATTAACAGCTCTTTCAATAAAGAAGAAATGTTGAAGCAAGAGTTTCATTCAATATCCATTGAAACTATTTACGGAAAAGTAAATTACACTAGAAAAAATATCTGGAAAACAGGTATGAATTTCTACTGGGAAGGTCCTATTCATGAGTTGTTATCGTCAAAAGAAGAGACTATCGGTGGTCTAGCAAAAGGTTTAAGCGTAGTAGTTAGAGCTGAAGGTAGTTCTTGGGGAAATATCATAGAGAAATACCTAGGTCATGCTAAAATATTACAAGCACATGCTGAAAAAACTAATGATCCTAGATGGGTATTTTACACAGCACAATCTTACAGAGATGCACAAGAATACCCGACATCTATAGAATGGTACAAGAAAAGAGCTGAAATGACAGAAGGTTTTTATGAAGAAACTTTCATATCTAAATTAATGGTTGCAAAATTATCTGAAATTATCGGTAAAAGTAAGAATGAGTGTACTATTTTATACCAAGAAGCAAATTCGTCCGACCCTGCAAGAGGAGAAGCTATTAAGAATTTAATTCAGATGTACCATAGACTCAATGACTGGGAAAATGCGTACGTATTCTCTTTGTACGGATTAAAATACAACAAAAATAATCCTTATCCTCATAGAGTTCTTTTCTTAGATACTGCATTGTATGACTTTGAAATGTTAGAATTACATTCTCTTTCATGTTTTTATACTAATAGGATAGAAGAAGGCTCTAGATGCTATTGGATGATGAGACAACAACTTCTTGAACTAGGTCCAGATTATTTACCACAAGAAGCTATGCAAAGAGTATTAAACAATGAGCAATACTTTCCGATAACTCATGCTACTGGTATTGTAAGCCCTCAGAAAAAAACTTTAAAGCCTTCTTTTCCTGCACACGGAGGATCGAAGAAAAATAGAAAAAAGAGGTAGATATATAGACAAATAATGTTTATATGCCAATTCTAGCAAAAAGCACAGGTAGAAATTTACCCGGCAGGGGACTAATCAATCCAGCGTTCACTATAAAAATAGTGCCTGCTACGGATGATATGCAGCAAAACCCTAGTACCGGTAGAGATAATCAAGTCAATGATTATTTAGATAATTTAAAAGTTGGAACAGACGTTATAGCAGACATGAAACATGGTGAAATCATGGGAACTGTTCAACGTATTGAGAAGAATGAACTTGGAGATGGTGTATTTGTTATCATTAAAGACAAGAAAGGAAAAGACTATAAAGTAGAAGGTAGTAGAATCAAAAGAGTTTCTAAACCTAGTGTAGATGATGATAAAGCTAGAGTGGTATCATCTCCTGCTCTTTTTGCAGAGTCTAAATTTTTGTCTTATGAAAGTTTTTCTAAAGCTGTATTAGAAAACAAATCTAAATAAACCATTTCTATTTTCTTTCTATGACTAGCATCTTCCCATTAATAAAAAGATTCCAAGATATAAAAAAATCTCCAAATTCTGTGATATTGACAGAAGAGGTCACTATACATGAAAAATGTTTCAGAAGCGGAACAGTTTTTCAGATACTAGGTTGGAGAGAAATAAATGATAGAGCATATCTAGTTTTAGCCAAAGGAAGCTGGGAAGGTTTAACAGATTACGAAGATTTTTCTAAAAAAATCGAAGCTATTGAAGGCATAGGATAATTGTCAGGCATTATAAATATCATTCCTTTTTTGTTAAATTTGTAAAAAAGGAATATTATGGACATACCTGTAACAGTTTTCCGAGGGTTAAGATTCACCTCGCCAAAAGAACAAACTACTTTAGAAAAAGTATTAAACGACATCAAATCCGATAAATGGAAAGATAGAGTTTTAAAATGTCACAATGACATTAAGCACAAGGACTGGCTTCCTTGTTTCACTCCCACTGGTTCATTTACCCATAGGTCTATCAAAGGTTTAGAATACTATAATGGCATTATCTGTTTAGATATTGATCATGTAGAAAATCCATCCGACCTTAAACAAGAAGTCAAAAAACTTCCATGGGTTCATGCAGCATTCACTACACCATCTAGTAAAGGTCTAAAAGTTATTGTTCGAACTAATTCAACACCAGAAAATTACAGGAGAACGGAAGAAAAAGTTGCGGCAATGTTTAGAGATGCAGTTAATTTTGTTAGAGATAATCACTGTAAAGATATTGCTAGAATCCAGTTTATTTCTTACGATCCTGATCTGTATTATAATCCTGAGTCGGAAGTTATTGAACAGGAAAGAATGTCTCTCGAAGAAGCTTATAAAATTGCTGAAAAGAATAAAATGACTCATATTCTAGAAGATTTCTTAAAAGAGAGCCCAGGAATGGCAACAAGTGACATAATCGAAGATTTTATGTTACATTATAATTTACGATCATGATAAAAGTATTCGAAACCAATTTACTCAAGCCTATTGACAAAGAGTTAGTCAAAATAGCAGATGAGTTTGGATATAAGGGTATTTCAGTTTGCGTGCTAGATCCTAAAATTAAACAGAGTATTTATTGGTCTACAACAAATGTAAAATTTTTGGTCGGAGAACCTGATGAAAGAACTAAAAACAAAGGAAGAGATTCTGACGGTTGGCCAGGAGTGTGGAGAATTACAGAAAAACTTGGCGGAGGTGCAGGTTGTGGAAATCATCAACAACGACAGTTAACTCATGACCATAAGTTTTCAGAAGTTTCTTATTTGAAAATAAAAGGCGTGTGGTACATATCAAATGGAATAGAAAATATAACAAAAAGTATTAACGAAAAATTTAATTTATGAGTCTAAATTTAGGATATGCTTGTATCAATATGAACCTCTCAGAGAAAGGAATTTCTACTAATAGAGGTATGATTAAGAAAACTTTCTTAACTAAAGGAAAAGATTATGCAGCAGATCTAGCTCTTAAAAATCTAGAAGATCTTAAAACTATTATAAAATGGAACTCTGAAAATGGTATATTCATATACAGAATGAGTTCATGTTTGTTCCCTTGGATGTCAGAATATGATTTTAAAGATCTTTATAACTATGATGCAATTTTGAAATCTTGTAAAGAAATTGGAAAATTAGCTAGCGATCATGGACAACGATTAAGTTTTCATCCCGGACATTTTGATATTCTAGCTACTAGCAACCCAGATGTTTTAAGAAGGACTGTTTTGGATCTTAATCAACATGCTCAGATCATGGATATGATGGAGCTCAGAGAAGATGGCTATAATACTATAAATATACACGTAGGTGGTGCTTATGGTGATAAAGCTTCTGCTTTGAAAAGATTCTGTGAAAATTTTGGTTTATTACAACTTAGTGCTAGAAAAAGGCTCACCGTTGAAAACGATGACAAAGCTAGTATGTATTCTGTTAATGACTTGTACAACGGTGTCTACAAAGAAATTAAAATACCAATTATTTTTGATTTCCATCATCATAGAATGTGTGACGGTGGTTTAACGGAGAGAGCTGCTCTCCAGCTTGCAGCCTCTACATGGCCCTCTGGAATTCGCCCCCTTACACATTATTCGAGTTCTAAGAAGCTTAATGAAGATTCTAGCGTAAATCATCAAGCTCATGCAGAGTACTTATATGAACAAATAAATACTTACGGATTAGATATCGATATAGAACTAGAAGCTAAAGCAAAAGAACTGGCATTAGTAAAATACAGAAAAGATTATGAATAAAAAAGAAGAAATTGTAAAGATTGTTGAAGAATTAAAAGATGACAAGATTACAGTAGATGAAGCTGAGCAATTGTTATTAGATTTATTTAAAGCCTCTAAAACAAGATGGAGAGGATATTGCAGTTCAGAAACATTAACAGGAAAAAGATGTAAAGAGTTATGTGATAAATCTCAATGCGGATGGTAACAAAATAGAGATTATTTGTTATTTTTATACATGAATATTTTTGTTTTAGATACTGACGTAAAAAAATGTGCAGCTTATCATTGCGATCGTCATTTAATTAAAATGATCACTGAGCATAACCAAATACTTGGATCTATAGCACACACATCCAGAGGAATTAGTAAAAAGTCTGAAATTACTCCTGAATACATTATTGAAAATTTTAAAGGATTTCCACGTGTCAATGAAAATAGAGATATTTCTCCATACGGAATAGGATATAAAACTCATCCTTGTACTCAATGGGCTAAAGCTAGTTCACAGAATTATGAATGGGTATGTTCTTTAACAGAAGAGATGTGTAAAGAATACACTCGTAGGTATAAAAAGATTCATGCCGGAGAAGCTGTAATTAACTGGTACAGATATCATCAACCTCAATTACCTAGTCATGGCATGACACCGTTTGCTCAAGCTATGCCAGAATACCTTAAATCAGAAAATGCTGTACATTCGTATAGGTTATATTACGTAAAGCATAAGTCTAATTTTGCTACCTGGAAAAACGGAGAACCTGAATGGTGGAACAAATACATGTTATTGGAAGTATAAATTTCCATACAGATAACTAAAAAACCTGAGAAGCTTCTCAGGTTTTTTTATGCTTACTTGAGTAGTTTTCATTAGTGAAAAGATATATAGAAGAAAAACAAGGTATCATGAAACATGACATCAATAAATTTTCTTTTGCACAGCTAACATCAAATAACAACGGAAAAACATCCGGAAGCGGAACTATGGGAGTGCTTATAACTACTATCGGTACATTATGTTTTATTCTAGGATGTATAGATAAAGTATTCATAAATCAGGATACAGATGTTATTACACAATCTATAGTATTTGTAGGTATTGGAACAGCTTTATTAGCTCACAGAAATCATATTCGAAGAAGTGAAGAAGTGATAGTTTCACAAATTGATAGTGCAGTCAATGACCAAATTACCGATGCAGTGACACAATCAAATAATGTTTCTACACCTGTTGCTCTGACTACTCCTATTGCAGATACTACACCACCTGTTCAACAAAATGCTACACCAGAAGCTAAAATTTGTGCTACATGTGGAAATCCAACATGTGGATGTAACGTTTTAAATTCTTGAGAAAAATCTGAAAACTCACAAATATATAGTAATAGAAAAGGACCTTTGAGAAAAGGCTTATTTTGTAGTTGATATATAGAAAAATCCAAACGGAAAATGAATAATGACAAGAAACTAGTTTTAATCCTTGAAAGATCTTCAGCAAACCTGGACATCACTAAGGACGGTAACGAGATAGTTCTAGAGGGCATTTTTGCACAATTCGGTGTTGTAAATAACAACGATAGAATTTATGAAGAGGACGAATACCTTCCTCACCTTGACTATCTTACAAAGAAAATCAAGGATAAAAGACTTTTAGGTGAGTTAGATCACCCTGAAAAGTTTGACGTTTCTCTTAGCAAAGTCTCTCACGTCATTGAAAAACTTGAATATGACAAAGAAAAAAGACAAGTTCGAGGAAGAGTAAGATTATTAGATACTCCTTCTGGAAGAATTGCTAAAGAACTTGTAGAAGGTGGAGTTCCTGTTGCAATTTCATCTAGAGCCGCAGGTCTTGTAGAGTCTAACAAGAAAGTAAAAATCAAAAAAATCTTCACATACGATTTAGTAGCTGATCCAGGGTTTGAGAACGCAGTTCTCACCAAAATGAACGAGAGTTTAGGTATCATCAACGAAAACGTAGCAATTTACGACGTTTCTAATAGCTATCCTGATCTATTGGAAGATTTAGAAGATAAAACAACATCAAAAGATAAAAATAGTTCAGATAATATGGAATATGTTACTTCAGAAGAACTGAATACGTATTCTTTGATCTTAAAAGAAGAGGTCGAAGAAATCCACAGAAAACTTGCTACACTTTCGGAAAACTCTGAATTGGCCGGAAAAATCCACGAAATGGGAGAAACTATTGAAAAAATGCAAAATTTTGTAGATAGTTTAGCAACTACGGTTGATTCTTCTATTAAGTATGGTGATTATGTAGCTGAAAAACTTGATAAAGTTATTGACTATACAGATTATGTAGCAAAAACTTTGGATGAAAGTATCCAGTATTCTAATTATATCGCAGAAAAAACTGATAAATCTATTCAGTATGGAGAGTATTTAAAAGAGCAAATTGAAAAAGGAATTGCTTATAGCGAGTACTTAAAAGAATGTTTAGAAAAAAGTGTTTCTTACACTGAATATGTAGCTGAAAAAGCTGATAAAACTATCCAGTATTCAGAGTACGTTGCTGAACAAGCATCTAAAGGAATTGCTTATACAGAATATGTTGCTGAACAAGCAACTAAAGAATTAGAGACTTTAACTGAAAAAGCTAATAACGCAATTAAATATTCAGAATATATTGGAGAAAACTTAAACGATACTATCCAATACGCTGATTATTTAGGCGAATCTCTTAACAAAGGAATTGCATATACTGAATATGTAGGAGAGCAAACACAAAGTTTAGCTGACTACACAGAATTTATGTTAAACGAATCTGGAAATGCTCCAGTAAAAACTGAACCTGTAAAGAATACAGATTACAATTCTTTAACTGGTAAAGTTGATCAATTACTAGAATCTATTCAAAAACAAAAAATAGATGATGCTGATTTATCAATCAATGAAGCTAGAAAACAAAAAGTTTCAGAAGGATTAGATGGTCGCAACCAAAAGACAACCGGATCTGCATTAAGAAGTTTAATCGGTGAATCTAACACAGAAATCATAGAAGATAAATGGTTAACAGAAGCTCCTGAAGAGTATAAAACTTTATGGGAATCTCTTGAACCAACTATCAAAGCGCAAATCAATGCACAATCTAAGTTTTACAAGTTAGAAAGCGATTATCAAATTAAAAACTTCTGGCAAACTCGTAACCTTAATGCATCTTCAACATTTGCATCGGTAAATGAAAATGTTAATACTAACAATTCAATGCCAACATTAGGTTATAGTGAAGCTTACTTAGAAGCTATTAAGAATAACTTAAGCAGATTTAACAAATAATTTTAAACTAAAAAAATAGAATAGCGATGCATATTAATGAATCACAAATTTTTGAAACATGGGCTCCAATTATCGAGTCTAAAACAGGGATCAATGAATCTACTAAACTAGGATGGTTATCTAAATATTGCCACTACCATAGTTTAAATGAATCTTTCAACGGATCTTACGCTCAAGTAGGTGTTCCACCAGCTGGAAACTTAGGAGGGTTAATGGGTAACGTATCTACTCCAGGTGCAAACTTAGGTGTATACGGTGACCAAGGATCTGGTGATAAATTCCCATCTTTATTACCTTTAGCAATTCAAGTTGCTGCAAGAACTATCGGTTTTGATATCGTTAACGTTATCCCAATGTCTGGACCAACAGGTGTTCTTACATACTTGGATTATGTTTATGCAGGTGGTAATCTTGATACAAACATTAAGCCTACATTAATTAAATTAAGCACTACTACTGCTTTCACTTCAAGTGTTGCTGCTGGTGCTGATTATCAATTAGGTACTACAACTTCTTATTTATCTTTGAAATTTGTAGGATACTCAAGAATTGATGGACAACCAATCTTCCGTGTAACTAACGCAGATAGTGGTACTGCTCCAACAATCGCTGCAGCTGCTGCTACAGGTGGTTTAGTTGCTGGTCTTACTTCAACTGGTGCTTCTGCATTCGGTGGTATTACTCCTTCTTTAGTTAAAGCACTTGAAGATCATATTCAAGGTTTTGCTGGTTCAGGTGATACTGATTCTAATGCTTTTGCAGGACCATACGCAAATGGTACAGATGAAGCTGGTGCAATGCAAAGAGGTACAGGTGAGAACAATTATTACCGTCAAATGGGTCTTAAAGCTTATACAAAATTTGTTGAAGCTAAGACTTTCCAAGTTGCTGCTTCAGTTACTACTGAGCAAATCCAAGACCTTAACAAACAATACGGTATCGATGTAGTTTCTATGATCGAGAACGCATTAGTTAATGAGGTTTCACAATCTATCAACAAAAACATCCTTTCTAAAGCATTCTCTTTAGGATGGTTGAATAACTTCCAAATGAACAAATCTGAAGGTGTTACTCTTAACATGACTTTAGACCCATCTTTAGGTTCTGCAGGTTCTGCTACTTACCTTGTTCCAGATGCATCATCTACACCTCTTGGAACTGCTACAGTTGCTATTCCTGTTCCTGTATTCTCTGCTTTTGCTGGAACTGGTGGTGTTACTAACGAAAACTTGTACACTGTACAAAGAAGAATCTTATCTAAGATCCTTGCTGCTGGTAACGTTATTGCACAAAGAGGTAGAAGAGGTCCAGCTAACTTTGTTGTTACTAACTTACAATTAGCTACTGCTATCCAAGACAACGCACAATTCACAGCTGCTCCTTTAACTAACGCTATCAACCAAAACAACGGTTCATTATATCCAGTTGGAACTATCGCTGGTATGACTGTATACGTAGATCCTAACATGAGATACGATGATACAAGAATCCTTGTAGGTAGAAAAGGTGCTGATGAAGAGCCAGGATTGAAATTCATGCCTTACATGATGGCTGAATCTATTCAAACTATAGCTGAAGGTACAATGTCTCCGAAAATTGCTGTAAAATCAAGATACGCTCTTGTTGAAGCAGGTCAATTACCACAGACACAGTACTATACAATTCACGTTAGAGTTGGTGGTATTTCTATCATCTAATAGAAAATAAAATAATTTCAAAGAGGCTGATGATATCATCAGCCTCTTTTTTTGAACTATTGCATCATTTTTATATATAGAATAAATATATGAGACATGGATCTATCAACTCTTAGAAATAACATTACACAAAAACGTATAGACAATAAAAATATAATCTCTGAATTTAACGAACTTAAGAGAAATAAAAAACTTTTAGAAGAAGTTTCATTACTATTTCCATTTATAGATGTTTCAGACGTTGGTAAACTTTTGTATCATTTAAGAGACAATTTAAGTGTTCAAAAATGTAACTGTGGAAAAGAAAAAAAGTTTATTTCTTTTAGTAAAGGATATTTTAAAACATGTGGAAACAAAAAATGTGTAGACGATACTCGGTTAAATTCAATTAAAGAAACAACCAAAGAAAAATATGGTGTAGAGCATACATCACAATTAGAGACTACTAAGAAAAAGCATAAACAAACTATGACTGGCAAATATGGTTGCAGTCATAATTTTACAGGTAAACTAAGAGATGCTATATATGAAAAAAATGAAAAGGAATGGGGAGTAAAACATGCTTTACAACGAAAAGAATCTAAATTGAAAAAAGAAGAGACTATGTTAAATAGATACGGTTCTTTAGATATGTTCTCTAATGAAAAAACGATAAAAACTAACATAGAAAAATATGGGAATAAAAATCCCATGAAATCTGAAGAAATTGCTAATAAAGTATCAGAGTCTTTAAAAAGAACATTTACACATAGACAAATAGAAAAATTGCACAAATTTGATATACTATTATTAGAGTATAATAATCTAAATCAATATTATAATGTGTTATGTAATAAATGTAATATTGAATCTGTAGTTGCTGGCGCTACAATGAATTCTAAGTTAAGATCTGATGTATCTCCTTGTCCAATATGCAACCCTTATATACCTTCTTATGTTTCAAATTTAGAAATAGAATTTAAAGAATGGTTACAAAGCTTGGGTGAAATATTGCAATCATCTGTTAAAACTATAGTTCCTAAAAATGAATTAGATATTTATTTACCAAACAGAAAAATCGGATTTGAGTTTAATGGAATTTATTGGCATTCTGAGCTATACAAAGATTGCAATTATCATTATAAAAAATCTATGAAATTTTTGGAAAAAGGTGTAAAGATTTTTCATATATGGGAAGATGATTGGGTAGAAAAAAAAGAGATCGTCAAGAAACGCATACTTTCATTATTAAATAAGTCTGAAAAAACTGACGCTAGGAAATGTGAAATATTAAGTATAGATTTTAAAACAGCTTCAAAGTTTATAAATGACAATCATTTAGATGGGAACTTTAAAGCTAAAATATATCTAGGAGCTTATGAAAATGAGAAGCTAATAGGAGTGATGTCTTTTTCTCATTCAAGATTTAGTAAAAATAAAGATGAATGGGAAATTATAAGATTTTGCACTTCAAAAAATGTAAGAGGTTTAGCTTCTAAATTTATATCTAGATTTAAAAAAATTATAGATCCTAATAAAATTATATCTTTTTCAAAAATAGATTGGAATTCTTCTTATGAAAATTCAGTATATTACAAAATAGGGTTTTCATTAGATAGTATATCCCCTCCTTCTTCTTATTGGAATATAAACGGAAAACGAATACATAGGCTCAATTTTATTAAAAGCAAAATATCCAATGAAGAAAATAAACACATGAGTGCTGTGGAAATAATGCATAGTAAAAATTATTACAGAGTATGGGATTGTGGAAATTGGAAATTTAGTTGGAATAAAAGTTTATGTGACGCAAAAGATATATAGATAAACAAGAAAAACGTAATGAAGTTTAAAGATTGGAAACTCATGATCAGAGAAAGCACATCTGTTGATATGCTGTCATCTTTGGCTAAAATGATGAAACCTGAACTTGAAAAATCTCTTGGTAAACTATATGTTATACCAGATTTTGACACTTTTGAAAGAGAAGGTGAACCTATTCAACAATCTAATCTTTTTACTAATAAAGATCTTAATACATTTGCTATTAATTACGCCGACAATGGTAAGTTATATAGCATAGATTTCTGGAAACCTACTGATAAAGTTAGTAAACCTACAGTTACTATGTATTATCATGGAGGTAGCGTAAAACAACTTCTTAAGATAATTCCTTTATTAGCTAAAAAACCTGATCCAAATTTTGATATTCAATCAGTTCTTGATCAAGAACCTGAATTAATAGAAGCTGAAAATTCTAATATAGACGTTACTATATCCTCTGCAAAACCGATTAAGAGTAATGATCCTGCAGTAAAAAGTGCAGAAAAGAAAATAGATGATTATGATTACGGCGATCCTGATACCATATTTGAAGACCTTAAAACTTACATCAAAATGGTTATCTCTGGAAAACAGCCTTCTTTACTTATTACGGGATCTCCGGGTGTAGGAAAAACATATTTAGTAACAGAGCAATTAAAGAAATCTGGAGCAGACTATGTTCATATAAAAGGTAGAAGTACAGCAGCTGGTATGTATACATCTTTATGGGAAAATAATGGAAAAATTGTTCTTTTCGATGACTGTGATAGTGTTTTCGGTTCAGATGACGCTGTCAATGTATTAAAAGGTGCTCTAGATTCTTATGGCGAAAGAAGCATTTCTTGGTTAGCAGGAAGACCTCTTAAAACATCTAATAATGAAAAAGTTCCAAATACTTTCGTATTTACGGGTAGAGTTATTTTTATAAGCAATTTACCTCAAAGAAAGATTGATGATGCTATCAAATCTAGAAGTTTTGTTATAGAAGTAGCTTTAACACCTGAAGATATGATAGCTAAAATGAGAAAAGAACTTCCTAACGTATTACCTGAAACTGCTAATTACTTAAAGAAGACCGCTCTAAATTTTATAGAGCGTACGGCTAGTAAAACAGACTCTTTAGAGTTAAACATGAGAACTTTGATAAAAGCTATAAAAATTATCGAAGAAGTTGATGATTTATCAGTAGCTGAGAGGTTAATTATGCAACAATGTAGTTATAAATAAAAGATCATAATGAAATTTGAAGATTTTAAAAAGTACAAAAAAATAGCTGAATCTCAAGATTTTGAGGCTCTTCAAGAATTCCCTGAAGCGGAAAAAGTGTACAATTGGATGGAAGAAACCGGAAGAATAGATGAAGGATTCTGGGGAGCTATATGGAGTTGGTTAAAAAAGAATCTTTCTCCTACTGCTAGAAAGATACACAGTTTAGCCAACGAATACGAGAAAGAATTAGAATCAGAAATGCAAGCCGAATACGGTAAATTGAAAAATTCTAAAGATTTAGATGCTAAATTCAGAAGGAGTTTTGCAGGTCGTGTTGCTGAAGATATAGAAGAAAAAATGCAAATCGTAGCAGGTGACGATGATGACTATAGAGAATTAGTAAAAACTCTTGTGAATAAAAAGAATTTAGCTGTTAAGAAAAGACTTTTAAAAGAGCTTATAGGTAAAGCCGATCCTGATGATGAAGAAGTGTTCAATGGAACTAGAGATTGGTTAGCTGGGCAAGAAGCTGAAGCGGAAAAAAGCTACAAATCTGCGTTAGATAAAACTATGCATCAGAATCCTAACGCTTTTAAAGAATCTACAGAAATTCTAAGAAAAAAAATCACTGGAAACAAAGATTTCATAGAAATGGGATATGATACTAGCGAAAAAGTACAGAAAATAGTACAGAAATTGCTAGTTTATCAAAATGGATTATCTGATCAAGGAAAAGCTGATTTTACAGTAAAAGCTATAGAAACTACATTGAAAAATTTCAAAGAGTTTATTATATCTGGAGCTAAAAAATTAGAAAGTAGTAAAGTTTCGTATAAACAAGCTTTAGCTGCTATAGTTGAAGCTACAGAAAAAAGATTAGTTAGTAATAAACCTGTAGTTTTTAGCAAGATGCAATCAGAAGTTTTTAGAGAAGCTGAAAATAAAATTAAAGCTTCGACAACTTCCACAAAACCTGAAGCTACTTCTACAGATGTCGAAAAAGAAGTCGAAAAGGAAGTTACAGGCCCTTTAACTGGAGAAATAATAGAACCTGAAGAAGTTGAAAAAACTATTCATAAAGCAGCTACTGAAACTGGTTCAAAAAAGCCTTCTGAGGAAGAAATTATAGATGAACTCAATGATGCAGTTAAAACTTATTTTGAAAACAACTTGAAATTCTTTGTCGAAGAAATTACTAAAAGAGTAGAAAGTTTTAATAAATTATCAGAAACAGAAAGGAATGCACAAAAAGGTGAATTTGACTATATCTTAAATGCTGATAATAAACTAGAAACACCTGAAGAAGAAAATGTAAAAGCTTTATATAAAAATCTACTTCAAGTTGCAGGAAAAATAGTCCCTTTCTATAATCTAGAAAAAGGTAAAAGATCTAAAGCATTTTATATAGTACTAGATTTTATGTTTGAAATATATGCTATTAAGAAGAATTCTTCTGGAGATCTATCAAGCAAAGACATAGAAACTTTAGTAGAAAATATAAAAGAGAAATACGACTAGGATGGTTACATTTGATGAGTTCAAGAACGGACAAGGAGCTGACACAATGAATGAAGGATTATTTGATAAATTAATTGGAATGTTCTCCAGAATCACTGGTTTATTCAAAGACCCTGCTAAACTTGACAAAAGTATAGAAAGCACTATGGATCAGCTGGGCGAAGGGAAGACTAAAAAATTTATTCCTAAACAAGCTAAACCTAACGAATCCTTCATAGTTCAAATGGGAGATCCTAAAAAGCCAGAGTCTAGATATACAATGGCTTTAACAAAATTAGCAGATTTACCAGATGGCTCAGGATTATTTCAAATAACGGGAACTACTAGTAAAGAAATGTTAAAAGCTCTGACAGGATCAGAAAAATTAGAAGATCTTGGAAAAAATAGCATAATGGCTATGATGCCAGTAGGAGGTATAGAAAAGGGCAAAGTTATTACTATGAAATTACTAAAAAATGTCATTCCTGGTGGAAAAGATTACATAACAAAAGTTCCAGTTATAGGCACAGTGCCAAGTAAAGACGTGGAAATGAATATTACTAAAACTAAATCAGTTAAATAATGAGCCATATTTTTACATTTAACGAATTCTTAAACGAAAACTCTGAAGAAACTAATCGAATTAATTGGTCTGAAATGGAGTTTGAAACTCCAGGTGAAAAAGCTGTTCATGATATAGCTGAAGAAACTTTGATCAGAAAAGATTTAATCATCATTTGCGAAGGAGATTATCTATACACTAAACTTGAACAGATCATTTCTTCTAATATAAGAAAACCGATTTTAGAAATTTCTGGAGTTAGACTTTATCTTTATAATTCTCCTTTTGAATTTATAAAATGGGATACTATTGGAGCATCACCAGACGAAGTTATAGAAACTTGTTACATTTTATCAGGAGAAAATTTGAAAAAAATCTAATTTGGCAGAACTTTCGCTCCAAAGTTGAATATAACCAATATCAAGTTGTTGGAGTGGAAAAAGACTGGTAAGCTTAGATATAGGCAGCTAAACGAAACTAACGGCATCTCGAGACAAAGATCTCGAGATTGTTTTTGTAAAGACTTATTTGTTACATTTTATTATGGAATTTGAAATTATAGCAATCACATTATTGTACGTATATGGGATACTCGGATCTTTATCTTTTATGAAAAATATTTGGAAGAACGGTATAGCTAAAAATTATACGTTACATTTAACAATATGTTTCATTCCAGTGTTGAATACTCTTATAGCTCTCACTAATAATTACATAGATTACATAACTGCAAAAATGAAAAGAAAATGAAAAATAATGTAGGAATACTTATATTTGGAGATCCAACCAGAGGAGGTACAATTGCATCAGAAGTTAAATTCTTGAAAAGTTTATACGAATCAAATAATCATGATTCCGATTTTTATATCGTCACTGTTAACGATTCAGTTACAAAGAAAATAATCAAAGAAAAGGAAACTACTTATGATTTTCCGCATGAAATTGTTCAAATTTTTGGAGAAAGTGATCTTTATAAATTAGATCATTTTTCATGTTTAGTAACTTATCCTGGACATTCAAACTTTTTTGGAGGTTACTTAAATGATAATATTGTTAAAATGTACAAAATTATCTCTAAGTTCACAAATGATTTAAAAAGACCTGTGTTTGTCAGAATTAATGATTCTGAAATTAAAGTTAGAGATTACAGAAGATTATCGAAACAGAGATTAGACGCTGGTTATTTAGCAAGAGAAGAAGGTAAACCTGATTCAGCATTTATGAGAGATCCTATCAATGTAGGTAAAGCTGAAGATATAGTATCTTGGAAAGAATGGGATTACTCATTAGTTTATTGGTTTGCTAACGGATCTAAAGAAGCTTGTGATTGGGTTTCTGAAACTATGTACGATAGAGAAGATGAATACTTTAGAATGACAACTCCTGAACAATTCAGAGAGAATACAATTTATGTTTCCGATGATATTTTCTTTTTAGTTAAGAAAAATTACCAGCGTTTTAACAAACGATACTCTGAACAAGTAGGGTTGGAAAATAAATTTTGCTATATTGGATTTTTTGATACAGTCAATGTAGCAAGAGCAAAAGCTTTTAATAATTTATTCAAAGAAAATGTTCATAAAGTTCCGTTAAAAATATTTGGAAAGGGAACTGAAATTCTTACAAAATTCAAAGATAAGACAAATGTAGATATCGAAGAAGGTTTTATTAAAGGAGACTCTGAAGAATACTTTGATTTTTTAAATAAACATTTAGCTTACGTGTTCATAGGCAAAGGTCAAAGTGAATCAAGATATATTGGTAAAACTGTATATGATGCAATCGTAGCAAGAACTCCTATAGTTGTTTACAAGAAATGTGATTCTAAAATGATTACATTCAAAAACCCTGAATTCTATTTTGAAAATGAAGAAGAGCTTAAAGCTATTTTTGATAAACTTCAGGATAGTGAAACAAGAGATCGATGGATTAGTGAACAATATAATGATATTATGAGTAAACTTCCACCTTCTACTTTTAAGTTTACTAATTACTGTAATATTTTGGGTTCTCTTCCAGAAGAATTACATTTTAAAGGATATCCTCAAAAAGAAGTTAAACCTAAGAAAGCTCAAACTATTAAAACTGTAGAACTTTTTTAATATGAACTACACAAAGGAAGAAATAGAATCTAGATTAAAAGAACTATTATATGATCTTTTAAGATCTGGTAATCAAGAAGGGTCTATCCTTTCATTGAACTATAATGAAAAGAAACAAGAATGCAATGTCACTTTAACAGTTAATATAATTGAAGAAGACGATTACATAGGATTTGATGGATACTAAAATAAGAAAAAAAATGGGAATAGTCAAAACATTCAGAGAAGTAGAATATAATGGTAAGATATTTGAAGCTAAAGACAATATGGTTGTAGAAACAAGGACTGGAAAAAATTCTGTTAGTTTAACAGCTCCAATAGATTTCGTAGATGGAATGTTAAAAGATTACGTCAATGAAAATGTTAAAGTTACTATATCCGTTCAAATAGAAAAAATATGATAAAAAGATTAGCAGAAATCAATGCATCTGGTGACAGTATTACTACTGAAGAATTCTTAGAAAGAAAGGCTATTGTAGATTCTTTACATAAAGAAGGAATTATCGAACTGGGTGTAGGAGGAAATTTCTTATTCACTAGTGCAAAAAGCCAAGAAGAGTACGTAGAAGCTTTTGATAAGAAAAAAATGGATATTTCTAGAGAAGCTACGATGAAGATGGAAGGGATTTATTTTCTAGTAAAATGGCCTGAATCTCAACTTTTGATGGATGAGGATTGGTTTGATAAAGAATGCCATTTAGCTGAAATGGAAAAAGATCCTGAAATTGGAAACTCAGCTTATTTCATCCCAGTTAAGAGGATGATTATTCTAGAAGAAAAATTAAATGCTATAGCTAATGAAGGTTAATGTTATACAATTTGACCCTGTGATAGGCGGGGAAACTACTCTTACTAATGCTTTAGTAGCTATCTTGAAAAAAGCACATGATGTTAGGATTATTCATCCTGTTCATGCTGGAAAATCGGGAAAACTGAAAATTAACAAAGCTTGGGGTAAAGTTGAAGGTGAAGAATTTCTCACTTATTCTCAAACCGCAGAAGCTTGTGAAGATGTAGATTTTATTTTCTGTGTTAACGCTAAACACGTTAAAGGATCTGTGAAATCTGACAAAAGAGAACAGGCTCAAGCAGATTCAGATGCGTTCTTTGGCCAATTTCACGATAAAGATTTTATCTTCTATGAGCATGGATTTCATACATGGAGGCTTTATAATTACGAGAATCTATTTGAAAAGTTGATGAAAAATGATAACACTATCAGAGTTCTGACTAACACTAATATGGCTATCGAGTTTTACAAAACCAAGAATTATAATGCATATTTGTGTCGTCAACCTTTCAACACTGATCTTTATAAGCCACTTAAAGAGAAAAAAACTTTTACGGATTTTGATCCATACAATATGGCTCACCAATACGTCGGGGAAGCTCCTGTTAAAATCTGTTTTAATTCTAGGTATAGTTCTACAAAAGGACCTCATGTGATCATAAAAGATTTTATGCAATTCTTTAATAAAGATTTGAATTTCAAATTGCAATTCAGAGGTAACATTAGTGATCCAGTTTCAGTGTGGCATAATATCGATGGAGTTCTTTTGAAAGATGTAGTTAGATCTAAAAAAGAGATAGTTTTCTTGGATTTTGCCGATGATATATCTGACATCTATCAAGATCAAGATTACTGTGTCTATGCAGGGTATTTAACAAGAGAAGAAAGAGGAAAAATAGAGTATGCTGTTCTAGAACCTATCTTTTACGGTATCCCTTTGATTGTTCATCCTGATGTTTTTGCTTATTTTAAATACGAAGAGTATGGTGTATCAGAAGAACAATTGAGAAAATGTTTCATAGAATTAACTCCTGAAAACATACAGAAAATTATAAATAGGGAATTTGATCCTTCTGAATATATTAGAAATGCTAAAATAATTCTAGAAGATTTCTTGCCTGAAAAAATCTTGGAAAGATTTGACGCATGTTCATCTTCTCCTGCTTCTAAAGGTCGTAAAAAAGTTGAATTATTTTAGACATGGTTGAATTATTTGGATATTTTTCAATGATCTTAGTTTTAGTTTCCATGCTAATGAAAGATATGTGGATGCTAAGATTACTTAATAGCATAGCTTGCGGATGTTTTGTAGTTTATGGGTATATGATAGGATCTTTTCCTATTATAGTAATGAATATTTTAGTCATTTTTATAAATGTGTATAAAATGAGGAAATAGATACTGATATATAGAAAAAATTCTATACACATGAAGTATTTTAAAACTTTTGAGTCTTTTACAGACGAGTCTTATAAATTTGTCTTAAATGACAAGAATTTTGATAATCAAATTCGACGTATAGAACTACCTATTGAAGGTAAAATTGCTCTAAGTATAGAAGTTCATAAAGATCGTGAAGAAGAAGCTAAAAAAGCATTTCTTGATAATGATACTACAAAGCCTGATATGTATCGTCTGAGATGCCAAAATTATCCCCCTGAAACAGGGATATATGGTAAATCAACATGGTTTGAGTTAGATGAAAACAGCAATTTCTATAATGATGCTAATTCTTATCCAGGAGGATTTAATTTTCCTAATCCAAAAAAATATGATGAATTAGATATTTTCTATAGACTTCAAGAGTTCATGGAGAACCTACCGAGTCAATATAGAGCAAATTGTAAAGAAGTATTATCTTGGCCTATCTTTTCAAGATGGTTTGAACACTGTAAAGAGAAATACAGAGTAAAAATTATTGGTAGAAAATACGGTTTATCTTAATTGATTTAAAAAGGAACTCTATGGTTCCTTTTTTTATGAGAACTATTTATAATCCCTTCATAAAATAATTATGAAGTTACTAATTATAGAAGGGCCCGATCGCTGCGGGAAAAATACATTAATCAAAAGTTTGACATCTCAAGCTGAAAATTATGTAGTTCGCCATTTTGGAACAGCTAAAGGCGAAACTAATTTTGAAAAAAGAGATCATCAATTTCAATTTTTCAAAAAAGAATTTGAGCTAGCATCTCAAAGACGACAGTTTGAAATGCCCGATAAAATGAGATATCCTAGAGATATTTGGATCTGGAACAGGGCTCATTTAGGTGAATTTGTATACGGGAAAATGTATAGAGAAACACATCCTGAAGAATGGGTGATGCAGATGGAAAGTTTATTCGGCATGGATATAGATCCATCTGTATATCTTTTACTTCTTACAGCCGACCCAGGGTTTCTTTGTAAAAATGATGATGGGCAATCATTCTCAGCAGATATTGAAAAGAAAAAAACTGAGCTTTATCAATTCGATGTAGCTTTTGATAAAAGTAAAATTTTGAATAAAATGAGATTAAATGTCAGTAACGGAGATGAATCTTATTTAGATCAAGATATAATCTTAGATACAGTTAATAAATTCTTAAATTTTAAATAATGAGTTACATCGAAAATGATTCGTTTGAAACAGCATCAGATATTGGGTATAACCATATCAATTTACAAGTATTCCAACTTTTGGAAGATTTGGAAGCTGCAGGACAAACTTCTTCTCCTAGAGGATTAAAAACTAAGGAAGCTAACTTAGCTACTTTAGATATTGATCCATTGTACCCTGTCATAGATTTTAAATCTAGAAGATTCAATTGGAAATATTTTGCAGGTGAACTTGCATGGTACTTAAAAGCAGATCCTTCTATCGATTTCATTAACAATTTTTCTTCTTTCTGGAAAGGGATAACTCCATCAGGAAAAGCTAATTCTAATTATGGAAATTTGCTTTTTAGACCTCATCCTTCTTCAACTTCTAATATATCAAATCCACAAGGTGTTAATCAATTAGAATGGATTTACGATTCTCTAGTTAAAGATAAACACACTAGACAGGCTGTAGGTTTCTTTAATGCTCCATATTTTCAATATGAAGGAAATAAAGATTTTGTGTGTACAATGTATATTAATTTCTGGATAAGAAAAGATCATCTTGAAATGAAAGTGCAAATGAGATCTAATGATATTTTCTTTGGTTTAACTTATGATGCACCTTGGTTTTCTTCAATTCACCAAAGTATGTACCTGAACCTAAAACAAGTTTATCCAGATTTGAAATTAGGAGTTTATTACCACTCAGCTGATAACATTCATTTTTACGAAAGACACTTTGAAGTAGCTGATAAAATTTTAGATGAAGGTATAGATACTACAATTAAATTGAGAATGATACATCCGTTATTTAGATTTATAGAAACGGTTACTCCCGGTAAGCATAGTTTAGTCATTAATGAAAAAGCTGTAACTTATTTGAAAATTATAGATGATATAATTGATTCAGAAGATGATAATAAAGATAAAAATTTCTGGAAAAGTACCCTTGGATATCTCTATGAGATCACAGGAGACAATCTGGATAAATAATAGCACTAAAATATAGTATTTAATTAATAGGCAATTTAAGTAATCAGAATAATATGGAAACAACAACTATCACAAACACGGCTGACACGTTGAAAAAACTTGAAAAATTCAAGTTTGAAATTAGCCAAAAAACGGGCAGAGAAACTGTAACATTCAATGTAGAGGACATTGATATAGAGAAAGACAAGATGTATGTCAACGGAGAACAACTCTCAGAGTCTGCTGTGAAAAAAGTACTTTCTCATTTAAGAGTGAAAAATAACTTTTTAGCTCTTTCAGAAACTATGACTCTTAATGATTGGGGCACAGTTAAAGAAGTACTGAAAAAACCTACTGCGTCTCAAGTAGTACATGGACGTAGAGTTCCAAACGGAGATGAGAATGTTATTGATGACATTTTTATGGCTGCTCCAAAAGCTTCAGGACTAATAGATCCTAACATGATTTTTTCTGAGATTATAGATGCTATAGTTAGCACAGGCAAAGACATAAGCCTAAAATCTACTGAGTATTTAGAAGATAAAGATGAGATAGTTGTAACATTAATAGAAAATGATAAAGTTTTAGATATTTTCGACGATGAAACAGAGCTATGGAAAATCGGAAAAAGAATAGTATGGAACGGAATGACCTTTGCTATCTTTGCGTATTATGAAAGAGTAGAATGTCAAAGTGGCGTAACTGTTCCAAAATATGGATTCAGATCTAACATTTCTAACAATAAGTTCAATATGGACAAAATTAGAAAAGTATTAGAATCTGAAATAACACTAGACGTTCAAGATTTAGATGCGTATTTGATAGATTCTATTATGCATTTGAATAGTATGAATATTTCAGTAAGAGAATTTTCTAGATACAGAAATCTTTTTCATGAAAAATTACACCCCGAAATAATTGAAAAATGGTTTGATGAAGATGCTATGAATAAAGCTTATAGCTGTATAGCAACTGACATGTCAGATTTATGGAAAATAACCGCAGATTCAGGAGAAAATGCTTTTGACTTTTTCAAAAAATTAATCTACATTGCTTCACATTCTCATGAAGCAAGCAAAGAAACTGTAGAAGAAATGATAGAAAAATACAAAGCTGAAGTTAAATTTGAAGAGTCTCTAGGCACATTGACAGTTGAAACTTCCACAGAAAAAGCTGCAAAGCTTACACCTCGTGAAAAATATGACTTAGAGATAAAAGCATCTGAGATTCTTTTCAAAAAAGAACTTGACTTAGAAACAATAGCCCCAAAAGTTAAATGGAAGTAAACATTAAAAACCCGTCTTCTAGACTAATTCTAGAAAAAGCTGACAATGGAGTTATTCTTTACGATGTAGGAGAGGATAACGTAGTATCTTCGAAAGTGCTGTATGAGACATACTTTAAAGATGGTATCATAGATTTTGAAAGCATAGCTACTTTAATGATAGAAGTTATGGAATCTTTAAAAATTCCTACTGTCGAAGAAGAGACTAATAGATTCTTAGCTATTAGCGTCATGAAAATAGATCCAGAAAAACCAGCTTTAGGTGATGATGACTTTGAAGATGGCGAAGAAGATGACGATGATGAATAATTACGATTTAGAAAAAGGATCAATCTGGGAATTCTTTTATTTCACAAAAGAATCTTCTAATATTGATCCTTCACATGAACAATATTTAGTAGATGAACAAACTAGAACTATCATGCAAGATAGTTTTAATCCTCCTGAAGGTCTTTCTCCTGCTGAATATTCTCAATTGTTCTTGCAACATTTTTTAAAAACTAGAGAAAAATCTAAAGAGATTGTAGATGAAAATAATCAAAAAATTTCTAGATACAAAATTTTTTCTCAATTAGGAAATTTTGAATGTTTAAAAGAACTTTCAAAAATAGAAGCTGAAGAAAATTTTCATTCGTGGGAAAATGAATCGCTTTTAAATTATTTTAAACAGCTTTCAAACGAGTACATAAATGGATGATAAAAAAAAACTTTTAGTAACTGGTGCAGGAGGGCAATTAGCTAGAGAATACGAGTTGTCAGATCCAATGATGGACTGGGATTATATTTTTTTAAGTCGAAGCGATTTAGACATCTCTAATATAAATGCTATTAGA